>Ga0105044_10014105_pt1 | contig 10821 bp, 5 predicted proteins | sample MAT01_FD_78092 | JGI IMG/M metagenome (GOLD analysis project Ga0105044, IMG submission 78092) | Freshwater microbial communities from Lake Fryxell liftoff mats and glacier meltwater in Antarctica - MAT-01 | ecosystem: Environmental > Aquatic > Freshwater > Ice > Liftoff microbial mat | place... | reverse complement strand
TTAATTATACCAATACACAAACATTGACAATGAGCACGAAAAGTCGCACTGTGGCCTCCTCTCGAACCAAAAAAACGGGCTGCCGCGTTGTTCGGACTTCCATTATCGGACGAAATCACGGGCGTACATTCCCCCGCCCCTCAAGTACCTGCAATAACGATTGAATACACGCATGAGCTGGCCCGCCCGAGCGACAATTCTCAGCGCTGATAGACAGGCAGATACCGATAAGGAATCGCCAAAATCTGTAAAGCGAGCGCGGTAGGGTAGGGCTCATGTTTGCCTTTCCAGCTCCCGTCTTTTTCTTGACGTTTAAGAAGATCCGCGGTGAACGCCGAGTACCAACGATCCCAGGCACGTTTGCCGAAAGAGCCCAGGCTTTGCGCCTGGTACATGCCCATGGTGCCGTAATAGCCGCCGTAATAATACCAGCCCATGTCATCGATTTTGCGATCGGTGCCGACGGGCTCGGTGGCGAGCAGGCCTTCGATGCCTTCAAGCACTTCGGTGGCGCGATAATTACCGGCCACTTGCAGCGAGGTGATTCCGGCGCCGGTGCGCGCCCAACCCGAGCCACCGTTTGGCATATAGGCGAAGCCACCATCTTTACCGGCGCCTTTGGCGTTATGGCATCGCTTCACGTATTCTAAGCCGGCGTCGATGGTTTCTTTGGGCACTTCTAGGCCGGCGTCCTTGGCCGCACGCAGGGCCATGAGCTGGATCACGGTGACTGACAGATCCGCGTCTTTGGGTTTGGGTTCATACCGCCAACCGCCCTCATTATTCTGGCTTGAGACGATGAGATCGATTGCCTTGCGCAGCGCGTCGCGCACGCGGCGGTCGCCGGTGATGCCCCAGGCTTCAGCGAGGGTCATGCAGGCGAGTCCGTGGTGATACATCGGATGCGGGCCGACCCCTGGGCGATACAACAGGCCGTCGGGCTGGGCATTATTGAGGAGGTATTGAATCCCCTTAGCGACGACGGTGCCGTATTTACCGCTGCCCGGCGCATGCCCATAGGCCATAAATGCCAGGGTGCATGACGCCGCCACCCCGATATAGCGCCCGTCCTTGTCGAAGCTGCCGTCGGCATTCTGGGCCTTCGCCAGATACGCCAGACCCCGATCGACCGCAGCCTGCATTTCTGGCGACATGCGGTCGTCGTAATCGACTGCCGCCACGGGCGCGACTAGTCCGATGACCAGCGCAACCAACACGACGACGCGGAGCATCACGGCTTGGCACCGCCGTTAGCCAGGGCGCGATAATAATCGGACAAGGCCTGGTGGTAGCGATCCGGATACTGTTCGCTGGCGCTGGTCGACAGCACTTCGCGCTCGGTCGCTTCGAGATTGACCTGCCAAGTGCCTTCCTTGGTGCGATTGTCGCGCGCACCTGGGGTCAGCGGAGTGACCGGCGGCGCGGTGTGCGACTTCGAGTCCATCGACGGCATGGGCGGGGTCGGAGGCATCGGCATGTCACCCATAGCCATCGCCTGGGCTTGACCGGCGGCCGCTTGCATGGCAGCCATGGCCTGCGCCATCGAAGCCATGGCCTGCGCCTGCTGACCCGCCTGCAAAGCCTGGGTCGCGGCCTGGGCAGCGGCCTGGGCGGCCTGGGTTGCCGCGCTGGGCATGGCGGCCTGGGCCAGGGCGGCGGCGATGGCGGCCTGCTGCGCGGCCATGCTCGCCATCTGCGCCTGACTGCTGGCCTGGGCGGCGGCGTCCATCAATGCCTGCTGCTGCTGGGCCATCGCGGCCATCTGCGCGGCCTGCTGCGCGGCGGTAGCCTGCATCTGGGCCTGCGCTAACTGGGCGGCGGCGGCAGCCTGGGCCGATTGGATGGAGGCCAAGGTCGCCTCCATCGCGGCAACCGCAGCAGCCTGTTGCTGTTGCGCCAACGCAGCCTGCGCGGCCTGGGCCGACTGCGCAGCCTGCTGCGCGGCTTGCTGCGCAGACGGACTCGACGGGGACGACGGACTCGAAGGCGAGGATGGCGCCGAAGGCGATGACTGCGCGGCCTGGGCGGCTTGCGCTGCGGCGGCGGCGGCAGCCTGCGCCGATTGCGAGGCCTGGGCGGCAGCGGCGGCGGCGGCGGCGGGATCGCTGCTTTGCGCAGCGGCAGCGGCGGCAGCCGACTGGGATTCGGCGGCGGCGGCGGCGGCTGCCTGCGCAGCGGCAGCGGCGGCCGGCGACGAGGAGGCCTCGGCCGATTGCGCAGCGGACTGTGCCGACTGCGCGGCTGATTGCGCGGCTTCGGCAGCTTGGGCGGCCGACTGGGCCGCAGCGGCCTGGGGCTGGGCGGCTTGCGCGGCCTGACGCGCCGATTCGGCGGACTGCGCAGCCTGGGCGGCCTGTTCAGCGGCCTGGGCAGCGTCCTGCTGCGCCGAGGCTTGTTGACCGGCCTGTTGCGCGGCTTGGGCAGATTGTGCGGACTGGGCCGCTTCCTGGGCAGACGACTGGGCCGATTGCGCAGCCTGTTCAGCCTGGGCCGCAGCGGCTTGGGCCGACTGCGCGGTCTGCGCCGCAGCCTGGGCCGCGGCCTGGGCAGAAGCCTGGGCTTCCTGGGCGGCGGCCTGGCTGGCCTGGTCACCCGATTGAGCAGCTTGGGCCGACTGTTCCTGCGCTGCCGCGGCGGCCTGGGCCGCTTGTTCGGCCGATGCCTGGGCATCGCTGGCGCCTTGGGCGGCATCCTGCGCGGATTGTTCGGCCTGCTGCGCAGACTGGGCGGCCTGTTGTGCGGACTGCGCCGCCTGCGCGGCGGGATCGGTTGCCGCCGCCGGGGTCGGCGCCTGGGCCGAAGCGGATTCAGCGGCTTGCGCCAGATCGCTGGCGATATTCGCCTGATTGGCCTGGAGCTGGTTGAACTCCGCCGCCTTGCTGGTGTCAGACAGCGACTTGGCTGCCTGCAACGCTTCTTCCTGGCGCTTTGCCAGGGCATCGAGTTCAGCCGCGCTGTCGGCCAGGGCGGTCAAGGGATCGCTCATCGCACCGGCCGCAGCCGCGTCCTGCGCTGCACTTGGGTCGGCCTTGGCGGCAGACTCGGCGGCTTTGCCCAAGGCAGCCAGGACCTCGTCCTGCTTATCCTGGGCGTTGCTGAGCTGATTGGCAGTAACGGCTTTGGCCGCATCCGTGGCGGCGACGTCAGCCTTGCTTTGGGCCAGGGCCTGCGCGGCCTGTTCCAAAGCCTGCTTGGCGTTGCTGTCGCTGGCGGCAGCAGCATCTTTGCGCAGCTGATCAACCGCCGACGTGATGCCGGAGGAGACTTCGGCTTGGCGGGCGGCGATGCGTTCGGCTTCGGCCTTTTCACCGGCGGAGAGATCCTCGGCACGCTTGCCGATGGTCTGTTCAGCCAGGCGGGCAGTGTCGCGCTGCAAGGCCTCTTGGGTGGAGACGAGGCGTTTGATTGCCGCGGTGCTGGTGCCAGCCGCACGCGAACCGACCTGCTTGGCGAGCTGTTCGAGCTGGGCGATCATCACAGTCTGAGCAGCACTGGCATCACCCAAGGCGTCGCGGGCCTGACCATAACGAGCCTCGGCGAGCTTGGCCTGCACCCAGGGCATGTTGCGCTCGCCCGTGGGGTCCGACAGCGCGGCAAGTTCGGCACTGGCATTGGTCAAGGAGTCGGCTTCCCCGGCCTGGGCGACCTTGTTGATCGCCAGCTCATCGGCCAGGGCCTGCAGGTCACGCGAGGTTGCGCTGGTGGTTGCGGTCACCGTGCGCTGGTTGACCTCTTGGGCACGTACCGAGCGTTCGATGTCACTGTCGGCACCCATGAGAAAAGGGGCGGCAACACTCAAGCTGAGCAGGGTCTTTAGGTGGGACTTTGACATGGAACACTCCAGGGCGTTGAAACGACGAAAAGATGGAGCAACTAGGGCTTCGGCGGCATCGGGGCTGGGTCGGTGGCCTTCTTGCGAAGATCGTCAACCGCATCCCGGGCGTCCTTCTGCCTATCGCGGATAAGACTTATACGTTCGAACAGCTCTGCGCGTTGTCGCTCAATTTCAGCCCGCAGGGCCTCGTCATCCAAGACCATGAAGCGCTGCTTGGCCGACACCCCGATCTTGGGTTCGGGGGTCCGATTGTCAGCAACTTCCAGCCAGTAGACTACCCGTTGGCCGGGCTGCACGCCGAGACGGCCCAGGTCGAAGACGGTCTCGCGCACCACGGCAGTTTCGCCAGGCAAGGCCAATCCAGGCAAGGGCACTGCGACCGAGAGCGCGTTGTCGTCGACGACCTCGCCACTGGTTTCCAAGCGATACCGCAACCAGCCTTGGCCGATGCCATGGTCGTCCTTGACCGTGAAGCGTAGCGGCCAGACCGCGCGCGGCGAAGCGAGTTTATCGTGTTCCGGCCGTTCGATCACAACCACCGGCTCACGGTCGGGGACCACCGACACGGTGTAGGTTGGGCGCGCAAGCGGGGCCAAGCCGTCGCGATCAAGAATGCCGAGCGACCAGGTGCCATTGGCATCGGCCTGGAAGGTGCCGGTCAGGATCAAGCCGTCCTCGCTGATCAGCAATGGCTCTTCGCGTGGTTCCTCGGCGCCGAAACCTGCGCCCAGGACCAAGGCCGCCGTGGCGATGGGCTTGGTCGTCGTGACCGACACCGCCACCACGGTACCTTCCGGAACCCGCAGGTCGCCCACTGCGGCGGTGGTCGGCGGCAAATCCAGATAGCTGGGGTAGGTCGAGGTGACCGACACCCCCGCGACCGCAGGACGACGCACCACCGGCACCAAGTCCCAGCTCGGCCAGCGATGATCATAGGCAATCGGACGCAGGCGGAAATCGACTAGGGCCTGGGCGATCTGGCCGCGATAGATCACCTTGCCGTCGGCGGCGTCTTCGACCCGGTCCAAGGAGAGAATGACCTCGCGGTCATTCGCAAAACGCACCGTGACGCTGGCGCGATCGGGAATATGACCCGCGGGGTCAACTTCAATTTCGATTGGAAATGGCTGCCCCTCGGTGGCGGTGGCGGCATGGTGCACGGCCAAGATCCGGGTGGCGGTCGGGTAACCGACCGGCAGCAGGACAAAGCGGGCGGCTAGGGCGGTGGCGTACCCTGGTTTCCAGGCACTCAAGCCCAGCGCGGCCAGCAGACAGACCACCGCGATAAGCGCACCTCGGCGGAAGGGCCGCCGATCAATGATGGCCTGGAAATCGAGTTCGCGCACGCGGGTTTCGGTATCCGCGACCAGCCCTTCAATCATGCCAGCGGAGATCTGACTTTCAGGTTCGCCCTCACCCACTTCATCTAGGCTGCGTTCCAACTGGACCGAGCTGATTAGGCGTCCGCCAAGATCACGAAAGGTATGTTCGACCCGCAGAGCGATATCATCATCACTGCGTTGCAGACGCCATTCCGTCAATAATTCCCGGCGTAGCTGCCAGGCGGCAATGAGCACCACAGCGACCGTCAATGGCAAGCGCAACGCCGTATCCCAGAACCCAAGCGGGAGGATACGGTTGATCGCGAGCCAATCGACGATGAAGAATGCAGCCAACAGCCCGATCACCAACGCGAGCAGTCGCGCAATACCGGTGCCGAGGATGCTGCGGCGCAAAGCGCCACGGGCCATGTCGAGACGGGAAAGCAGCGGGGTGCTCACAGGAGGTCACTCCGCTTGCGAAAGAACCATTCGAGCCCCAAGAACAAGGCGAGTAGGATCATGACGCCCGGCGCATTCCACAAGGTGCGTTCTTCACGCCGCACCGAACCTTCGCGCTCCTCGGCGACCAAGCGTTCGGCCAACGAGGCGATGTCTGGCAACGGAGTGAAGGAGCCACCGCTGACCTGGGCAATCTGACGCAGAACATCTTCACGCATGCCACTATCATCCAATTCCAGGCGTGACGGCACCACGTCGACAAAACGGGCATCGCCAGGATCTTCGCCGATTCCATTGATGCGGAGTTCGAAGCGACCCTCTTGGGGTGGCACCCATTCGCCGGAAAAGACACCGGGCTGATCTTCACGCGCCGCCAGGACCAGCTGTTCACCGCTGAGACCGTTCTGCTGCACCTGCACCGTCACCGTTTCGGCGGAGTAGGGATTGTAGGCTTCATCCAAAATGCGGACGACCACTTCGGCGCGTTCACCAACACCGTATTCGGCCTTGTCAGTTTCCAGCTGAGTGCGGTTGAAACCACCGAGCAGATGGCTCATGGCCAAGCCGGTGACCAGCTGGCCCCAGAAGCGGCGATGGACCTTGGCTCCGGGATGGAAACGCCAGCGCCAGATTTCATCGGTAGCGAAAAAGATCACCTGGCCTTTGCCATACCGCTGCGATGCGACCACCGGCATCGGTTCGTCGTCGCGGATCTTTTCGGTCGGGTGGACCAGCCATGCGGCGGCGCCGCTCTTCAGGCGTTTGACCGGCATATGCCAGAAGATTTCACTGCTCTCGTTCCACAGCCGATCATTTTCGGCATCGTCGGTGGCAAAACGCAGGGCCGCAACGCGGCTGCCGTCCGCGGTGCGCTTGAGACGGAAACCGGTGGTGATCGTCGACTGGATCTCGTCCTGCACGGTCGGTACGGGTTGCCGTTCGACCTCTACCGGCAACAGGGTCTCCAACGGGGTACCTAGATAATTCGCCGGCATCGAGCGCTTGCCGGCAGTCAGGATAAGCCCACCGCCGGAAACCCGCACCCATTCCTCAAGCACGCGAAGTTCTTCGGGCGTGAAGAATTCCACCAGCATATCGCCGATGATAATGCAATCGAAGCGCCGCAAATCGGCCAGGGTGCTGGGGAAGTGCTTCAATGCGCGCGGGTTCTTGTCGTCGCCCTGGCGCAGGATGGTGACCACCTGCATGCGCTGCCGATCGGCTTCGAGAATATGCTCGATGAAACGATGTTCCCAACGCGGGGTGTCTTCGACCATAAGCACCCGGATCTTGCGATCGAGCACGCGCACGTTGGCTTTACTGCGCCGGTTATTGAGGGTGTTGGGTTCGTCGGGAAAGACTTCAAGTTCGGCAACAAAGGTGAAGGTGCCTTCGCGGTCGGCGAGGACCTCGACGGTGCGGGCGAGATCGCCGTCAGCTCCCAGTTCGACCTGCTCTTCTTTGACCAGTTCTTCGACGCCCCGATCATCGATGCGCTTGATCATCAATTTTGCCGTGCGGTTCTCGTAGCCGCGCGAGCGCAGACGAGTTTCGATCTGGATGCGGTCGTTCTTGAACACCACATCTTCGCAAAAGACGTAGGCAACTTCGAGATCGCGCGATCGCGGCAGGCCAACGCCGATCGTATGCACTGGGACCCCGAGAGCGCGGGCGATCTCGACCGGGTCTTCGCCGCGATTGATGTTCCCATCGGTGATCAGAACCACGCCGTCGAGGCTGCGGCCCTTGGCCCGGCGCAGCGCGTCGGTCAGGGCCGAGCCGATTTGGGTGGCCCTCTCTTCGGGCGCACCCAGGTCGCCGAGGCGGCCCTTGGGGTCGTCCGCAGGGGCGAGAGCCAATGCCGATAGTGTTTGGCTCTCGCCGAAGGTATACCCTTCGACACTGAGTTTTTCACCGATCAGGTTGATCAGGTCGGTCTCGGGGCGGGCAAAGGCGCCGCGCACCAGATCGAAGCGCGACACACTCGCGGCCTGCTCATTGGTCAATTCGGGCAGCAGGGCGCGGGCCTGGGTGAATTCTTCCGGCGTGGTGCGACGATCGCCAATACCCATAGAGGCGGAATGATCGACTAGGAGCAATAAACGCCCCTTGGCGTCTTGTTCGCGTTCTAATTCCAGCAGGGCCCCGGTGGCGATGAACAACAAGACCAAGACCGTGGCGGTACGCAGGCCAGCGAGCATGCGTTTACGCCGGGGTTCGACGTAAGAGGATTCCTTGCGGTAGGCATACCACACCCCAGCAATGGCCAAGGCGCCGATCAGGACGAACAGGACTTGGGCCAGCGGGGTCGCCAGATTGGGGAAATTAATCGAGACCACATTGCCCACGCCGACCGGAGACAACAGCAGGATTATACAGAGCAGTTTTAACATCAGGTGCTCCTCGGGGCCCAGCGCAGGGCGAGCACGCTTTCGGCAATCAGGCAGAGCAGGGCCAGGATGAACAGGATATGCCAGATTTCCCGGCCACTGCGCCCGAGTTCGACCCGTGACGCGACGTCGTCTTCGCTATCCATCCAGACCACCTTGAGCGGCGCCAAGCGCTCGTCGATAGCCTCGCGCGATAAGCGGGTGAGATCGGATTCGTCCGCATGCGGATTGACGGCAAATGACCACACCGTGCTGTCCTTGACCAGATCTATATAGCCGGCGCGATTGGTGTCATTGAATTCGACCTGCACACGACCGTCTTCACGCGCGATCGGTACCGCCGGACTTTCCTGATCAACCGGATGGCGAACAACAAAGCGCCCGTTGGCATCCCGCGCCGACACCGCCTGCACGATCGGTTCATTGACCTCGACCGCCAAACGCGGGCGGTCACCCAGGGCCACGTGCTGGATGGTGCGCCGCAGCAACATAAGGAAGACCGGCCGCAGGGGCAGATCCGACCACTGTTTATCGGCGCCCATGGCCATGGTCACCACCTGGCCACGCCCCACCGTCGACGTGATCAGCACCGGTTGGCCATCGGCCAGACGGGCGATCACGCTGTGGGCATTGGTCTTGCCTGCTTCTTCGGGCGGAACTTCGATCGGCCACAAGCGACGGATCCGGGGCTGGGCGAGAAAGGGCTGGGTCTCTTTGCTTGCGAATAGCGCCACGATCGGATGCACCAAATTATCGGTGCTGAAGGATGCTCCTCCATCGGTGGGATCATCCACCTTGGCGTAGCGCTTGGGCTCGGGTCCGATCGGACCTGGCAGCAAACCAGCCTCGACAAAATGCGTGTTGTAGGCCTCGGCCTGGGCCGCCGCGCCAATTAAAGTGATCAAACCACGACCACTGGCGACATACGCGCGCAGTCCCGCTGCCAGACCCGCGCTTGGTGATGGTACATCCGATAGAATCACTGTCTGATAATCGTCGAGGTGCAAACCGACCAGTTGCGCCGGAGCCACCACAGTCAATTCAATGCGGTCGGCATTGCCCGGACCGTCCGCACCTGGCACCGGATCCATGAGACTGGCCGGAGCCAACGCCGCGCGCAAAAAGGTGGCCCCCTCCTTGTCGCCGCCTTCAGCACTGCCATCGACCACGAGGACGCGCAGACGGTCAATGACATCGACCACGGTGCGGCGAACATTATCCGCAGCCAGGCGATCGGGTCCGCTGCGAACCTCGACCTTGTGGCGACCACCATGTTCAAACCGCGCATCCAAGCGCACCTGCGCCGTCCGATCCAAGGTGTCGATCACCGTGGTAGCTGCCGAGCGCATGCCGGTGCCATCGTCGATGAACAGATCGACCGGAACCCCACTGACCGGCGCATCGCCGTAATTGCGCAACGTGGCAACCACGGTTGAGACGCCATCCGTACCGACGAGATCATCGACGAATGCGATGCGCTCGACGGCCACGTTGGTGCTGTCATCCGAACCGGTGTCGACGACGTAAATACGCAATCCGGCGACTTTATCCAAGGTCTCAATCAGATCACGCCAAGCCCGATTTTGCGCATCGGGCCAGCCCTTGGCCTGCAAATCGCCAACCAGATAGATCTCGCGGGCGCCGCCACTCAAAGGCTCCAAAATCTGCCAGCCGAGGCGCAGCGCCGCGGCAACATCAGAGCCCCCTTCCGTGACCTGGACTTTGGCCAAGGCCTGATCCAGAAATGCCAGATCTTGGGTCGGTTCCGCTACTTCCGCGACGGCGACATCGCTGGACAGCACCAGTGTTGCTGCGCTGCCTTGAGGCAGTCCATCCAGCACATCCTTGGCCGCCTTGCGTGCGAGTTCGAAGCGACTGTCGTTGACATCCCGTGTCTGCATCGACATCCCGTTATCCAGCACCACCACCGCATTGACCCCACCGCCCATACCCAAGGCGGAAAAACCACCGTCAGTAGTAATGGTCGGCCGCGCCAATGCCAAGGCGAGCAGAATGATCGCTAGAGTCCGCAGAATCATCAGAATCAGATCGCGCAACTGCAAACGCCGTGAGTTCTTCTGCAGCGTCTTCAGAATGAACTCCATCGCCCCCCAATCGATCACTTTGAACCGACTCTTATTGAGCAGATGGATGATGATCGGCACCGCCCCCAAGACGGCGAAGGCAGCTAAGATTCCATTTAAGAACATCATTTTGTCTGATGTTCTTTCACTAATGCAAAACGATTGAACTGACTCGCTGCCTGTCCGAGGTCTTGTCTGCTCGGGTTTGCTTTGGGATTGAGTCGATGAGTTGAACGTCCGAGGTCCGAGGTCCGAAGTCCTAGGTCTTGTTTACCTGGGCTACCGCAGGGATAACTATTATCGTTAATACCAAAAAATGAGTCAGTCGATATTTCGCAAGGAATAATCTGTGCTTCAAGACCCAGGACCTCTGACTTCGGACCTCGGACGCAGCACGGGGAACCTTGATCACAACCCGAGAAACCTCGTGCTCGAAGTGCGGGACCTCGGACCTCGGACCTCGGACTTAGGACAATCCCCACATCGGCGGAGACCGCCTTAAAAAAGCCAACCCCCCCAAGCAAGTTAATCATCTTCCACCCGATGCAGCGGCGTGTTCTCGCCGTGCCAGATACGCCGACAAGACCACGTCGACGCCGTGCGACGTGTCCGCCTGGACGTAATCTATATTATTGCGCCGGCAGGCAAGCTTGACTGCGCTGAGGTGCTTGTCGACTTCTTCGAGGTAAGCTTTGCGAATTGATCGCGGATGGCAGAGCGCTTCGCCGGCG
>Ga0105044_10014102_pt1 | contig 10823 bp, 10 predicted proteins | sample MAT01_FD_78092 | JGI IMG/M metagenome (GOLD analysis project Ga0105044, IMG submission 78092) | Freshwater microbial communities from Lake Fryxell liftoff mats and glacier meltwater in Antarctica - MAT-01 | ecosystem: Environmental > Aquatic > Freshwater > Ice > Liftoff microbial mat | place... | reverse complement strand
CTAATTTATTTTTAACGCATGATGGACATACCGTAGTGCTAACGGCGCTTGCCAGGGTTCAACCTTGTCAAACTTATCATTTAAAATTAGTGATTGCTGATGCAGGGCCTGATGCCGATTTCGACAGTGGGGTTTTTTTAGAAGCAAGAAGTTTGAGTTCCAATGCAACGCAACTCATCAATCTAACACAAACAGATCCTCTTACAAATAGTTCTTACCTGGTAGAAGGTTGTGCGGTGGGTTCACTTAACATCAAGCGCCTAACCCCTGGCCCAACGCCACTCACGGTGAATCTTAGGTACGGGGGTACTGCACTCAATGGCATTGATGTGCAAACGCTCCCGTCTTTTGTAACAATAGCCGCCAATCAGGATTCTGTTTTGTTGAGTATTTTTCCCACCATCGATTTGATCCCTGAAGGTACGGAGACCCTGATTATATACACACTAGCAGCCTGTACATCTGGGTTACCTACCGACAGTACGGTTATAGAAATTCGTGATTTCGAAATTTTAGGAATTGTTCCTGATACTTCTTTCATCTGCGGTAATAGCAGTATTCAATTACAGGCCACGCCAGGTTACACCACTTATGTTTGGGACAATACTCCGGGATTGTCTAATTACAATATTCCAAACCCATTGGCCAATCCCCCATCTGGTTTGGGTACCTTTTATTGCACTGCTGCAGTGGGCACCTGTCTGGCAAGAGACTCTGCATTCATTCAGTATAAAGTTGCTTCTTTGCTATCGGCTTCCAATGTAAATTGTAGAAATGGAAGTACTGGACAAATTCGGGTAGGAGGTGGTTTAGGCTGGGTTTACCCGCTTCAATTTGCGATTAACGGAGGTTCTTATCAGGCAGACAGTAGTTTTAATAACCTCCCTGTTGGTGGCTATACAATTACAATTAGAGACGCTACAGGTTGTGTAGACTCAATTCAATATACGTTGATACAAGATTTTCCGGATCTTGTTCAAACCAATGTTACCACACCCGCTGGTTGTAGCGGAAATCCCGACGGTACTATTACGCTGAGTGCCAGCGGAGGTAGCCCAGCTTATTCCTATTCTATTAATGGTGGAACCAATTTTGTGAACAACAATGTATTTAACGTTATTAAGGGAACATATCTTCTTATCGTGAAGGATGCCAACGGATGTACCAGCAACGCTGCCAACATAATAGTAGGGGTTCTAAACGATCTTGTAGTGAGTGCAGGTTCGGCTGATAGTATTTGTGAGGGCAGTTCCACACAATTGATGGCTTCTTCAAATGCCATCAATTTCTCCTGGTCTCCAACTCTTGGTATGTCCAATTCAAACGTAAACAACCCCGTTGTAGCTCCTGTTGTTACAACCAAATATTACGTAACGGTTACGCAGGACGTATGTACAAAAATTGATTCAGTAACGGTGCTTGTCTATCCCGCTCCTATGGCTAATGCAGGCAATGATATCAGTATCTGTTATGGAGCCAGTACCTCATTGAATGCATCTGGTGGCACCCAATTTACCTGGACACCTTCTACCTATTTAAGCAATATTTCGGTTGCACAACCAGCTGTTCAAAGGCCGCTTTCAGACATTACCTATACTTTGCTAGTAAGAGATAACAATGGTTGCGTTTCCTTACAATCAGACCAGGTAAAAGTTACAGTCACTCCGGCAGTTAGTTTATTTGCTGGAAGAGATACGAGCGTAGCCAATAATCAGCCTGTGCAATTAAACGTCATCCAAAATGGTAACCAAACCGTTGCAAACTATAACTGGAGTCCATCTAACGGATTAAATAATCCTAACACCGCTTCTCCAATCGCTACCTTAGACAGAGACGTTTTATATATTGTAAAAGGAACAACTCCTGCGAATTGTGAAGGTTCAGATACCATTTTGGTAAAACGATACAAGGGTCCTGAAATTTATGTACCTACTGCGTTTACCCCTAATGGTGATGGAAACAATGAACTACTGCGGGCGTTGGCTTTCGGAATGGCAGAATTCCGTTATTTTAGAATATTCAACAGATGGGGTCAGGAGGTTTTTTCTACCAAAGATTTCTCCCGTGGATGGGATGGAAGGGTTCTGGGAAAATTGCAGGAAACTGGAACCTTTGTATGGATGGCAGAAGCGGTTGACTTTAGGGGCAATGTGATTAAAAGAAAAGGTACCACCACTCTTATTCAATAGCAGTGGCACCACACTTATTATTGAACACCATCTGTAATGGCTTCTTTGTAAATTTTAGCTACTAAGCCTTGTAATACTTTCCCCGGCCCGCATTCTGTAAAATGAGTTGCTCCGTCTGCTTTCATGGCTTCAACGATTTGTGTCCATCGCACTGGCCCTGTTAATTGGGCTATCAGATTTTCTTTGATGCTAGAAGGGTCTGATACGGCTTTCGCCACTACGTTCTGATAAACAGGACAAATGGGCAATGCAAATTCGGTGTTGTTGATCGCAGCCGCTAATTCTTCTTTGGCTGGTATCATCAATGGTGAGTGAAATGCGCCACCCACCGGCAACACCAATGCACGTTTTGCCCCCGCTGCCTTCATTTTTTCACAAGCAATCTCAATCCCTTTTAAGGATCCGCTGATCACCAGTTGACCGGGGCAGTTGTAATTGGCTGCCACTACAATTTCACCTGTTTCAAAGCTAACCTCTGCACAAATTTCTTCCACTTTATCCTCTGCCAAAGCTAACACGGCGGCCATAGTGGAAGGGGTGGTTTCACACGCTTTTTGCATCGCCTTTGCCCTGATCGATACCAACTGTAAGGCATCTGCAAACCCAAGGGTTTTATTGGCTACCAGTGCAGAAAATTCTCCCAAAGAATGACCCGCCACCATTGCCGGCGAAGCATTTTCGATTGTTAAAAAAGCCGCCACCGAATGTATGAAAACGGCTGGTTGAGTTACATTTGTTTGTTTCAGTGCATCTTCAGAACCATTGAACATCGTTTCGGAAATATTAAATCCAAGAATGTCGTTGGCTTCTTCAAATAAACGAGCCGTGGAAGTATGAGCTTCGTACAAAGTTTTTCCCATGCCACTGAATTGAGAACCCTGACCCGGAAAGATAAATGCATGCATGATGGATGTTTTAGTTTGTGCCAAAAATATATTTTAAATCTGAAAAAAATGCAGTTAAGGTAGCAAGCATAAAAAAGCCCGACATTTTTAAATGCCGGACTTAAAGTTATTGATATCGTACTGTTAGTGTAAATTGGATCCTATCAACCTAATGAATTCGCTTCTTGTTTCATTGTGCTCGAACTGCCCGAAAAATGCAGATGTGGTGGTAACTGAATTTTGTTTTTGTACTCCTCTCATCATCATACACAAGTGAGACGCTTCTATTACTACAGCCACACCATGCGGATTCAATGTTTCTTTGATGGCTTCGAGTATTTGTGTAGTGAGTCTTTCTTGCACTTGTAGTCTTCTGCTAAAAACATCTACCACACGGGCAATTTTGCTAAGACCGGTGATATAGCCGTTAGGAATGTACGCTACGTGTGCCTTGCCATAAAAAGGTAACATGTGGTGTTCGCACATGCTGTACAATTCGATGTCTTTTACAATCACCATTTCACTCACCTGCTCATGAAATTTGGCAGATTCCAGTATGGCTTTGGCATCCTGCGAATAGCCTTGAGTTAAAAACTGCATTGCCTTTGCAACACGTTCTGGTGTTTTAATAAGTCCTTCTCTATCTGCATCTTCTCCCAGAAGTTTGATGCTTTCTTTGTAATGATCTACGAGCGAGGTGGTAACATCTTCATCGTACGATTCTATTTTTTTGTAAGCCATTGATGTTTTTTTTTAATTAAATATTAGTTTAGGCAGGGTATTCAACAAAATTTCTTTCTGTTTCGTATAACCTTACTTGTAAGTCGAGGGGTGTTGGTATCTCTGTTCTTAATAAGTCGTATATAACGATGGCAATATTCTCCGCAGTCGGACTCAATGTCTTGAATTCTTCTGTGTCTTTATTCAAATTCTTATGATCGAAGCGGTCCAAAACTTTTTCTTTGATGATGGTACTCAAAACTTTTAAGTCCATCACATATCCATGCTCATCAGGCACCCCTATAAGTTTAACGATGAGTTCATAGTTATGGCCATGAAAATTGGGATTGCTGCATTTGCCAAACACGTTGAGGTTGGTGGCATCATCCCAATTGGGATTAAATATTCTGTGAGCGGCGTTAAAATGCTCTTTACGGTAAACTGCTACCTTATGTGTCATTGGTATATTTTATAAATGAATGAGTGAACAGGTGATCTGTGTAAAGCTTTTACTAAAACAGAAGTGTGCTGTTTATCGCTATTATTACAAATGAATATACAAAAAGTTCAAATGAAGTAAGCCTCATTTTCCAAAATACTCCGTAAATATGCGGGGTGTTTCGTACAGTTTCAGGCTGTGGAGTTCTATTCCTACTGGAATATGCGGGTTCAGCTGGTCCCAAATGGCTATAACCAGGTTTTCGATAGAACAAAGTTTACCCTTCATAAAATCTACATCTTCGTTGAGATTTTTGTGGTCCAACTTTTCAATTATATGATCTTTAATGATAATGCTTAATCTTTTTACGTCAAACACAAAACCAGTTTCAGGATCTGGTACTCCTTTTATGGTAACATACAATTCGAAATTATGCCCGTGCCAATTTTCATTGGCACATTTGCCAAATAGTTGTTCATTCTTCTCTTTACTCCAGTTAGGATTGTAAAGTTTATGAGCAGCGTTAAAATGTTCGATTCTTGTAATATAAACCATCTGACTATGCCAAATTTTTTGCAAATGTAAACAGTATTCTACCAAATGTAAAGTCAATGTCTGAAATTTGTACAATGCAAATATTGATTGTTTCAGCTACAGCAATGGAAGTGGCGCATACAAGGGCACAAAAACCAGATCTGACTTACTTGGTTACAGGGGTTGGTGCACCTTCTTGTATGTACAATTTGTTGGATCATTTACAACACAATCGCTGTGACGCAGTCATTCAAGTTGGAATTGCCGGCTGTTTTGATAAAAACGTTGCGTTGTCAACAGTATTTGCCATCGATCAAGATGTATTTGCTGACTTGGGTATTTATGAGAACGGTAAACTGAGTACGCTTTTTGCCGAAGGTTTTGCAGATCCAAACCAACTGCCCCATAAAAATGGGTGGCTGGTAAATGAAACAAGACTTCTCCAACAAGTTGATTTACCAGTAGCAAAAGCCATCACTGTGAACACGGTATCGGACAAAGAAGAAACAACTTTATTGTACCAGGAAAAGTTTCAAGCCACCATCGAGTCAATGGAAGGTGCGGCTTTCCATTTTGTTTGTTTGCAAAAAGGAATTCCTTTTTTGCAACTTCGTTCAGTGAGCAATTGGGTAGGGGAGCGCAACAAATCTAAATGGCAGATGAAGGAATCTATTTTGTCGCTCAACGAAACGCTACTCAAAATTGTTGATTCTTTAAAATAAGCAAGTATGAACATCAGCATAGGTTTTTCTCCTTGTCCAAACGATACTTTTATTTTTGACGCGTTGGTAAATAATAAGATAGAAACCGGGGGGCTTTCTTTTTCTGCGGTACTCGAAGACGTTCAGACACTCAACGAATGGGCCATTGCCGGAAAACTGCCTGTAACAAAACTCAGTTACGGCGTACTGCCGTTAGTGATGCAACAGTATCGTTTGCTCAATAGCGGGAGTGCACTTGGCAAAGGGGTAGGTCCATTGTTGATTGCATCTAAAGAAAATGCTGCGCTAAAAGTGGAGGACCAACTCATCGCCATACCAGGAGAAAATACTACAGCACATTTATTGTTCAGTTTTAAATATCCGGGAGCTACCAACAAAATATTTTTAAGGTATGATGCTATCGAAGATTTTGTATTGGCAGGCAGAGGAATGGGTGTGATCATTCACGAAAACAGGTTTACCTATGCAACTCGTGGCTTAGAAAAAATAACTGACTTGGGCGATTTTTGGGAACAGACTACGGGTGCATACATTCCTTTAGGTGGTATCGTTGTAAAAAAGGATGTGGATCTTTTATTGCAGCAAAAAATTGATCACCTCATTCAAAAAAGTATTGCCTTTGCTTTCGATCAATATCCGGAACTCAGTGATTATATACGTTGTCATGCCCAGGAAATGGAAGAAAAGGTAATGCGCCAGCACATCGATTTGTATGTGAACGAATTTTCACGGTCATTAGGCGATACCGGTAAAGCGGCTGTTTTTCAATTGTTGAAAGTGTACGATCAAATCCATCATAGAAATTTAACGACGGAGGAAGATTTGTTTGTGCCAGTATCAGGATGATTTTGCCAGTGCCTTGCCGTACACTTCTAAACATCTTTTACGTGCTACTTCGTGCACTACTATCGGTTGGGGATATGTAAGCGATTCAAATTCCGGCACCCATTTTTTGATATAGGTTAAGTCCGGATCAAATTTTTTCGTTTGTAGATAAGGATTAAAGATTCTAAAATAGGGAGCTGCATCACAACCACTTCCTGCGGCCCACTGCCAACCGCCATTGTTGGATGCTAAATCAAAATCGAGTAGTTTGGCGGCAAAATAGGCTTCACCTAATCTCCAGTCGAGCAATAAATGTTTGCACAAGAAGGAAGCCACGATCATCCTCACCCGATTGTGCATAAAACCGGTAGTATTGAGTTCTCTCATGCCTGCATCAACGATGGGGTAACCCGTTTGCCCATCGCACCATTTTTTAAATTCACCTTTGTCTTTTCTCCATTCAATATTATCGTAAGCTGGCTTGAAAGCCTTGCCCTGTCCTACTTGTGGGAAATGCCAGAGTATCATCTGGTAAAAATCTCTCCAGATCAATTCATTGAGGTACACTTCTGAAATATTTTTGGCGGCAGTGGCTGCTTTTCTGATACTGATGGTGCCAAATCTGAAGTGAACCCCAAGTTTAGAAGTACCGGTAATACCTGGGAAATTTCGGTTTTCAGCGTATTCCTGCAGCAGGCCTGCTTTTACTGTTTTTGAGGGAAAACTTTCTGCAGTAGGTTCGAAGCCCATACTTGATAACGACGGTATTTGGAAAGGGGCCGTTTTGAGGAATGCTTCAAAATAATGTTCCGTTGCATAGGATTGCAAATAAAAATCGTTGAGTTTGGCTTTCCATTTTCTGCTGTAAGGAGTAAAAACAGTGTAGGGCTTTCCATCATCCTTTACCACATCTAATTGCTCAAAAATTACCTGGTCCTTGAATGATTGGAAACCAATATTTTTTTCTTTGAGGATAGTTGCTATCGACTCATCTCTTGTTTGTGCATAGGGTTCATAATCACGATTGGTAAATACTTGCGCTATGTTGTAGGTATTAGTCAGGAGTTCAAATGCTGATTCAGGCGTGCCATAATGTACCAGAAGCGATGCTCCTATTTCAACCAGTTGAGATTGGATGTTGCGGAGGCTATCGTGAATAAATTGTACCCTTCTATCGGCTTTGTCTTCTAGTTTGTCAAGAATATTTTTATCGTATATGAAAATAGGAAGAACAGGGTTTCCAGCTGTTAATGCCTGGAATAGGCCTGTATTGTCAGAGAGTCGAAGGTCTCGTCTAAACCAGAAAATATGGATGGGGTTGCTCATCGTCTTTTGCTAACAAATGATGTTGGGATTTGTTTTTGTTAGTTGATAAAATATTTTCTGTGTTTCTGCAAAGCCATACAAACTGGATTCTACCGATTTCACCCACCTGATATTATAGATAGCATTCGAAAGAAAAACTTCGTCAGCATCTAACAGCATTTCAACAGAAATACTTGTTTCTAATACTTCATAAGACATAGATGGCAGTGCTTCTATCAAAAAATTTCGCATGATCCCACTCACACAACCCTGGTGAAGTGCAGGAGTAAATATGCAATTGTTTTTTATAATAAAAATATTGGCAATGGTACTATCACAAATATGCCCTTCCTGGTTTAAAATAACTGCATCATTGAAGTGATGCTTTTTTGCATGCAAAGCCCCCATCAAATAAGGTAAATAATTATTGTGTTTGATATTGGCAAAGGCATCGCAGGTTTTACGGGCATCTTCATAAATGCAAAGATCAAGTCCGTTGCCATTGAGTTCATTGGTGGCTGTCAGTAATGGCCACGATTGGATAATGAAGTTTGGCTTCATATTTTCAGGGTCGTACAAACCACCATCAGACCTGAACACCATCAGGCGCACACGTGCCGGATTGTCATTATTTTTTGAAACCAATTTTTTCAATTGCTCTGAAACAAATGCCCGGTTGAATAACTTGGGCAATTCAAATTGCATCATTTCCATTCCTTGCCATAACCTGTTGAGATGTTGTTCTATCAACACAAAATGCCCTTTTTTGTATGAAATGGTTTCAAACAAACCGTCGCCGTACCTCAATCCACGATTGCTGGCTCCGATGACGGGTGACGATTCATTTAATATGGTCCCGTTGTAGTTAATATATCTCATGTGGCTGGTATAAAAAAATCCCCTGTTGAGGGGATGGGCGTTTAATAATGTATATCCTTTTAAAGTTCATTTATAATTTTATTCTTCACTGCATACATAATAAGTCCTGCGGTACTTTTGGCACCAGTCTTCACTTTTAATTTGTCTCGGATAGCTTCTACTGTTCTCGGACTCAAATCTACCATATCTGCAATTTCTTTGGTACTTTTTTCTTCACACATAAGTCTGAGGATCGTGGTTTCTTTTTCATTCAACTGCACTTCAAGTGGCATGAGCTGTTGTGGGGGAGTCATATTGCGTTGCTTCAGGTTTGAAAGCAGCGCTTTATTGGTCATGGAGTTAAAATAGTATTCATTGTTGTGGCAGGTTTTGATAGCCTCATAAATAATTTCACTATCGCTGGTTTTGGCCAGGTAACTGTTGGCACCCAGTTCCATTAATTTGGTGATCATGCTATTGTCTTCCATAAAAGTGAGCATGATCACTTTGGTGTGCGGGCTGATCTTTTTAATTTCAGGCAATGCTGCGATACCATCCATAATGGGCATTTGAATATCGAGCAAGATAACATCAACGGGAATTGATTTAATGAGGTTCAGCAAGTGCATGCCATTATCGGCTTCGGCTATTACCTTAATATCTTTTTTAGCACTCAAGGAGGTTTTTACACCTGCTCTGTACAATACATGATCGTCTGCAATGATGACTGTGATGGGTTCTGATAAATCCTTATTCATAATATAATAGGATAAAATTAGTTATTTTTTTGATTAGTAAGTTTACGTTATTTATAACGCATATTGCAAGGTCAAATTATATATGAAATAAAAGAAGCGTGTAATTACCCTAACAAAAGCATGGGAAATTTACGTTTGATTTTCGGTAAATACATTTCGTCATTGACTTATTAACAATGAGTATGGTGCGGGGTTAGGTTTATTCAATCAGTTTGTTTCGGAGTGCATAAACAATCAATCCTCCAATTGTTTTGGCATTTACCTTGGTTTTCATGTTTTGGCGAATCGTTTCGATGGTTCTGGGGCTAAGGAAGATTACTTTCGATATTTCTTCCGTGGTTTTATCTTCAGCCAGTAATTGCAAAATTTTAATTTCTTTTTCATTAAAGTTAATTGGTGCGTTGGTGCCATATTGTTGACGCACGTTTTTCTTTTGCATCAATTTCCCCATAACCGCCTTATTAACCAGCTCATTGAAATAGAAATCGTCGTTCATGCAAGTGAGAATGGCTTCATAAATTTCTTCAGGGTCGGTGGTTTTGGTAAGGTATGCGTTGGCACCCATTTCCATCATTTTGCTAATCATTTGCTGATCGTCATACATGGTTAGTACAATGATTTTAAGCTCTTCATATTCTTTTCTGATCAATTGAATGGCGTTGATGCCATCAATTTCGGGCATTCTGATATCCATTAATAGCACATCAGGCATTTTAATGACGATTTTATGCATCATGTCTTTGCCATCTTCGGCTTCCCACAACATTTTTAGGTTGGCTTTGCCGGAAAGCGCCATTTTGATTCCATCTCTGAAAATTTTGTGGTCATCTGCAATGGCAATTTTGATCAGGTTTTCCGAACTCATTAGTTTTGGTATTGGGTTTTATGCTAAATTCTACGATTCAAGTTACATTTAAGTTTTAAATAACCGAAATTTTAAAGGCAAAATAGCAATTCGTCACTATTTATTCATTTGATTATCAGACAGGGTAGGAAAAACTTGTACGTAAATTTACTATACACAATAATAGTAAAAATACTTTTTACTTTGGTAATAAAACTTATTTTTTGGCAAAAGTACGGTTACAGGATGGGGCCACTTTTACGCTTTCATTAGCAAAACGGATATTTTATTTTTGTTTAAGTTGATTGGATAAAGGATTTTAAAAAATCATCCAACAGTTCAATATCCCGTTTTTAAAGCCGACGCACCCTGTAAAGCCTGTAGCAATTAAATTTCTTTTCCCCGATCAACTATTTCTGTTGGGCTTTAAGATCCAACACCTGCTTTTTCCAGTGTTACTTCCACTTTAAACATGCATAGTTATCCACCTATGTTGATAAACGTATTTCTACGTACGTATATTAACTAACCATCTGCATAGTAAATTTACTATCTTTGTTTCGTATATTTACCCAATATTTCAGCGCTGATTTAATGCAAAACTGGCTGAAAGTACTGTCTATGCTACATTTCTAATTTTTCGAACTTACGTAAATGAACATAGGCGGTTTGACAGTAATTATATTTAAGCCAAGTTTACACTGATATTTAATCGTAAACCACTAACAAAATTAATTAATTATGG
>Ga0105044_10014101_pt1 | contig 10823 bp, 11 predicted proteins | sample MAT01_FD_78092 | JGI IMG/M metagenome (GOLD analysis project Ga0105044, IMG submission 78092) | Freshwater microbial communities from Lake Fryxell liftoff mats and glacier meltwater in Antarctica - MAT-01 | ecosystem: Environmental > Aquatic > Freshwater > Ice > Liftoff microbial mat | place... | reverse complement strand
TCACCGATACCGTACAAAACAGCACCATCAGCGCAACGGGTAATTTTAATTTATGTAGTATTGTATTCATAAAATTGATTTGATTATCAGTAGATTAAATATAAAAAATGATGTATTAGTTCTTGTGTTTAACACCCCAGGGGAGTAAAAATGCGGCAGGATTGGATAAATTTAAACAGGGATGCATACAGTGCGTTTTTTGAAAAAGATAAAATTTGTCAATGATGGTTATGTTTAAATAAACACAGTGATCATAACATAACTTCTATTAACGTTGCGAAAGTAGTAAAATTGTGGCTTTTGGCGTAGTAATTTTTCTACACAAGATGTGTATTTCAACACGGGTGGTTGTTTTTGCTTGTTTCAGCAGGATTTTCTTCATTCACAAACCAGTGTAGAGTTGGTTACGTGGGTAATCTACCTTCTTCGTCTCTGCTTCGTCTCTGCTTCGTGAATTTGCGAACGTGTAAAAAGCAGGGCAGCAAGGAGGGAGGTGTAAAAGGGAGCGGAATGGTGAAAAAGGTGAATGTTCGTTGGTCAATTTCACCATTCACCATTCAAAATTCACAAAACGGTTAACCCTGCACTACATTTTTTTCTCCAGCACAATAAACTGCAATGGCTGTTTCGGAATGCCGAATTCGGGATCGGTTGGAAAGGGTTTTGTTTCGCCGGTAGATTGGTAGCCTTTTCTTTTGTACCATTCAATCAATTCATGGCGTACATCAATTACCGTCATAATGATCGAATCACAGTTAAGATCAATTGCATAATTCTCTGCCGCCTGTAATAATTGTGAGCCAATTCCTTTGGCCTGTATATCGGGTGCCACCGTAAGCATGCCGAGGTAAAGTTGGTTGGTTTGTTGTTGCAGGTAAACACAACCGGCCAACTGGCCTTGTTCGTCTTTTGCGATTAGTACAGTGGCACCTGGCTTTTGAAACAGTTCCAGTAAGGAGGTTTCATTGGTTCGTAGTCCACCCAATAAATCAGCCTCCGTTGTCCAGCCTTTTTTGGAGCTTTCACCACGGTAGGCGCTGTTGATCAGCCGGGTAAGTTCAGGAATATTTTCTATCTCAAGCGGCGTTATATTCAATGTATTGGTCATGCAGCAAAGATATCAATCGGGAAATCATTTATAAAAAAGAATGGAGTATTTCGACTGAATCAATAGCAGGTTTGGATAAGGAACAATTCGAAACCGGACGAAGCAAATAGTGATCAACGTTACGCCAAAACGAGCTTTCGGGTTGCCAACCTTTTAGAACAGTATTTCCTTTATCATACAAGATGGAAGGTTGGCAACCCTGTCCAAAAAGCCCTTTGTGAAAAACCTGGCACCCTTACGAAATAATCGGGATGTTCAAAAAATGGGAGGAGGTCTGCAATATACCGTTCTGCAACTTTGAATAAACTGCAGTATCCCCAAATTTACCGTTGAAAAGAAAATTTTCCTTAAAGTAACCTTCTTTGATGAAGCCAGCGCTTGTTAAAATGGCAATGGATGCTGTATTCTCCGGATTGATTTGCGCTTCACTGCTATGTAATTTCAACGTATTAAATGAATAATTGACCACAGCGTTCAACGCCTCTTTCCTAATACCTTGTTGCCAAAATTCAGGCTGCAGCATGTACCGTATTTCGGCACGGTAATGTTCTTTAATCAATCGCCAGCAACCAATGGTGCCAATCAGCGTTTCCGGTTTATTGTTCAATGCAATGGCCCAGGTAATGCCATCATTGATATTTAGTAAATGAATAATCCGGTTAATAAATGCTTCCGCATCTGCAATGCTAGCAGCCCTTTTCTTTATCAATAAACTGCATCACCCGTTCATCACTTCTCAATCGAAAAATTCCAGGGGCATCTTTGTGAGTTATACGCCGCAGCAGCAGCCGGTTGGTATGTAGCTCCGGAAAATTGGAAAAATTGGGTTGTAGCATTTAGTTGTTTTAAGATGGGAAAATAAGTATTTATTGGATGCTGGGAAATCCGGAAAATTTGCAATGCAGGTTTTTATATCTCGTTTGGTGAATGATGCGGCGGGCACTAACCTTTTTTAAAACCTCCTAAAAATTTGATCCTACTGCTACCAGCAATTTTAGTTATCAAAAAGCACAGTAAAATGATCCGCAGAATCAACAGTAACCACCGCAAAACCAACGATGTGTTTTGAAATAAATATTTGCACTACATTTAATTATAATTATATCGAAATGAACCAACAAGTATTTGAGCAGTTGCGCAACGAAGGCCTGATTGCTGATGCCAGCTTTGCCAATATAAAAACAAATCAGGAGCATTCGCTGCTGTCTGTTCATTGGGAAATTAAAACATTGCTTTACCTCGGTGTATTATTACTAAGCGGCGGCCTTGGTATTTTGGTGTACAAAAATATTGACACCATTGGCCACCAGGTGATATTGCTTTTCATCGCCCTGATTTGTGGTGGCTGTTATTTCTATTGTGTCAAAAACAAAAAAGCGTTTTCTATTAAGCGGGTAACTGCGCCCAATACCTTATTCGACTATATTTTATTATTGGCCTGCTGCACCTTTATCATCTTTATCGGGTACCTGCAGTTTCAATACCAGTTGTTTGGTAACCGATACGGATTGGCGAGCTTTTTTCCGATGGTGGTGCTATTTTTTTCTGCGTATTATTTCGATCATCTCGGCGTTTTAAGTATGGCCATTGTTAATCTTGCCGGTTGGCTAGGAATCACGGTAACCCCGGTTAGTGTGCTAACTGCCAATGATTTCAACAACAGCCGAATCATTTTCACCGGCCTTGCATTGGGTGTGCTATTGATAGCGATGGCATGGGCTACCCGGAAAAGGAAAATAAAGCAACATTTTGAATTAAGCTATGCCAATTTTGGTACACATATTTTGTTGATCTCCTGCCTGGCAGCCATGTTTCATTTTGATAGCGTTTACCTGCTTTGGTTTGTATTGCTAGCCGTGCTGATCTTCTATTTTTACAATAAGGCAATGGCAGATAAATCCTTTTATTTTATCCTCGTTACAACACTGTATGCCTATATCGGTTTCACTTATGTGGTGTTTGACTTACTTGATAAAATCGGCGCCTATAACCTGTCTATTTTGTATATCGGTTTTTTATATTTCATCCTTTCCGGCATTGGCCTGATTCTATTTTTAATGAGCACCAATAAAAAAATAAAAGCAGTATGATTGCTTATTCAACAACAGCCATTTATAATCTATTTGTTCGGGAGCAAGCCGCCGAAGCGTTGGATCAGCAGTATCTGCCACAAGCGGAATACGATGCTATCCTCACCCGTTATCCGGTCAATTTTTATTCGCCCAATTTATTTATCCGGATTGGGCTGTTGATACTAACCTTTGTAATCCAGTTGTTTTCTTTTGGAATTGGAGTACTGCTATTTCAAAGTTTATCGGATATATTTCTTGCTGGGCTAGCTATCTTTTTTGCGCTGCTGGTATATGTAGCGCTGGAGTATATGGTAAAAACCAACAAACATTTTCGGTCTGGTGTAGATGATGCATTGCTGTGGGGAGCAGCAGGTGCATTGTTTGGCGGAATCAGTTACATCACCAAAGCAGGAGATCTTGCCAACTGCATCCTGGTTTTTATCATAGCATTGTATGGTGCCATTCGTTTTGCAGACCGGCTCATGAGTCTTACTGCTTATATTGCTTTATTGGGCATTGTCTTTTTTGCCTGTATTAAACTCGGCCCATTTGTAAAAAACTTCCTGCCTTTTGTCGTAATGGGTATCTCTGCGTTAATTTATTTTTTGGTGAAACGGCTCAATTCTTTTACAGACAATCACCTTTACCACCAATGTCTGTCTATCATTTCAATTGCAACCATGCTCGGTTTTTATGCTGGTGGTAATTATTTTATTGTAAGGGAATTAAGTAATGAGTTATTTAATTTAGACCTTGCTCCCAATGAAACTATTCCATTTGGCTGGCTATTTTGGGTATTTACTTTTATCATTCCAGTGATATACCTTGGCAGGGGGATTCAGCAAAAGAGCAGCGTTAAAATACGGGTTGGTTTACTGCTGATTGCAGCCATTGTTTTTACGGTGCGATATTATTATTCCATCCTTGCTATTGAAATCTATATGAGCATCGCAGGCATTGTGTTGATAGTAATTGCCTATGGGTTAACCAGGTATTTAAAAATTCCAAAACATGGGTTTACCAATATTGATCTTGGTTCAGCCGATGCGGTGGCTAAATCACAAATAGAATCGTTGTTTGTTGCATCTACCTTCAATAGTCAACCGGCTGATGTTGGCAACACCAATTTTGGTGGTGGCAATTTTGGGGGTGGGGGGAGTAGTGGTGAATTTTAAACCATTATCCCGTAACTTAAATCCATAACATTACTGGCAGTTCGTACAAAAGAAAAAGTCGTTAAAATGGGATCCACTCCACTTTAACGACCATCTTTAATTTACACTGAAACCTATAATGAGTTGTATGCGTTGTTGTTGACTGAGCCTTTCTTTGTAATCGTTTCAATTTTCATCACTTGCTCTTTGTTTATAGAATCCTAAATGATGCCAAACAGTTAAGTGATTGATTTACAGCATATTTTATTTTATAAAATGTTGTTACTTTCTGTATTTTGGAAAAAAAATCCCTGATATGGGAATTCCACAATTGAGGTGGTGCTGGTGATTGGCACTTATTTCCCGAAAATTAGAAGTTTATCGCACCGGTCATGCCTTTTTTGTTTTAAAAAGCAATGGGCAGGCAATGATAAAATGCGGTGTATATTGTTAGACACTTGAACTGTTTAGTCACATTTTTTTCACAAAGCCCATTCTAAAATAAGCGGATTGTTGTTTTTTAGTACTTTTAAAAACTAAACTGATTTTTCTGATGTTGAGAAGCTATACCAGGAGTATTACATTTTTTGCCTGCTTTATTTTATTGTCAAATTTTTACCTGCATGCGCAAGGGAATTTCAATTTAAAGTTTAAAAACTCGGCCATTTATGCCGGTATTGAAGTTGGATCAAAAGGGGTAAAGATGAGCATTCTTGAAGTGGGTAAAAATGCACAGAAAAACGGGGCATTCAATATATTGAAAGATACTTCCGTCAATACCGACTTCATTTCCTTTTCCGATAAAACATTTGGAGCCACATTAAACGGCTTACAGGGTTTATACCAAACGGCCCTGCTGGAGTACAATATTCCAGCCGAACGTATTTTCTCTGTGGTTAGCAGTGGTGTAAAAATGCAGGCGGAGAAGGATAATAAAAAAAGTTGGATTTCAAGCCTGTCCGATTCATTTCTGGTGAGGATTAAAGAGCCAACACGCAAGGTAGAAGTAATTGATGCCATGTCCGAGGCAAGATTAAGTCATCTGGGTATTGTGCCGGAATCAAGACGTTACACCACTTTTTTAATTGACATTGGAAGTGGCAATACAAAGGGCGGTTATTTCCCCAATGGAAACACGAACGTATTGAAGCTTTTTAACCTGAACTGGGGAACTAAAAGTACAGCCAATGCAACCGAGGTAAGAAGTGGGGATGATAAAACGGTAAAAAATTTCAATAAACACCTGGCCAGAGTTTTGGCAGGAGCAGTAGATGCGGAAGTTATTTATGCAGTGAATGAAAGCGGTGCATATAATATGAGTGATTACATCGCTTTTAGTGGCGGTATTGCATGGTCGGTAGCCAACCTGATGTACCCCGAGTTGGTAGAGAATTCTGTAGTGCCTGTTACCTATAGCGAGATGGAAAAATTCAACGATTTATTGATAAATGATTATGCGATGCTTTCGGATGTAGCGATTGTAAAAACAATTACAGATAAAAGCCTGGATAAACTTGCCATCGGAGCTGAAATAAAAAGAGTAAACAAAGTGTTTGATCAAAAGTCGCTCATGGCTGGCACTGGATTGCTGCTAAAGATCATGCGACAGTTTGAAGGAGTATACGAGAAAAAACAATTTTATCTGGTAAAAAATGGACAGGTGGGATGGATCTCTGCTTATGTAAACCAGCAGGTTTCAAAGTAGTGTGAATGGTGAATAGTGAATAGTGAATAGTGAATAGTGAATGGTGAATAGTGAATAGTGAATAGTGAATAGTGAATATTTCATAACTGATAACTTATAACCCATAACTCATAACTCATAACTCATCACTCATCACTCATCACTCATCATTGCCATCATTGACCTTTCACCTATCAAACCGACCATGAAAGATCTTAAATCTCCTTTATTAATCTTGTTATCAGTATTGTTATTGATAGCGACAGGTCTGTTGATTACCTCAATGTATTATTTTTATTATAAATTGCCAGTGCAGGTTACCGTTACCGGTGTGGCTAGAAAGGACACAGCCGCAATGGCCAAAAATGCCAATGATTCCCTGATGAAAATGTACGCCTCCACGATAACTGAGTTGGATAAAAATTTTGATGCGGCCTGGAGTAATACCGATTCGTTGAAAACAAATCTTGATATAAAACTGGATGAGTTTCATAACCTGCGAAATGAAATATTGGCGGTTTTAAAGGAACGTGGTGCAAATGGCGATTTAGGAGCCGCAAGGCAGAAAATAGCTGAACTGCAACAAAGGATAGAAGCATTGCATTACACCAATATGGATGTTGAAAAAGAAAATAAGCGATTGATTGCATTGCTAAGCCGACTGACCGATTATGATAATAAAACAGCACTTCAAAATGCGGCACCCGGCGAACTCCCTAACCGGACAGCTTCCTCAAAATCTACCGGTAACGGAGATGTTTTTCTATTAAACGAATTGCGTTTTTCCGCCATTCAAATTGAAAATGAACGGGAGCAGGAGACCAGCAAGGCAGACCAAACAGAAAAATTATCCGGTTCTTTTAAAATAAAAAGCAGGAATATTCAAAGCAGCAATGCAGAAATTATAATTGTAGTGGTGCAACCCGATGGTAAAGTTGCACAAAACTCAACCTGGGATGCAGGAACATTTGAAACCGGAGAAGGCAAAAAAATATACTCTGGTAAATTGAGTATTGATTACAATAAAGGAGAAGTAAAACAACTGGTATTTTCCCTAACAGCGGATAAATACCAGCAAGGTAATTATATACTGAAAGTGTACCATAAAGGCATTTTGATTGGCGAAATTAAAAAGACATTGTCGTAGGGATGAGTGATGAGCAATGAGCAATGAGGTAGGAGCTATAAGCAATAAGCAATAAGCAATGAGGAATGAGCAATGAGCAATGAGCAATGAGCAATCAGCAATCAGCAATCAGCAATGAGCAATGAGCAATAAGCAATCAGCAATGAGCAATGAGCAATAAGGAATGAGTAATGAGTTGAAAAAACCATATAAAATGTATATGTTCCTTTTTGTAACTAATGGTTTTTCTATCAATGCATACTGTTTGAAGACCTGCCCGCTGGCTGGCGGGGCAGGCGGCGAAATGAGGGATGCGTGAGTCGTGAGTGATGAGTTTTAAAAAGTGACACGAATTGATTGGGTGGGGATAGTGAATATTTTAGAATTACCATCAACCATCAACTATGAACCTTCAACTACCTGATATACAATTTGTAAGATCCCGTAAGAGTTGCCGTTCCTTTTTTATCCCACAGATTAAAATTCACCAGTACATGGTTTGCTTTGTTTTTCATTTCTGTAATCACTGCATTCAATGTAATGTATCGGGCGTCTTCCGGCGAAACGCCCGTTTCATCAAAAGCCGAAAACAGGTCTTCTGAATTTAATATTTCCACACCGGTACTCAGTTTTACTACTTGCTTGCTGCCGGGGAAAACCCTGCCTGCTGATTCAGTCCATCCTTTTTCAATGACTAAAACCATGTTTACATTTTGGTTGATGTCAACCTTATTATTAGCAGGCACCAGGGTTTCATCATCCAAAACAAGGTATGCTTCGCTAACGGTAAATCCTTTACTGATTATTTTAATTCCGTTTTTAAAAAGGCTGTTTTCGGCTGCAACCGTAGTCTTAGCAGGAATTGGTTTTTTTACAACTTTCTTTTTTTGAGCCAATAACGAAAGGCCTGAAAAAGACAATACACTCAATAAAAGGAGAAAGCGAACATTGATATTTTTCATGGATGATTTTTATTAGGGATTCAAAATACAACAATCATTTCAATAAACGATGATATCCGGATTTCATTGTGAAGCTTCAGTTTGAACCATTTTGGTTGAAGTAATCAGCTTTTTAAATGATTGTAATCTCAATATGCTGTCGTAACTAGTTTAGTAAAGCCACGCAGGTTCATAAAACAAGAAAAACGGTAAAAAATGATAAAATCCATTTCCCTTATGTTGCCTATATACCTACGTGGTTCAAAAAATCAAACAGTTACTTTTTTATATAATATTGCAGCAGCACTTAATTCAAAAGATCTAATTCCCCAGGCTATCTGTGAAGTTGGTATAAAACAAATATGTTTGTAAGGGCTGGAGATTTTAAAAAGTGCTTAAAGGTTAATCCAATAATAAATGAAGCAAATGTTTTCCAACGCTGAAAAAACAGCAAAAAAAAAGAGACTGCTGCAACAATGCATTGAGTTGATTGAAATGCGTATTGCAGCAAATACACAGGCAATTGCAAATGCACAGGATGCAGCCAATGCTGAAGAAAAAAGCAGTGCCGGTGATAAATACGAAACCTCCCGTGCTATGAGCCATTTGGAAAAAGATATGCACTCCCGCCAACTGACTGCTAACCGGATGGAGCTGGCTGCCTTATTTGGATTGGATTGTTCCAGCCTTTACAGTGAAGGAGCTAAGGGAAGTCTGGTAGCGTGTGAGGATTGTTCATTCTTTATAGCTGCCGGTTTGGGTAAAATTAATTTTGAAGGCGAGGATATTTATTTACTTTCACCCGATGCCCCTTTGGCAACATTATTGTTCAAAAGGAAGGCTGGCGACATTATTTTATTTAATAAGAAGCAGCGGATGATTATAGCCGTTTTTTGAGGAAAGGATTGCTCATTCCCGTTAAATGTGTTTGATTGTAGCCCGGTAAAATTATTTTGATAACAGTGTAGGAAGTGACACCAGCTTCTTGCAGTAAATTAAGTGAATGAAAAGTGCATATGACCTACTGGCGTTTACCGAACTGGCAGCCTGGCAAAAGCAAATGATAAAGCGACCCTCGCTGCTCAATGGGTTATCAAAAAGAATTCAGACAAAAATCAATGGTTGGATTCCCGAAAAGGTACACAATGCCATTACCGTAACAATCAAGCAAATGATTCGGGGTGTTTTATTTGGGGCAAAATATGCCACATCAGATACCTTATTGAATGCAAGTCTTGAGGAAAGAGAACTGGCCGTGCAGAAAAAAATTGATTGGTATAAAAATACTGCGGCGGTTGAAGGCGGCATTACAGGGGCAGGAGGCATTCTGCTTGGCCTTGCCGATTTCCCTATTTTGCTTGGTATGAAATTGAAACTGTTGTTTGAGATAGCCGCCCTGTATGGGTTTGATGTGGATGATTACAAAGAAAGGGTTTACTTGCTGCATGTTTTTGAACTCGCTTTTTCCAGTCACCAACATCGGAAACAAGTGTATTTAAAAATGACGGATTGGGAAGTAAAAAAGCATCATCTGCCGGAAGATATCAACCAGTTTGACTGGCGAAATTTTCAACAAGAATACCGGGATTACATTGATTTGGCAAAAATGGCTCAACTGGTGCCGGTAATTGGAGCTCCTGTTGGTTTGATTGTAAATTATCGCCTGATTAAAAAGCTGGGCGCTACCGCAATGAATGCCTACCGGATGAGATTGTTAAATGCATCCGCTTCATGAAACCTGCTTTCAACCCCGCAGAATTCATAGTCTATACCGATGGAAGTTGTCATACTCAAAAAAGATTCGGTGCCTGGGTAGCCATTATTTTATATAACGGCAGCGAAACTATATTGCAGGGGAGTGAGCCAAATACGACTCATCACCGGATGGAACTGTTGGCAGTGATCAATGCAATCAATTATGTCTGCAATAATACCAGCGGTAAAATCGTTTTACAAATTTTTACGGATAGTCAGTATGTGGTGGGCTTACCGGCAAGGGAACACAAATTATCAACCACTCATTTTTTAACAAAAAGTGGAAGGACTTTACAGCATGCGGATCTGGTGAAATCATTTTTTCAGTTGTTGGAAATGCATTCGATTGTGTTGCATAAAGTAAAAGCGCATCAATCCACAAATGAAGCAATAAATTACAACGAGCTTGCGGATCAATTGGCCCGAGGCATTGTAAGGGCAGCGGTGCAATAAAAGGCGCTATGAAATAGCTTCTTATTTATTTCGATGAATTATGTAAGTAAATCATGCGACTGAGTAACAGGCGATTTTTTTTATTAATTCATCTTTGAATATTTTTATTAACCAACCCGGCATTTAACGTGCCCATGATAGCAAATGATTTACATTTGCAACAGAAAATTCAATTTTACTACTTTATGAAAAAGCAAACATCTGCGTTCTTTATTTTAGTTACCGGGGTTTTAATTGCAATTTTTAGTGTTGGCTGCAATGAAGCCACCACAACGGCTGCAATAAACGCCAAAGCTGATACAACTAAAGCTGTTAGTGCTAAAGAGGCTACAACTTTACAGCCCATTGATACAGCCGATTTCGATCAAAAAATGCGGGTGTTAAGTAACAATGATACAACTGGCAAATGGCCGGCCCAAGCCCCTTATCCATTGGCAGGTGCTATCTTTCCCTATAACCGGGTAATTGCATTTTATGGTAATCTTTTTTCAAAGCGGATGGGCATTTTAGGTGAAATACCTAAAGACAGT
>Ga0105044_10014099_pt1 | contig 10824 bp, 7 predicted proteins | sample MAT01_FD_78092 | JGI IMG/M metagenome (GOLD analysis project Ga0105044, IMG submission 78092) | Freshwater microbial communities from Lake Fryxell liftoff mats and glacier meltwater in Antarctica - MAT-01 | ecosystem: Environmental > Aquatic > Freshwater > Ice > Liftoff microbial mat | place... | reverse complement strand
GCTTTCGCCACGCCCACGCGGAACATGGCGATAACTTTACCTCCCTTTAAGGTGCTCCGATGTTTCACTCTCCCTCTCGCCGCCAGTTCCTCGCCGCCGGTGCAGGTGCGATTGCCACTGCGGCGTTGCCGCCGACTGTGCTCGCGGCAGATAGCAAGCCGAAATTCAAGCTCGGCCTCGTCACCTACAACGTGCCCGCGAATTGGGATCTTCCGACGATCCTCAAAACGTGCCGAGACGTGGGTATCGCGGCGGTCGAATGCCGAACAACGCACAAACATGGGGTGGAACCGAGCCTCGGCGCCGAGGAACGCCAGAAAGTGAAGAAACAATTCGCCGATGCGGGGATCGTATTCTGGGGTTGCGGCAGCGTGTGCGAGTTCCATTCGGAGAAACCCGAAGTGGTGAAGAAGAACATCGAAGATTGCAAAGCGTTCTGTCAACTCGTCGCCGACCTCGGCGGCAAAGGGGTGAAGATTCGACCGAACGGTGCGGTGAAAGGGAAGCCCGAAACCGAATCGTGGAAACAGATCGGCACCGCCCTCCAAGAGTGCGGCAAGGCGGCGGGCGATTTGGGAATCGAAATCTGCGCCGAAGTTCACGGCCCCGTTTCGCAATTGCCCAAGAACATGCGCGCCATCATGGACAACTGCGGAAACAAAGCCGTGGGTGTCACGTGGAATTCCAACCCGACGGATATGTTGAACGGATCGATCGAAGAAGGTTTCGATCTTTTGAAGGGCTTCATCCGTTCCTGCCACATCAACGATCTGAACAACGACAAAGCCGGGAAGTACCCCTACCGGGATCTCTTCACCCGGCTCAAGGGAATCGGCTACGACCGCTACACCATGTGCGAAGTGGGCAAGACCTACACCCCCGAAGAAGGGTTGAAGTTCCTGAAGGAATACAAGCAAATGTGGGACGAACTCGCCGGAGCTTAAACGTCGTCATCGAACGGCCGACTTGAAGGCTTGACGACTTGACGACTTGACGACCTAACGATTTCGACCGCCAAGTCGAAATCACCCCGGGTTGTGATCTTGAAGTTCCCCGCAGTACTCTCGACCACCTTCACCGGGTGGCCCATCGCTTCGATCAACTGGGCGTCGTCAGTAATCGGCACCTTCAACGATGCCCTCTCGGCGTAGGCTTCCACGAGCCAATCGCGGCGGAATACTTGCGGGGTTTGTGCCGCCCATAACCCGGCCCGCGGGACGGTTTCTAAGATCGTTCCCGATTCGTCTACCCGTTTGAGCGTATCCGCTACGGGCACCGCCAACATCGCGGCGCCGTGTTCCAACGCCGCGGCGAATACCTCATCGATCTTCGCGGCCGGGCAGAGCGGCCGCACCGCATCGTGAACAGCCACGAGTTCGACATCCTCGGGGATTTTCGCCAAGGCGTTCGCCACGGATTCAAAGCGTTCGGCGCCGCCTTCCACCACCTCGGCATTGGCGAAGACGAACGCCGGGCCGAAACGCTGCCGGAAAAAATCGCAATCCTCCGGCGAAACGACCACATACACGCGCGAAACTTCGGGGCGGTTCCAGAATAACTCTGCGGATCGCATCCAGACCGCTTTACCCTCGAGTTCGACGAACGGTTTCTTTTCTCCGCTACCGAACCGGGCTGACTTTCCGGCGGCGGGCAGAATCACGGCGATCTTCGGCATGGCTCGGCTCCGGGGCAACTCCGGGCATTCGCTCCAGCGATTGCTTCCAGAGGTTGTACGAATCGAGCCACCGCCCCCAGAGAGATTGCTGTTCGTTCAGTAACACTTCCACTTCGTCCGCCGCACGTTGGGCTTGGCTCAAACGATCGACCCACACTTTCTCGAGCGATTGCAATCGCGGATCCTCGGCGTACGCGGTCGGAGGAATCGCTTCGAGCACTTCCGTATAGGTTTTGCCGAAGGCGTGTTCGTAACGATCCAAGGAATCGAGGCACCCGCGAATCGCCTCGTCCACTTGCGCGAGTGTGCCCATCCACCCCGTCGTGTTCGTTTCGCCCATGGTACCCCCCTTGAAATTGCACTGTTCCCCCGCCGGGCGGATACCGTGGGCAACCGGGAAATGCGAGAAGAAATCCGCGGGTTCGGGCCGGAATTTTCTTGCGGGTGCGGCGCGGGGTCGCTATCAGGCGGCTGAATCGAGGGGTATCTCCGCGCGGGGTGGGACACTCCGCCGCCATCGGGGGGTGGCGTGGGGAACCGTGGAATCTGCGCCGCCTCGGGCGCATTCAGAGTCTGGGGGGAATGCGATGTACGTGGCTTGTTCAACGCTCTGTTTTACGAATGTGGAGTTGTCCGAATCGCTGCGCACGATCCGCATGCTGCAGTTCGCCAAGGCCGATTTGGCAATCCACGAAGCCGGCCCGCACTTGAAACCTTCGGAAGTCGCGGCCGATGTGACGAAGACCGCCGCGAAGCTGCGGGCGGCCAACGTGCCGTTCGCCGCATTCCATTTGCGGTTCTCCGAGCACGATAGCGTAAAAACCCGTGATGAGCTGCGCGCCTGCTGCCGATTGGCCCGGGTGTTGGCGGTACCCGTGATAACGGTCGCCGCGGCCAACATCGGAAGCGATGAGAACACGGAAGTCGCACGTTTGCAAGATTGGGTGAAGATCGCCCAAACCGAAGGCGTGATCCTCACCGTAGAAACCGAAGCCGGGAAGATGACGGCCGACGTTCAAGGTTCGATCGAAATGTGTAAGCGCGTGCCCGGCTTGGGGCTGACCTACGACCCCACCCATTACGCCATGGCGAATCAAACCGAAGAAGCCGATGCCCTGTTCCGTTACGTTCAACACGTGCGGCTCCGCGATTCGGGCGTGCAGCCTCACGAATTCCAACTGCGCGTGGGGCAGGGGATGATCGAACACGGCCGCGTGATCGTTCAACTCGAACGCTGCTCGTACGATCGCGCCCTCACCGTGGACATCCGCGATCGCGTGAAGTGCGATTTCCCCGTGGAGCCGGAAGTGCGGAAGTTGAAGTTCTTGTTGGAATCGATGGTGTAGTTCAACGTTTGATCTTGAATGAACAGTGCGGTGAGCATCGGCCCGCCCACTTCAACTCACCCGCCCCGAGGTCAAACGCACGCCGCCCAATCTTCGGGCGGCTTTTTTTTCTACCATTGCCGGGGATGGAAAGTCGTTGAAGCATCGCCCTTGCGAACTTCCCCACCCGATTTCTGAACGTTCGAGTTCCGAAATCTTTTTCAAAATTTCGATGAATACTTGCACACCGCGCGGAGATTAGGCAAGCTATAATCTATGTAGATACGGTGAACGGACATTCTCCATCGTTCCCGCCCTTGTTCCTTCACCATCTTCTAAACGGGGTTCGAGCCATGAAGCTTACTCGGAGAGGCATGCTGGCTTCCTTGGTTGCTGTTGCACTATCCTGTCCCGCTCCGCTCATCGCGGCCGAGACTTCTAAAAAACCGGCGTGGGCCACGGAACGTACGTCGTCACCCGAGACGCTCGAAGAATTGAAATCCCTTCAAGATCGCGTCAAAGAATTGGCGAAGCAGGCGTCTCAATCCACCGTCGGTTTACTCGTGGGCCAAGGGGCGGGTAGCGGCGTGATCGTCTCCGAAGATGGCTTGGTTCTCACCGCGGCCCACGTGATCGGCAAACCCCGCCAACCGATCGTGTTCGTCCTCAGCGACGGCACCACGGTGAAAGGCGAATCGCTCGGCATCAACACCCTGGCCGATAGTGGCATGGCCCGCATCACAGATAAACCGGCGAAATCCGCGAGCTGGCCGGGGGCGAAGGAAGGCAAGTGGCCGGTGATGGAAATGGGCAAGTCGACTAAGTTGCCCGTTGGCCAGTGGGTGGTATCGATGGGGCACCCGGGCGGGCCGAAGCCCGAACGTCCCCCACCGGTTCGCCTCGGCCGCTTCCGCAGCGAAAACAAATTCCTCAGCACCGATTGTACCCTCGTGGGGGGCGATTCCGGCGGCCCGCTCTTCGATCTCGATGGCAAGGTCATCGGCATCCATAGCCAAATCGGTTTCACCCTCGAAATGAACATGCACGTTCCTTTGGATAAATTCAAAACCGATTGGGATCGCCTCCTCCGCGGCGACGCTGTGGGCAAGAAAACCGATGCGGATATGGGCTTAGTGTTCGCGGACAAAGACAAACCCAAGGAAGGCGTGAAGGTGGCCGAGATCATTGAGAACGGCCCCGGATACAAAGCCAAGCTCGAAGAAGGGGATGTAATCCTCAAATTCAACAGCATCAAATTGAAGTCCGCGAGTGAGTTCCCTGAGATTCTCTCGTCGTACACTGCCGGGGATCGCGTGAAGCTCACCGTGTTGCGGGATGGCGAATCCATGTCTCTCAATATGACCCTCGGCAAGAAATCGACGAAGAAGCAGTAAGCCGTTTGGTTGGCCCGACGTGGAACCGAGGGTCGCCAGAACGTACCCAAAAATCGATTCTCTCGAAACGAACTGAAACCTCTACAGATGAAGTGCTGGCGATCTTCGCAGGCGCTTCGGGCTAACCAAATAAAACGCACCACACCTCGGAGATCGCCCGTGACCATTCGACTGCTCGCGATTGCGTTGATTCTCGAAGCCGTGGCTCCTTCCATCTCCACAGCGGCGCCGCCTTCTGATCGAGGCAAACGCCTACTGCCCAAGATTTTCGAGGAAGTGGCCAACCCCGCCGTGATCTCCACGGCCCGGATTCAATCCGATGGCAAAGATGCCGCACTCGGTTTGATCGTCACCAAAACGGGCCACATCCTCACCAAGGGGAGTGAACTCCGCGGGGCGATCACCGTGAAACTGCAAGACGGCACCTCGTACGATGCCGAGTACATCGGCTACCACAAGCCCACCGATTTGGCACTCTTGAAAATCGATGCGGAAGATTTGGTTCCCGGCAAGATCGCCCCCGGCAAAGTGGCGGAACCCGGAAGTTGGGTCGCCGTGACCGGAATCACCTCGGAACCGATCGCGGTCGGCATCATCAGCTCCGGCCCGCGTAAGCTTTACGGGGAAGAATCGCGGATCGAGAACGCCAACAAAGGCTACATCGGCATCCGCTTCGAATCGGCCACCGATGATGGCAAAGTGGTGATCGCGGAAGTCGTTAAGGATGCCGCCGCGTTCAAGGCCGGGTTGAAGCAAGGCGACGTAATCCTCGAAGTGGCCGGGGTGAAACTCAAGAATCGGGATAGCCTGCCCGAATTGTTAGACAATTACAAACCCGGCGACAAAGTGACCGTGCTCGTTTCCCGCAAGAAAAAGGGGGAAGATGAACCCGAAGAACTCACCTTCAAGATCACGCTCAGCCCGCGATCCGAAATGGGCAATCGCAGCGACATGCAAAACTCCTTCGGCGGCGAACTCTCCGGTCGACGGGCCGGGTTCCCGAGCGTAATCCAGCACGATACCCTCGTGCTACCGAGGGATTGCGGCGGGCCGCTGGTCGATTTGGAAGGCCGCATCGTAGGCTTGAACATCGCCCGTGCCGGCCGCGTGGAAACGTGGGCCTTGCCGGCGGAGGTGGTCAACCCGGTGTTGAAAGATTTGAAGGACGGCAAGTTCCCCGCTCCCAAGACCGCGAAGGCCGTGAAGTCGAGCGAAAAGGATTAATTGCTGTAGGGAACGAATGGAAACCGGCGGCATTAGCCGCCGGTTTTTTCATGTGCAGTGAATGGTATCTGCGGGGGCCACCAAACTTTTGGCACCGACAGCCCCCGGTGAAAAGGGTCACCGCAAGTGGGCCACACCGGGGCCGTTGAGTCAACAAAAGTAGGTTGATTCTAATTCTCTCTACGCCACGACTCTCGATCGAGTTCCGTGATGTTATGCTGCTGGTGCAGGAACAGCTTGCGGGAATATACCGAATAGTGTGTGGGGAAAATGGGCGTATCACACTCTGTTCAACGTCCAGTGACGTAAGCAAATAGCGACAATTTGGCTACGCGACTATCAAGCTATCGCCCTCAAGTGGGTTTGCGGATAGCTTTACCATCTACCAAATGTGGCTATGAGTACATGATCGCGAGCGAGTTCCCACCCGCCATGCCCCTTCTAATGCCATGACGCGGGCTTCCGGAGCAACAATCGCAGCGAGAGCATCCGCCAACGTCGGGCCGTCGTATACTCGATCTTTACAGCGCCACGGAGCACCGGATAATCCCCATCCGCGAAGTTCCGGTCGATGCCATAATCGCCAGGTGTGGCTCACCTGCGCTGCCCCATTTCACCGGGGGCTAAAATTCCCGTTATGCCGATTCCCAATCGGGGTTGACCCGACCCCATTGAAAATTTTACACTTCACCCCGAACACGATTCCGACCCGCTCTCGCATGGATGCGAACCAATGCTCCCGACGATCAATAAATCGTTCCTGATTAAATTCACCCTCGCCTTCCTGATCTCGGGCGGAGCCTTGTTCGGTGCCCACGCCCTGCAAGCCCGCCGCATTCCTGATGCCTTGTTGCAACAAGCGGAACGGGCCGGAACCGCGGGGAAGACCAACGCCGCCATCGGTTACTTGCGCCAATACCTGGAATTTCGGCCGCAAGATGCCGACGCCATGGCGAAACTGGCAGAGTTGATGAAGACCCGTTCCGGGGATACCGCCGATCTACTCATGCTGTACGAAAAGATCCTGCGAACCGATCCGGCGCGTTCGGATACTCGCCGCGAAGCGCTGAGGCTCTCGCTGTGGTTCGGCCGTTCGACCGATGCCGAGACGCACGCAGGGGAACTCGTGAAGCAATTCCCGAACGATGCGGCCATGTGGCGAGACTTGGCCATGGCCCAAGCGGCGCTGCAAAAGATTCCCGAATCGGAACAGAGCTTCGAGAAAGCCATTGCCCTCGAACCGCTGGCGCCGCTCGGCTACCAATTGTTGGCCCAATACCTGTTGAACGATTGGAAGAAACCGGCGGAAGCCAAGGCGGTTCTCGATCGTTTGATCGCGGCGCTCCCGCAAGAAGCAGAGCCTTACATTACGCGGGCACGCTACGGATTATCCAAGGCCAACGATTCGGCAGCCCCGGCGGAGGGCCGCACCGGCTTGGAACGCCAAGCGATCAACGATATTCGCAAGGCCCTCGAACTCGACCCGGAAAATGCCGAGGCCTTACTGTTGCTCGCGGATGCGATGCAAAAAGGCCGCGATCTCAACGCGGCCAGCGATATCCTCAAATCGGGCATTCGGGCGTATCCCACCGATCCGCGCTTCGTGCGGCACCTCTCTTGGCTGGAGTTGAATCGCGGCAACTTGGGTTCCGCCGTCACCGTGTTGGAAGAAGCGCTGCCCCGAATGAAGGACGGCTTCGAGTTATTGGTTCCCCTCGCCGATTTGCTGGTGCAGATGGGGGAAACCGCGAGATCCGAAGAAATTCTCGCCAAGTTGCAAGCCCGCAACAACCGCCCCGCGAAGATGCAGGCGAAATACATTCAAGCCCGCTTGGCCATGAAAGCGACCCGGTGGGACGACGCCATCGGTTTCCTCTCCGGATTGCGTGCGGATACCATCGATCTTCCCGGCTTGGAGTGTCAAACGAATCTGTTGCTGTCGGTTTGCTTCAACCGCAAGGCTGATCTCGCCGGGGAATTGGAATCGTTGAAACTGTTGTTGAACCGCGATCCGAACCACTTGGCGGGCCGAGTGGCCTTGGGCCAAGCCTACCAGAACGCGGGCCGTTTCAGCGAAGCGATGCAAGAGTACGAAAAGGCGATGCGCTCGCAGTATGCCAGCTCCGATACGCTCACCGCCGGGGTGCGGATGCGGGCGGCGCTGTTGCGTTCCGAGGGTAACCGCGATGGCAAACCTTGGGACGATCTCGAAAAAGCAATCGTCGAATTCGCCCCGAGGTTCAATGCGGCTTCTTCGGAAGTGGTGATGTTGCGTGCGGAGTCGGCATCGCTCCGCGGGGATCGCGTTCGCGCCTTGGCGATTCTCCGGAGCGAAATCCTTCGCCGCCCGGGCAATAGCCGATTGTGGGCCGCGCTCGCGGAAGTTGCCGCGGAACTCGGCGGCACCGCCGCTGGGTTGGCAATTCTCGATGAAGCCCAAGCCATCTCCGGCGACGGTACCGATATGCGATTGGCCCGAGCCGCACTGTACGCCAACGATCCGGCGCGATTGCGGCCCCTCGAACCGTTAGCTGCGCAGATCGATACTTGGCCCGAATCCGAACAGGTGCGGCTATTGCAAGGCTTGGTGGAAATCTACGACCGCCTCGGCGATACCCAAGGCGTGATCAAAACGTACCGCCGCTTGGCCGGGCGCCGCCCTTCCGATTTGGCATTCTGGGAATCGTTGTACGAACGCGCGGCCGAGGCGAAGGACGCCGATGCGTGCGCCGATGTTCGCAAGGCTTTGGCCAAGCTCTCCAAAGTTCCCCCGCAAACCTTCGCGTTGCTCGATGCATGGGATGCACTCGCGGCGCGGAACGCCACGGCGGCCACTGCTTCCGCTGAAAAACTCGCGAAGCTGTACGGTGTGTTGCCAGATCGCGCGGAAGCCTGCGTATTGTTGGCGAAGTTGAAAGCCATGGCCGGAGATGCCACCGGTGCGGAAAGCCTGTTCCAAAGGGCGTCGATCCTCGAACCGTTGCGGTTCGCCCCGATGCAAGAATGGCTGGAATACTTGGCCCGTTCCAAAGATTCCGAACGCTTGGTCGGGTTCGTTCACCGTTTGGTTCGCGATTACCGCTGGTACGGCGAACCCCTCCAACGCGCAATGCGGAAAACCTGCGTTCGCTTGGAAACCCCGGCGGCCAAGCAACTCCTCGATCTCGCGCAAGCGCAAACTGAAAATCTCCCCGGCGGATTGGGCCACATGGCGGAATGCTACCTCGCTTGCGGGTTGAAAGCCGAGGCACTCGCTTGCTTGGAACGGAGCGTTTCTTCGCGTTCGGCCACCGCCGACGATTGGTTGCGGTACTCGTTGAAAGCCGAGAAACTCGGCCGATCTGTGGGCGTATCGCTTTCCACGGCGAAGGCGAAGCTTTCGCCACCGGCATTCCTCACCGTCGCGGCGAGCTACGCCCAAAGCGGTGCGGCCCCGGCGGGGTGGAAGCCGGAACTCGCTACCGCCACGGAACAACGCTTGTATGTTCAGGCGCAACTCGCGCTGCGGCTTTCCCGCTACCAACGCAACGAAGCCATCCAACTTTTGGAAGGGTACCTCACCGAGGTGAACACACCCGTTACGGATTTACCGTGGGCCAAACGCAACCTCGCAATGCTCCTCGCGGTGCGAGCCGAGGGAACCGATCGAACGCGTGCCAAGGATTTGCTGGCCGGGAAGGATCAAACCCCCGGCGAAACGACCGATGAACGCCGTTCGACCGCGGCGATCCTCGCGGGGTTATCTCGGCATCTCGAAGGAAATGATCGCAAGGCGACCTTGGCGAAAGCCATCGAAGTGCTCGCGTCCGTGGCCGCAGAAACCAAGGATCGCAAAGATAAATTCCTGCTATCGCAACTCCACCGCGCCTCCGGCGACCGTGCGGCCGGCAGGAAATTGCTCCTCGAACTCATTCAATCCGACGGCAAGAACATCGATTACCTCATCACCGGGTTGGAAGAAGGCACGGAGAAAGACGATCAAACGTTCGCCGAGCAATGCGCCCAACGGTTGATGCTGCTGTTCCCCGACGAGTTCCCCGCGATCTCGGCGGTCGCACGTTTCGAGTTCCGTTGCGGAAGACCGGAAAAAGCGATGTCGATCTTGAATACGTACGCCCGCCATGCGGATGCGGCCCCCGGCGATTTGCAAGTGCGTGCGGCCCGGAGTGCCGAGGTACTGGAGAAGTTGGCCCGCGATCCCGCGGTGCGGAACACCGATATGGGGCGGAAGTTGACGAACGCCGCAGTCGAGAAATACGAAGCGGTATACCCGACGCGGCCCGAAGCGGTGATCGCCGCGGCCGGGTTGCTCGCAGCGGACAACCGAGCCGAGGAAGCGTTCAACCGGATCGAACGGTTCACCAGCGTGCTCCCGGCACGGGTGAAAGTGCTGGCGGGCATGGCCGTGATCCGTTCGGGAACGCCTTCCCCGATGCAGATCGCCCGCGTGGCGGAATGGCTGGCGATCGCGAAGAACGAGGAACCGGAATCGTTGGCCGTGATGTTGAACGAAGGGGAGTTCTACTCGCTCACGTTCGATTATTCGCGTGCCGAGTTGTCGTACGAAGCCGTGCTCGCGATCGATCCGCAGAACGTGGTGGCCCTCAACAACCTCGCGTGGATTCTCTCGGCGAAGCCGGAAGTAGCCACGAAAGCCCTGGAATTGGTGGCGCGGGCGGTGAAACTCATCGGGCTGACGAGCGAGTTGCTGGATACTCGGGCGAGGATTCACATCGGCGAGCGGGCCTTCGATGCCGCAGAGCAGGACTTGCTGCAAGCCGTGGCGATGGATCGTACCGCCTTGAGGATGTTCCACACGGCGCTGGCAAAAGATTCGCAATCGCCCGAGAAGGTGGAGGAAGCCAAGGCGGCCTTCCGGGCCGCGAAGCAGTTGGGTTTGCAAGAGAAGATGGTTCACCCGCGCGATGTGCCCGCATTCCGTGCGATGGAGAAGTGGTAAGGCACGGCGTCATTCCAATGGGAATTTGATCCCATTTGTGGCCCCGCACCCAGAGCACAAATCTCCCCCGATGCTCTGGGAAGCTTCCCTAAGAGTGCCAAAGGTTTACGGCTGTATTATCGTTCCAATCCCGGTTTGTGCCCTCAGTTCCGCCCACCTACCCCTCCCCAGGCACAATTGCATGGCCTGTCGATAAAATCGGCAGAAAATTCGGAATATCCGACAAATTGAGCTTGCACATCTGAT
>Ga0105044_10014098_pt1 | contig 10824 bp, 6 predicted proteins | sample MAT01_FD_78092 | JGI IMG/M metagenome (GOLD analysis project Ga0105044, IMG submission 78092) | Freshwater microbial communities from Lake Fryxell liftoff mats and glacier meltwater in Antarctica - MAT-01 | ecosystem: Environmental > Aquatic > Freshwater > Ice > Liftoff microbial mat | place... | reverse complement strand
CTTCCGGCCAGTTCGCTTCGTCGACTCGCTTACTCCTTGCCAGGCGTTCGCAGGAGCACCCCGTGCACCACTCTTATTTGGGAACGGCAGAGCGCCTTCGCTGGGTGGTGGCGTGCTCCCGCCTTTGGCGGTCGGGTGGGGAACCTTGCGGGAATTAACCGACTATTTCGGTTAATTCCCGATGGGTTCGTCGTTTGGTGCCGGACTGGCGCCTTTGCCGGTCGGGGCGGGGTAGACTTCGCCGGCAGTACGAAATGGATTTCGATCAGGGGGATTCGTCTTGCGTCTTGTGGGGAAACGCTTTTTCGGTTTTGCGGTAGCGGCATCCGTCTTTGCGGGGGCCGGCTTTCTGGGTGCCGGTTCCGTCCAGGCGCTGACCCCTCCCGCTCCGGAGAAAGCTGAGATCGTTTTCAGCAATGGCGGCAGGATCCTCTCGGTCTCCGCCGACGGTGGCGACCGTCAGGCAATCACCTCTCCCGGACCGTTTTCGAATGAACTCAGCCGTCTGGGCGACATGAAACCCGAAGTCTCGCCCGATGGTGACCGGTTGCTCTTCACCCGCGCGATGCCGGACCGGGATGGTTTCCCGAGGGTCTCGATCATGGTCTCCGGCCGGGACGGCTCTCAGGCCCGCCGGATCCTCGAAAAGCGCAAGAGGGTTACCTTCTCTTCGCCGACCTGGATGCCATCCGGCAAAGCGTTCGCGGTCGAGCGCACCGTGGACCAAAAACGAGGCACCTCGCGTTCGGTTGTGATCGCCGGGCTCGATGGCAAGGTGCGACGGACCGTGCTGCGGCTGCCGCTTCACCGAAGCGGCAGCCTGAAGGCCGACTTGAAGTCATACCGTGAGGCGATCGACATCGATGTTTCGCCCGAGGGTGGCCACATGCTGGTCACCGTGAGCGACGGGTACCGCTACGACCGCAAGTATCTGGTCCTGGTTGAGGTCGGCACCGGGAAACGCCGCGTGGTCGGCAAGAACACCCGGCATGGCAGTTTTTCGCCGGATGGTTCCAGTTTCGTTTACGTGTCCAGCAGGGGCAACCGGGGCGAGACCTGCACAGAGACCGACGAAAAGTCCTGCGTGGTTCAGGGTGACCTGTGGGTTCAGGGGGTCGACGGATCGGGCAGTACCAGGGTCACCCGCACCCGGGCGGCCGAGGAGGTGCCGGTCTGGTCTCCGGATGGAAACAGGATCGCTTTCGAGGCCAATTACAACGTGCCGGCGAACGGGCTGGCGGCCGAGATCTACACGATCGCTCCCGATGGTTCCTGCCTTGCCCTGATCACCAACGGTGCTCCGGCGAGCGTCGAGCCGGAATGGGTTCCGGGGCCGGGAGAATCCGACCCGCTGTGTGGGGTGGAACCGCGTGAGCCGGTCACAGACCTGGCCACTCCGGTGATGCCGGACAAGGTCCGTGCCGGCCTGCGGGTTTGGCCTGGACCCCGCATCGGCCCACGCCTGATTTCCGAGGGCGCTGGGTTTTCGTCGATCCAGATCTACTCGTACGAGGACTGCGTCCTGACCTCGGCGGCCGATTGCGCCGCGGCGCCGGAGATCATGGTCTCAGCGCTTTCGAACTGCTGGCTGGACGGGTATCTCGCAGAGGTGGTGAGTGATTTTCCGCGTTCCTCGTTCATTCTGAAACGTGGGGTGATGACCGTCAGGGAGGTTTCGCGGAGTACGCGAGAGCTGAACGTCTTCAGCGGCGACACATACCTCACTATTTCGGGACGGAAGTCGGAAGTCACCTTTGCCGACCTCGACGCGGTTTTCGCCCAGCTCCGGCCGGTGAGCGCGACCGTGGTCCCCGAGCTGCTGCCGCCGATGTACATCTCGAAGCGGCTCGATGGGTTCCTGCGCTCCCTCGACCGGATGGTAAAAAGAGCCGGCTCGGTGAAGAAGGTCGCCCGTCGGCTTGAGGTAAAACCACGAGAGATCCGGCCGTTCATCACTTTCTCGAAGCGCCTGCCGATGTTCGGCGAGGTACAGACCAAGAACTGCCCGCGAGAAGAAGCGGATCCCTTCGGCGATTTCTGAGGCCGATCCGGGTCCGCCGGATCCTCATCATCTACCGCGAACCAGGAAAGTTCGCCCCGGTCACCGTCCTCAGGCGCGGGAAGAAAGCTAACTGACCCTGACCCAGGGGGCCTGATTGCCGGCGGCATCGCTCACCCGGACCCAGCTGACTTTCTTCGCCGACTTCAGCTTGAGCTTCGGTGCCCACGAGACGAGCCGGCCCGGAACGGACCTGGCTGACTGGGACGGCTTCTTCCTGGCACTGGTGAATTCGAGTTTCGACGGTTTCTCCTGGCCGGTCCGGTAACTGGAGCTGAGCAGCCACTTGCCGCCCTTCTTCCGGACCTTGACTTTGCCCTTGAGTTTTGGCGCGATCGTGTCGACCGTCCATTCGGCGGTGGCGACCGGGCTTTCGTTGCCAGCTGCGTCGACCTGCTTTGCCTCGACCTTCAACGGTCCCTGCGACAGGCCCGTCAGGTTCCAGACGGCGCCGCATGGGATCCATGCCTGACCGGCCAAGCGGCAGGAAGTTTCGGAGGGTGCCCGTTCGCCGGAGGTCGGCGCGGGCTCTCCAGCCAGGGTGATGGCGGCGGAAGTCGAACGGACCAGGCCGGACGGAGCTCCGGACATCACCGGCGCAGCGGGGGCAGCCGAGTCGATCCCGAATCCGACCTTGCCCCCGGGACCGGTATTTCCGGCCAGGTCGGTCTGGCGGACTTCGAAGGTGTGGCTGCCTTCCGGGAAGACGGCCGCGGCCGGCGAGATGCAGCTGCTCCATGCAGCCGTGTCGATGCGGCATTCGAAGGTTCCGCCGGGCTCCCCCCTGAAACTGACTGTCTGCTGTGGCCTGGAGTCCCACAGCAGGGAGGAGGCGGGAACTGAAGGCTTTGGTGGCGCAGTGGTATCCACCGTCCATCTGATCGAAGCTTCGGGGCTTTCATTGCCGCTGGCGTCGATCTGGCGGATCAAGACTTCATGGTTGCCATCGGCCAGGCTGGACAGAACCAGAGGACTGGTGCAGGTGCCGCTCTGGTTGTCGATCGAGCACCTGAAGGTGGTGCCGGGTCCACCGCTGAAGGTGATCGACGCTGAAGACGAGTTGGTCAGACTGGCCGGTTTCGAATTGACCACCGGCGCCGGTACCTCGGTGTCGACGGTCCATTCGACCGTGCCGCTGGGGCTTGTATTGCCGGCGACGTCGGTCTGGCGTACGGAGAAGGTGTGGGGTCCTTCAGTCAGGCCGCTGAGGGCCTCCGGGCTGCTGCAGGCGTTGAATGACCCGCCATCCGTCGAGCAGGCAAACGAAGCGCCGGGCTCGCCCGTGAAAACAAATGATGCGGAGGTCGATCCCGTTGCGGCGGGAGGTGAGCTGGTGATCTGCGGTGCAGTCGGCCAGGTCAGGTCCACCACCCAGTTGTGAACCCGCGCCGGGCTGGTATTACCGGCCTGGTCGGTCTGGCGGATCGACATGCTGTGGTCACCCTCAGCGAGGCCGGTGATGGTTTTGGCCGAAGCGCAGGGCGAGTAGGCAGCCGAGTCGAGCGAGCATTCGAATGTCGCCTGCGGCTCTCCGCCGAAGATAAATGTGGCGGTGATGCTTTTGCTCTTGGCCGGCGGTGAACCGGAGAGGCCGGGGGTGGCGGGATCGGTGGTATCGACGAACCATGAATGCGAGACCTCTGGCCCGGCATTACCGGCCTGGTCGGTCTGGCGCACCTTGAAGGTGTGGCTGCCCGTGGCGCCGGCCGAAAGCAGCCGGGGAGAAGTGCAGGGAGCGAAGGTCGGGCTGTCCAGCGAGCACTCGAAAGTAGCCAGGGGCTCGCCGGCGAAGGTGATCTGTGGCGCAGTCTGGTTGGTACGGGCCGGAGGCAGGTTGCTCATCACGGGCACCGCCGGCGCGACCGTATCAACCGCCCAGCTGACTGTTCCGGCTCCACCGGTTTGCCCGGCACTGTCGATCTGTCGGACAGCAAGGGAGTGAATTCCGTGCGGCAGCCCCGAAGCGTTTCGCGGTGAAGTGCAGGTGGTAAATGTGCCTCCGTCAAGTGAGCACTCGAAGGTCGCGCCGACTTCACCGCTGAAGCTGATCGACACCGGAACGCCCGCCTTGACCGGAATCGCCGGAGCGCCGGAAATCGAGGGTGGCTCCGGCGCGCTGGCGTCAACGATCCAGGTTGCTTCGGTTGCCGCGCTGCGGACCCCGGAGCCGCCGACCTGCCGGACCTTGAAGGAGTGACTGCCATCGCCCAGCCCGGAGACTGTCTCCGGACTGGTGCAGGCGGTGAAGGTGCCGTTGTCGACCGAGCACTCGAAAGTCAACCCGGCCACTCCGCTGAAACTGAAACCTGCCGACGAGGTGACCGGCCCGGATGGGGCGGAGGTGATCTCCGGGACAGGAACGATGCTCTCGTCGTAGTTGACGGCAGTCAAGGTCGAGGCGCTCAGGTTGCCGTTCAGGTCAACCGCCCTTGTTTCGACATATCGCAGTCCCTGGGTATTGACCGGGACCGAAACCGAGCTGGCCATGCTCGAGGTCCAGGCACCCGCGCTGGCCTCGGTCCGGACGCGGTACTCGAGTCCTTTCACCCCGGCGGCATCGCTGTAATTGACGTCCACTGTCGGTGCGGTCGGATTGGTCCCGCCCGGCAGGGGTGCCGGGCTGACGGTCGCTGAGCTGACGGCCGGTGCCTGGGTGTCGGCGTAGTTGTAGCCGGCGGCCCAGGAGGCTTCGGCCAGCTTCCTCTGGCCGGACGTCGAAGGGTGGAAGTGGTCGATCGTGCTGATGTCGTCATCAACGAAGCCCCACTCCTCCCGGGGCTTCAGATCCCCGTAGGGCGGGTTCAGCCGGTTCGAGCTGAAGTTGAACGTCGCCCCGCCGTCAAAGCGGCAGCGCAGTCGAAGGGCGCATTCAGCCGCCAGTGCCGCGTTGTAATCGATGTTCCTCAGGCGAACCGTGTCCCGGCGCAGCACGGCGGCGGCGCTCATGTCGGTCGGGTTGTCGACCATCGACTTGCAGGGGATGACGGCCAGGGTGTCCCAGAAGAGACGTGCAGTTCCGGCCCGGCTGCTGGGCTGGGAGTTGGGCGGGTTGGGCGCGCCGCGCAGGTACCAGAGGTTGTAGATGTCGGGGACGCTCGAAACCGAGATGCGGGCGTTCGGCGAGCGGGCTGCAATCGCGTCGAGCGCTTCGACGAACCGGGCGCGGTATTGGGCCACCGAAGGCATCTGTTCGGGTGTATCCCGGCAGAGGTCGTTGCCACCCATCTGAATCAGGACCAACTGGGTGTTTGTCGGCATCGCCGCCGCCTGCTCGTTGGCGTCTTCCATGCGTTTGCCGTTCGAAGCCTGGTTGTAGTTGTTGCCGTTGGCGGCCGGGTTGATCGCAACCAGGCGCTGGTAGATGCTGAGGACTGTCGAGTTGGTTCCTGTGGCCCAGGAGTTGCCGGGCTGCTCGGCGCTGGGCAGACCGGCGGTGCCGGTTCCGGCGGAGATTGAGTCGCCGAGCACAGCAACCGAGTTCGGTGGTCCGCTGACCGCGGCGGTGGGGGCGGGTACGGCCGTCGCGGTTTCCCCGGCGAAAAGTGGCAGGCCAAGGCCGACCGCAACCAACAGCGCAATCCGGTACGCACCTCGTCTCCCGGTCAAACCTCTCCCCTCAAGTTCCAGCCTCTCCCAGTCAAAGAACTGACACCAAGTTATACACGACCACCTGATGCGTCAAGGTGAGACAAAAATGTCTCGCATGATACATTTCTGTTTCGTATGGAACAGGATCGTGAACAGCTCTTCAGGGATGTCGCCAACGCCCTGACTTCCAACCCCGGTGCCTCCACCGGGGAGATCGCCGCTGCCGCGAACGTGAGCCGGGCGACCCTGCACCGGGTCTTCGGAAACCGCGACTCCCTCCAGGAGGACGTTTACGGCTGGATGCTGGTCAAGTGCGACGAGGTTTTCGACGCCGCCGGCATCGACACCGGGCCCGTTCTTCCGGCTTTCGAGCGGCTGGTCGAGGACTCATACCCGCTGGCCCAGTCGTGGTGGCTCCTGATCGCTTCCCCGAGCCTGGAAAAGATCCCCGCCCTCGGCGAGGCGATCGAAGCCCAGGACCAGCGGCTCGAAAGCTTTTTCACCCGCGGCCAGACCGACGGTGTGTTCCGCCCCGACCTTCCTCCGCGCTGGCTCGCTTATTCGGTGGGTTCGCAGGTGATGTCGGCCTGGTACCTGGTCGATGAAGGCCTGGCGGGTGCCCGCGACGTCCCCCGCCTCGTGCGGGCTGCCGCCCTAGACGGCCTCCGCGCCCGGCCACAGGAGTAACCATGGTCGACACAACCCCTTCACATCCCAACCGCTGGGCGATCCTCGCCGTTCTCTGTCTTTCGCTGCTGGTCGTCGTGATCGACGTCACCGTGCTTCATGTCGCCGCGCCGGCGATCTCGGCCGACCTCGACCCGACCGCGCTCCAGCTGCTCTGGATCATCGACGTCTACCCGCTGGTCGCGGCACCGCTGCTGCTCGCGTCCGGTGTGGCCGGGGACCGGCTGGGCCGCAAGTCGGTCCTGCTGGTCGGTTACGTCGTTTTCGGTCTGGCTTCCCTGGCCGCTGCGTTCGCCCCGACCGCCGAAACGCTGATCGCTGCCCGCGCCTTGCTGGGTGTAGGTGGTGCCCTGATCATGCCGGCGACGATGTCGATCATCCGCGACGCCTTCCGCGACCGCGGCGAACGCATCCGCGCGGTTGGAATCTGGAGTGCCACGAGCGCTGGTGGTGCCGCGCTCGGACCACTGGTCGGTGGGTTCCTGGTCGAGCACTGGTGGTGGGGGTCGGTCTTCCTGATCAATATCCCGATCCTGCTGCTGGTCGCGCCGTTTGCGATCAAGCTGGTCCCGAAGAGCCGGGCCGAAGACCCGCCACCATGGGACACCGTTGCGGTGGTCCTCGCCGCGGTCGGCATCCTCGGCATCGCTTTCGGCTTCAAGGAAGGAGCGAGGTACGGCTTCTTCGAGGTCAAGGCCCTGGTGGCGATCCTTCTGGGGGCGAGCGCTCTGTACCTGTTCACCGCCAGCCTGCTGCGCCGCGAGCGCCCGATCCTGAACGTGAGGCTGTTCGCGAGGCGGGAGTTCTCGGTCGCGGTCGGCTGCGTGTTCCTGGCGATGTTCGGCCTGGTAGGGATCACGTTCTTCGGCGCCCAGTACCTGCAGCTCGTGCTCGGCCTCGAGCCGCTGGCTGCGGCGGTGCGGCTGCTGCCGCTGATGCTCGCGACGCTGGCCGGCGGCCTGCTGGCCGCGCGCGTACTGTCGAAGCTCGGGACCAAAAGGACGATCACCTTCGGGCTCGGCGCCACCACCCTCGCTCTGCTGCCGATGCTTGCCCTGGGCCTGCAGGACGAGTACTGGCTGCTCTGGCCATCGTTCATCCTGATCGGCTTCTCACTGGAGGTAGCGCTGGTCGCCGCCAACGACGTGATCATCTCCTCGGTGCCGGCCGACGAAGCCGGTGGTGCAGCGGCGATCGAAGAGACCGCATACGAACTCGGCAGCGGGTTCGGTGTCGCGATCCTCGGGTCGGTCCTGGCGGTCGCTTACAGCGCCAACGTGCAGCCGATCGAAGGGGTCAGCTCGATCGGTATCGACAACGCCCGGGAATCGCTCAGCCGGGCAATCGACATTGCGCAGACGATGCCGACCACGATGGCCGACCCGCTGATCGAAGGTGCCCGCCTGGCGTTCATGTCGGGATACCACACGATGATCCTCGTGAGCATCGGCATCCTCGGTGCTTCGGCCCTGATTTCCGGCTTCGTGCTGAGAAATCAGAAGTGATCGTCCCTGTCGGGTTGCCCCCGGGTGCCGGGCTCTCTCGACCGTTAGGCTAGAACCAGAGAACCAGTCAATAACCCTCAAGGAGTTACATATGGCTTACGAAGTACCTGATCTTCCATACGCATACGACGCCCTCGAGCCGCACATCGACGAAGCGACCATGCGCGTCCACCATGACAAGCATCACCAGGCTTACGTCGACAAGACCAATGCTGCCCTTGAAGGCACCGAGTGGGCCGACAAGGACATCACCGAAGTCGTCGCCAACCTGAGCTCGCTGCCGGCCGACAAGCAGGGCCCCGTGCGCAACAACGGTGGTGGCCACTACAACCACTCGCTGTTCTGGGAAATGCTGAGCCCCGACGGTGGCGGTGCCCCGTCCGGTGATCTCGCCGCGGCGATCGACGCCGCTTTCGGCTCGTTCGACGAGTTCAAGGAGAAGTTCAAGGCCGGCGGCATCGGCCAGTTCGGCTCCGGCTGGGTATGGCTGGTCAAGGACGGCGACGGTGTCGCGATCGTCTCGACCCCGAACCAGGACTCACCGCTCACCGACGGCAAGACCCCGCTGCTGGGCGCCGACGTCTGGGAGCACGCCTACTACCTCAAGTATCAGAACAAGCGCCCGGATTACCTGGATGCTTTCTGGAACGTAGTCAACTGGGATTACGTGGCCGGACGTTTCGCCGCCTAGGTCCAGCTTCAGATTCGAAGAGAGGGTGGTCCCGGTAGCGGGGCCACCCTCTTCTGTTTCGGGTCTGCCTTTAACCGGGCGAAAAGCCGCTCCGGTAGCCTCACCGGTTCATGACTCTCACCTCGCGCAAGCATCCGAAACTCGTCCTCGCCCTCGTGGCGTCAGCCATGTTGGCCTTCGGGCTCGCCGCCTGTGGTGGTGGCTCCGATGGTGACGAAACCGCCCGTGAGGCCCCGGCGGCCGCTGACTTCCCTTCAGCGGAAGGCAAGACCATCGAGGAGTTCTACGGCGAGATGCCGGAAGCGACCGACACGGTCGTTTCGCCGGCGGCCATTGCCTTCGAGGTCGGTGACAATCGTTACCCCTTCGGTGTGTTCGATGTCGGTGGCGCCCAGATCGATGACGCCGAGGTAGCCCTGTACTTCGCGAAGACGACCAACGATGAGGTCGTCGGACCGATGCCGGCGAAGGTCGAATCACTCGAGACCAAGCCGGCGTTCCGGGCAAAGGGCAGCGAAGGACCGGACGAGGCGAGCACCTTCTACGTGGTCGAAGACATGAAGTTCGACCGTTCCGGTCCCTGGCTGGCGATGGCCGTGATCGAAGGCGATGAAGGACCCGAAGTGACCCGGTTGCCGAGCCCGGTCATCGGCCAGTACCCGGCGATCCCGAAGGTGGGTGACAAGGCGCCGGTGGTCAGCACTCCGACCGCCGACAGCGTCGGCGGCGACCTCAGCAAGATCGACACTCGCCAGCCGCCCTCGAGCATGCACGACAACGACTTCAAGGACGTCGTCGGCGAGAAGCCGGTCTCGCTCCAGTTCGCGACCCCGGCGCTTTGTCAGACCCGGGTCTGCGGTCCGGTGGTCGACATCACCGAACAGGTCAAGAGCGAGTTCGGTGATCAGGTCGAGTTCATCCACAGCGAGGTCTACGTCAACAACACCCCGCCCAGACTTCGTCCGCCACTGATCGCTTTCGGCCTCGAAACCGAACCCTGGCTTTTCCTGGTCGACACCGACGGCCGGATCCAGCGCCGGATCGAAGGACCGTTCAGCGTTGCCGAGCTGAGCACCTGGGTCGAAGAGCTCGAGCAGAGCTCCAGCTAAAGCTTCCGCCTCCGGCCGGGTTTACTCGACCTGGGTCCAGGTGTCAGCGGTTTCGCTGACCTTCTGGGGCTCGATCGCAGCGACGTTCTCGGCGGTCCGGGCGGGTCGGGCTTCGTCGGGCAAGTGACGGATCGACCCGGGGCCGTCGGCCAGCGGGATCTTGCTCATCGCCCTTTCGGTCATCGCGGTGATCGAGAGGCTGGGGTTGACCCCGGGGTTGGCCGGCACGGCCGAGCCGTCGCAGACCAGCAGGTTCTCGTAGCCGAAGACGTGGTTGTCGGCGTCGATCACGCCGGTCTCCGGTGAGGCGCCGACCACGGCGCCGCCGAGAATGTGGGCGGTGGTCGGGATGTTCATGGTCGATTCGCCGATCGAGCTCTGAGGGATCCCGTTGATCCGCTTGGCGAACCACTTGGTCACATCTTCGGCGGCCTGGATGAAGGTCGGGTTGGGCCGTTCGGGATCCTGCTCGGTCTGAAGGCGAACACCTTTGCCGAACTTCTTCGGGATCGGCTTGAGCCGCATCGCCGAGTCGAGCGACTGCATCACCAGCAGGATCACCGTGCGCTGCGACCAGAAGCGCGGGCTGAAGACCAGCTTCGCGGTCTGCCCGGGGTGGCGCAACATCGCTCCGACCCACTTCACCGGCCGGGTCAGGTTGGAACCGTTCGGGGTGAGGATCGTGAACAGACGGCTCATGATGTCGCCGGCCTTGCCGTAGGTGACCACCTCGATGTGCGTGTTGGGATCCGGGTAGATGCTGGAGGTGATCGCGATCGAGCGGGCGAAGTCGCGGGTGTCGTCCGGGGCGGTGACCGCCTGGATCGACTCGGAGTTGGTGCGGACCACGTGGCCGAGCCGGTCGGAGAGACGCGGCAGCGAACCGGAGTGTTTGCAGTTGGCCAGCAGGTTGTTGGTGCCGAGCGCGCCGGCGGAGAAGATCACGCCGCGGGCAGTCAGCTCCTTCGGCTGCTTGCGCAGGATCGAGCCGGACCTTTCGGTCTGCAGCCGGTAACCGCCGGAACCGTCCTCCGCGCCGATCGGCCGGACCTCGGTTACCTGGCGTCCGGGTTTCACTTTGACCCCGAGCTTCTCCGCGAAGTAGAGGTAGTTCTTGACCAGGGTGTTCTTCGCGCCGTAACGGCAGCCGACCATGCAGGAGCCGCACTTGATGCAGCCGGTGCG
>Ga0105044_10014097_pt1 | contig 10824 bp, 4 predicted proteins | sample MAT01_FD_78092 | JGI IMG/M metagenome (GOLD analysis project Ga0105044, IMG submission 78092) | Freshwater microbial communities from Lake Fryxell liftoff mats and glacier meltwater in Antarctica - MAT-01 | ecosystem: Environmental > Aquatic > Freshwater > Ice > Liftoff microbial mat | place... | reverse complement strand
TGCGGCTCCCAACTGCGAGCCGACGGTGGAGAGAATACGGTCATCGTGCAAGCTGAAGGCACGACTGCGGCTGGTGTTGCGGATTGCCAGCACACCCAGGGATTGATCGCCCGCTTTGACAGGCACACCCATGTAGCTCTTGGCGTCGCCTTCGCCGTTGGTGATCCCCATACTTTTGCGCAGTTCAGCCGGACTAAAGTAATCGGCCCCCAAACTGAGCGTGTGCTTGCGCTTGATGATGTATGAGACTTCATCCGTCCCCAGCGGGCGTGGCGGGATATAGAAATCGACACCGCCGCGAACAGCCAGCGGGAAGGTAATCATCGCTTTATCCGCATCGTAGAGAGCGAGATACATTTCCTCGGCTTTTGTCACCCCTGGCACCTGATCACGAATGATCGGCAGCATGTCGGCCAGTTTCAGCGTCGAAGACACCGCTTGTGACAGCGCATTGATCGTCAGGAGTTCTTCAAAGCGGGCTGTCGTCTCAGTTGAGAGGCGAGCATTTTCAATCGCCACCGCCACCTGCGAACCAAGCGCACGGGCCAGACGCACTTTTTGCTGCGTCAGGGTCTGCTCATCATTGGATGTCTGTTCCAACTGAATGAGACCGATGGACTGTTCACGCACAACCAGCGGCACAAACATGCGTGCCCCAAAGCCATCATGACGCAGCTCATAGACTTCACTCATATACAGCGGCGTTTCGTTACCGTTGCGTTCCGTATCAACGATCACAACCACATCGCGCTGCTTGAGGGTGCGCTGACGGGCGGGATAATCGAGCAGATTGTATTTGCGTCCCTTGACCGTGTTGCTTGGCACATCACCCGCACGATCCACCGAGAACTGGACATCGAGTTCATTATCGACCTCGTCCCAGATCATGATGGTACAGGTTTCCATTTCAAGGGCACTCAGCATCAGTTCAGCAACCGTGCGGAACACTTCGTTCACATCACGCGTGAGCGCTGTGGCTTGTGCCGCTTCAAGCAGCGTCCCAAGTTCATTCGTGCGCTCAAAGGTCTGCTCAAACAGATCGGCATTCGCCAGAGCAATTGCGACCTGACTGGCAAACGCAAAGCCCACGTTTTGCTCATGGCGGCTCTCGTAGGAGCCAGGGGATGATTTGGCGATAAGGAGCAGACCCACCACATGGCCCTGATTGACCAGAGGCACACCCATCCAGCTGTAGAAGACTTCATCAGGCAGAATACGCGGCGCAGCACTCATCGGCTGATCGCCTGTGATGCTCACCACGCGCTGTGACTCGACAATTTGCTGGATGCGCTCATCTTCTGAGATCAACATACGGACTTCGCCCATATGGGTCAGATCACCGCCCGATTCGCCTTCCAGCACCATATAGGAACCGTTGCGCCGCCAGATCATCATCACATCAAACGGGATGATCCAGCCCATTTCATCCAGCGCCAGATTAATGACCTCTTCACGTTCCAGTGCCGCCGTAATGCGGGTCGAGACATCCGTGAGGGCCGCCAGTTGATTGGCGCGGGTTTCAATGGCCTGTTCCAGCTTGGTGCGTTCCGTCACATCTTCCACCAGCAGCACCGCACCGCGAATCGTTTCGCCGGAGCGCAGCGGATAGAGATAGAAGTTGCGCACTGTCATTGCGCCTGTGAGTTCTGTCGAAGTTTGATTCAGGCGTTCACGCGGCTGGCCCAATTCCAGCACATCGCGCAAATCGTCTTTGATGTAGTCAGCCAATTCAGGACGATAGCCAAAGAGGTCTTGCAGACGGGCGCTGTCATCCCAGCCATACGCATCGCGCATGAAGGCGTTCACAGTAATAATGCGGCCTGAGTGATCGAGCACGACAATACCCTGCTGGATCGACTCAACCACAGAGCGATTGAGGATTTGCAGGTTCACCGCTTGATTGAACAGGCGGGCATTTTGCACCGAACTCGCCACCAACTGCGCCGTACGTGAGACCAGACCATGCATTTCCGATTCGACCAGGGTGCGATGTTCACAACTTCCGACGTGCAGAACCCCCAGGCATTCACCGCCCGCGATCAGCGGGACGATGTAACTGGATTGTTCGCCCAGAGTGTACCATGCCTTGAGATCGGCATACTGCTTCACTTCAGCATCATTCAGGGTATAGAGATGATCCTTGTGCTCGGTAAAGGCCAGACCAAGCGCCGTTCCTTCGAGCGTCTTGCGCTGTTCCTGGGTCACATCCATCGTGTTGGGCTTCTTGGCGTTCGGCACAACCTTGATGTACTCAAACGGTTGATCTTCTGTCCCGGCCAGCGCCAGTGTCAGGCGGCTGAGGGGCAGCATATCTTTCATACCGCTTGCAATCGCGCGGCCAATCTCAGACACTTCGAGCGTGCTGGCGACTGCATTGAGCATTTCGTTGAGGCGGTTTTCCATCTCAGCATTGCGGCGGCTTTCCAGGAACAGGCGGGTATTCTCCACCATCGTGGCCGCCTGATGTCCGAAGATTTCCAGCACTTCCAGCGTCGAGCGATCCGGGCGGCGGTTGTCATAGGGGCGATCCAGCACCATGATGCCGATGAGATTGCCTCTCTGACCGTTGATCATCACGAGCAGAATATCGCCCTCATGCCACATATCGCGTGCCCCGGCGGGCATCTCGCGATTATTCGGGAAATTGGTGCTGATAGCATTCAAATCAGGGGTGCGCCAATCAGACGCCTTTTCCACCGGGAAGAAATAGGTTTCGCTGAAACGATATTCTTCTCTGAGGAGCATTTGCAGTGTGTCATAGGGCAGCCAATCGGCCTTTGACGTCTGGAAGACATCCAGCGGCAAACCCGCGTGCGCTGTGCGTGTGAGCACCTTGTCGCGGTCATCGTACATGAGCATGAGGACGGTATCGTAGCCAACGCTCTGCTGCACGCTGTAGGCAATTGCTTCCAGCACCATCTCCGGTTCAGCGTTGGATTGCAGCATGTGACCAAGTTCAAAGATACGATTCAACTGGTCGACGCGCTGACGCAAACGCGAACTGCGTTCGATCTGCTGCGTATAATACTGGGCATTCTGATACCCAAGCGCTGCCTTCGAGCCGAGCGTGAGCATAAAGCCTGCCGCACGATCACTGAAGTGAATCGCATCTTTGTGATAGGCATGCAGCACACCAACGATTTGATCGAGATACGTGAAGGCAATCGCCAGCGCCGAACGTGCATAGGCGGGTTCGGGCTTCATTGTGGATTCGCTGTAGTTGCCGATCATCACAGGCGCAGAACCGCGATCAATCGCTTCCAATTCAATCTGCGAGAACGTATTCGCCATCGCCAGTGTCCCACCCACGCGGCGTGACATTTCGGGCACCTTGGGGTCGGCCCATGTTGAAGGCTCTTGCAGCAGCACAATGGTCGTATCGCTGGCATCCGTGGCGTTTTGCAGTTCCTCGCGGATCACTGTCAAAATGCGTTCCAGATCGACGGTGCCGGACAATTCGTTGCTGATACGTCCAATCGCATCGAGTTCTTCCATGCGACGGCGCAGATTTTCACCCGTTGCTTCATAGAGCAGCAGACGTTCCAACGCGGGCGCGATCTGGGCGGCCACCGTGCTCAGGGCTGTAATATCATCCTGCGTATAGGGGCGGTTGGATCGATTGGCTACCGTCAATTCGCCCAGATGATATTCGCCCAGGGTCAAGGGCACAACAATCAGCGACTTTATATTGAACTTCTCAGCGATGTTGCGATACAGGGGTAGAACGTACTTCTCGTTCCCCACATCATTGGTCAGGAAGGGATGGCCTGAGACTGAAGGAATATTCTGATAGCCCGGTATCGAGAGATCCTGCGCAATCGCCTCTTGAATAGCGACGCCAAAGACCCAGCGCGGATAGATAATCAGGCTGTTCGTGGTGCTGTCGATGACGTTGATATAGACGATAGGGCTGCTCATAAAGCGGCTGACTTCTTGCAGAACAGGCTGGAAAGACTGTTGCGTCGTCAGCACAGAGCTGGCCTGCTGCGCCACACTGCGCAGAATTTCCGATTGTTCCGCCCGCAAGCGAACTTCACGATACAGGCGTGCATTTTCCACAATGGCTGCGGCCTGTGTGGCGAAGATTTGCAGAAGACGGGCATCTTTGCTTGTGAAATCGCTGGTATCCAGCTTGTTGGAGACCTGCACCACACCAAGGCGACGACCACCTGCGGCCATCACTGCGACGAGGGTTTTACGAACCCCGGCCACTTCCGACATTTGATCAAGGCCCGCCGCATAGACGAGAGGATCAGTCGAGACGCGGTTGCTCAGCCAATATTCCTCATCCGTCCAGATTTCTTCCATCACGGAGCCAAGAGGCAGCGCGATGCGATACAGCTGGATAAGGTCTTCATCAACCCCGTAAAACGGCAGCTGCGAGATAAGCGCCCGTTCTTTTGGATCGTAGAGCAAAATGCCACACATTTCACTCTTCATCAGGCGGGCAATACGCTCAGTGATTTCGGCGTAAAATTCGCCCTCATGGCTCAACGCGCCAATCGCGTGCGTCATCTCCTGCAAGCCGAGCAGTTCGTTGTCAATCAACTGTTCACGTTGATAGAGGCGGATATTCTCGACGACCAGAGCAGCTTGACCGGAGAGCACACGCAGATTCTGAATATCGGGCGGGGTAAAGCCTGAACCACGACGATTGCTCACGGCCAGAACGCCAATACGCTCCCCCGCGATTTGCAGCGGAATGAGCGCGGTATTGCGCAGACCAATCGTTTCAAGCAGCGCTTTAAGGCCAAGCGCCTCAGTCAGCGGTTCATCCGAGAGATCATTTGACACCCAATAGGGCTGCTGACGCCAGATGTCATCCTGTGGGCTGTCGGTTCCCAGAGGAATGGTCAGGTAAGACGCAATCTGATCAATAAGGCCGAAGAACGGAAGCTGCGGCACGAGTTCGCGCCGATCCCCATCATAGAGATAGATGCCGCTGTATTCTGCATCGGCAAGCTTGGCAATGCGCTCATTGAGCACCATATACACAGGGGTTGCTTCGTCGCGGCCTGCTTTGGGCTGTTCAGCGATCTGCTGTAAGCTGGCAATATCGCGAATGCGATCTTCCTGACGTGCATAGATCAGGGCATTTTCCGTAATGGTAATCAAAGTACGGCTCATCGCTTGCAGCAGCGCCAGCGTGCTCGTATCGTAACGATCTGGTTGCTGGCTGAACAACGTCACAGTACCCACGAGAAGCTCATCATGGACTAAAGGCAGGCTGACACTGCTGCCATAGGGTGTGCCAATCAGCAAATCGCGCACACTAATGATCTGTTCGCGGCCTGTAATCAGCAGCGGTTGGCGATGCTCTGCCACCCATCCGGCCACACCCTGGCCCAGGCGATACCCGCCGCCCTGTTCCGCGACGGTCAGCAGATAAACAGCATCCCCGATCCAACCGCGCTGCATGAGCATCCGATCTTTGTCATCCCACAAGCAAATTTCCCCGGCATCCGAAGGAATATCGCGCTTGAGGATTTCAAGCAGAAGCTGCATCGCATTGTCCATCCCGTTACTAAAATCGACGGTCTGGCCGATGTCATCGATCAAGCGCATCGCACGCGAGATGTTGACCTTGTTTGAGGCATGTGAGACGTCGTCACTCACCTCGCGCATCATCACAACGATGCGCATCTCATTCTGAGTGGGCACATAAGAGGAGGTGGCTTCAATCCAGCGATCCCCGATGCGGAAGGTGGCTTGTGTCTCCCCCGCAAACAGCATCAAAAAATTCTCCACAGGCTGCGCGTGCTGCACGACTTGTTCAAGATCGGGCAGATGCTGCTCAATACCGAGCCATTGCAGCGCCGTTTCGTTGAAATGCAGCGCCTGCCCCTGAAGGGACGCCACGATCACACCCGTATGAGCATCACCCTGGGGGCCGCCAGTGACTCCCAGAGCCCCACTGTAAAAGTGAGAGTCTTGAGGATGTGTGTATTGTTCACGCTGGTTGAGCCATAACACCACCCCAATAATGGTAATGATGCCCATTGCTAGAATAGCTAATGCAATCCCACTCATTTATTCTCTCAGTTAAGACTCAAATGACCACCGATGCAGGCAGGGCGGTTCGGGACGGATGGAAGGTGTTACCAGGATGTGAGGATGCTCGCATCGTTGGCACTGCCCGCATCGCTCGTTTGTCCACGACGACGGTTGTCAGCAGCCATCTCGGTAATCTCACGAATATCGGAAAATTGGTGTGTTCGGGTGGAGACAGACCCCATCGACATCGACATGAGATCAACCTGTTTTTCAGACGCGGTATCAGGCACGAGCATATAGCCACGTTCCCGATCAATAAACGAATAATGCTGTTTCACTTTATCCGTGAACGACTCTTTGATCTTATCAATCAACACTGTGGGGTCTTCCACATGTGTGATGACAATGAAGTTATCGCGGCCCGGATGCCCAATATAATCATCGGCGGTTCCAAGCTGCTCTATCAATTCACTCAGCATAAACGCCGTAAAGCGAATCACTTCATCCGCCGCTGTCCAGCCATAAACATCCGAGAACATCTCGAAGCTGGCGATCTTCATATCGATGTATGTCCAGGTGCGCGGATTGCGCATGAGTTCGCGCAGATAATCTTCGATCAGGCTGCCACCCGGCAAATTCGAGACAGCATCCACCTTGCGGCTGCGTTCGGCGCTGTCAATCGCGTTCTTGACGCGCAGTTTAAGCTCTTCAATATCGAACGGCTTGGTAATGTAATCATCTGCGCCTGATTCCAGGCCAAAGATTTTGTCGCTGCGTTCGTCTTTTTGCGTCAGGAAAATAATCGGAATATGACGCGTGCGCGTCGTGGTGCGCAGTTTGCGGCAGACATCGTAACCGCTGATGTCTGGCAGATTAATATCCAACACAATCAGGTTGGGTGCCTGGCGCTGTGTTGCGGCCAATGCATCGCCCCCGCGGGACGCCACTTCGACGGTATAGCCCTGCCCACCAAAGTAGATGCGGAGCATGTTGGAGATGTCGAAGTCGTCCTCAACCACTAAGATGCGACCTTTGCTCATATCAAAACCCCTCACATTTCAGAGGACTCATCAGACACCGCTTACTTCTCGGCCTACTCTTAACTATAGCGCAGATTTTCCACTTGTGCATCTTGATTCAAGGATGGTTAGCGATTCCTAACGGTTGCTAACAGAACATTCAGCAGGTACCAGAATAGAACATGCGAATTTCCATCATATTTCTATCGTATCGAAAAAATCTAACATTGAGCTTAAGGTTTACGCCTCTGGTACAATCAATAAAACTATGGATAATGAAAACGGTGGATGTCCTCATAGGCATCCTGGCAACCAAGCCAACAGCAGAAGGGACAGCACAAAACGCTATGTCGATGCAGGCGCGGGTTCATGAACAGATCGGTCAATGGTTACAAAAACAAAACACCCCTAATCAGCCCTTGCCTCGGATAATCGTCTTGGCGGCCTCGGCCTGCGCAAATTTGAATGTCCTCAGTTATATGGCCGAGCGTTTCCCGGTGGGTGACGGACTGGTGTATGCTGGCTATGAAGAAGTTGCCTGCGAGCTAATCACCCCCATTCGACTGTACCAGGACAATCGCCCAGCACGGTATATCGGGGCGCTCAAATTTCGGTTTGAGAACGAAGACGGGACACCCGCCTTCGATACGATCCTCGTCTCGACATGGGATGAGCACGACAACGATATTTCGCTCATCAGCGTGCCTGAGCCCTCCATCCAGGCATGGCTCACCTTTGAAACTGAGTGCAGCCGCCTGCTGACAACCGCCGTCGCCTATCGCGATCAGGTGTATATCGTCGGGGGCATGGCCCGCTCGTTTGAGGCAACTGTGGATTGGGACGACATCTATCTTCCTCAGGATCTGAAAACCAGCATCCTCAATGATGTTGATTCCTTCTTTGAAAAAGGCATCGGCATCTACAAGGAACTCAATCTCAAGCCCTTCCGCAAGCTGCTGCTGGCAGGCGTCCCGGGTACAGGCAAAACCATGCTGTGCGGCGCAATTGCGCGGCGGGCACTGCAAAAAGGCCACTTCGTCATTTACGTGTCGGGGTCGAATATCAGCGGCTCAGAATTCTGGAAGATTCATCAGGCGCTAGAGATTGCCTCCCGTGCCAGTTCCCCCACTGTCGTTCTCGTGGAAGAACTTGATGCTTATCTCAAAGGGGATTCAAAGGCGCAGATGCTCAACGTGCTGGATGGCAGCGAGACACCGCTGAATCCGCAGGGCACGCTGCTCATCGCCACCACCAATCATCCGGAACAGATCGACAATCGTGTGATGAAGCGTCCAGGCCGCCTGGACCGCATCTTTATTATCCCTGAATTGAACGACAAAAATGATGCCCATGCCATGCTGAAAAAGTATCTGGGCAAAGCATGGCGCGACGAGCATGGCGATATTGTCACACAGCTTCTGGGGCGACCTGGGGCATTTGTGCGCGAGGTGGCCGTTTATGCCCTCACAATTGCGGCCTACCAGCATGAGAGTGTTCTTTCGCTGGAGATGCTGCAAGAATCGCTTGATTCGCTCGTGGCCCAGATCGAGGCCAAGGATAACTTTCTCACCGCGCACAAAGATCGCGGCATTGGTCTCATTGGCGATGCCAATCGGGCGGCACGGCGTCGGCGCAGCGAAGACACACCGTTTTAATCGGAATCATGATAGTAATCATTGGGCGCACACTGCATGGTTGCGCCCAATTTCATTTCAGGAGCAGGCACATGGCCGATATGACGATCAGAGAGCATCGCCGCAATCTCGATATTCACCTGAAAATACAATCACAGACTGAAAGAGACACGCCGCTTGGCTCGCATCTCTTGAAGGCCGCGATTGTATCTCTGATCGAGAATGCAGATCTTGAACGCTGGGAAAAGAACCATGAAGAACTGAGCGCACACGAATTCTTTGCTGTGATTTTGGGTGCTGTCGCCCAACGCTACAATGCCGGTCTGCGCGAACCAATGGACGATGTGGCGACGCATACCATCCTTCAAGACCTGATCGATGAGCTGCAAGCCGAGGATTATCTGTAGCCTATTGTGGCCCTATGAGCCCATCAAGAGAATAGATTCTTAAAATAATGGGAGTGTAGGGGCGATCCGCTGGATCGCCCAGGCAAAGCGCATTTTGCGAAACAATCGGGCGACCCAGCAGGTCGCCCCTACAATAGGCCACCCGATTCGCCACAAATTCTCGCTTCAAAAGTACATTCGCCAATTTTACGCCTTCACGGGCTTCCACGTTTTGCGCGATTTCATGGCCGATTCGAGCACATGCGAAATCGCCTCTGGTGTAACCGCCTGTTCAAAACTCCGCAGACCCGCCAGACGAAAGCCGTGTTTGGTCGCGATCTTCTCAATCTCTTCAATCTTTTCTATTGAGAGTTCACGCCCAATGCTGTAATCCTCATAGCGGCCTTCCATCGTGAGAGCCATTGTCTCGGCCATACACGCAAAAACTTTGCGCGGTGGGAAGCCAAAATTGAAGTGAAAATCCACATTAGGCCCTGGTGCTTCCACCATGCCGCCCTCGATCACGAGCACATCCTGGCGCTCTCTGGCAACCTGCACGCTCACATCCCGCGGACGGGCCACATCCAGGATCACCGCGCCCGGCTTAAGATGCTGCGGCTCAATGATCGCCTCGACAGCACTTGTGACCGTCAAAATCAATTCCGCATCGTAGATAGCTTTTATATCGGTGCTGCCCACTACTCTGGCATGCTGGCCTTCGCAGACTTCGCGTACTTCGTTTACGGCATCAGGCCGACGCCCCACGAGGATCAACGTGCCGCAGGATTTTGCCAGCAATCGCGAACACGCCTTGCCAATCGCGCCTGTTGCCCCCACCACCGCCACAGATGCCTGCGCGACATCAATCTCCATTTGACGTGCCGCTTCATAAATCGCCTGGATCGCAATCGCGACGGTGTAGCTGTCGCCCGTCGTGACGGGCATATCAAGCCGCTCCGCAATGGTTTTGCCTGCATCGCCGACTACACTCGTAAAGGCTCCCAGACCCAGCATTTTCGCGCCCAGCCTCTCGGCTTTCAGACCTGTCGCAACGATTTTGTGGTAGACCTTCTGTACAGGCAGCTTGAGCATCGTTGCGGGTGTGAACGGCACCGCGAGAAACCAGCCTTTGATCTCACGTCCGGTGTGCTGCGAGACAGCCCCTGTAATCTCCGAGATATAGAGGGGCGGGAAATACTGCGAGGCCCAATGGATCACAGGTTCAGGGAGAATTGTCCCCAGCGGTGGGAATTTGCGATTAACATCTTTGCGAATGGTAATGGGGTGAATGATAAACGCAAATGTATCCGTATTTGTTTGCGACATGAAGACCCCTCCGCGAGAGTCAGGCGGTATTTTGTTTCTATTGTACTCGTATTGGGAATGAGAAACGTTGGGATTACAGCATGGATTTTGATGCAATGTCAAATGAATGGAGATTATTCGTGTAGGGGCGATCCGCCGAATCGCCCACAATTACCAAGCAACATCAGTCCACAGCCTGGAGGATTTGCTTCATAGTCGATGATTGATTTACCACGTATCCTCGGCGCGTTCGGCAATCTCGCCAGGGCGCGGATAGAAGCGGCGGTGAACGTCGCCCCCATTGACGAAGTGATGATCGCTCTCCTCGAAGGCCACGCTGCGCTCAATCACACGGCGCTGCGGCGAGGCGATAAGCACAACATCCGACTCGATCATGCGCCCCGGCATCACAATCATGCCTGACCCCAGGCGGCAGTTATGCCCCACGCCGCTGCCAAGCACAATCTGCCCGACCTCGCGCAGCTT
>Ga0105044_10014093_pt1 | contig 10827 bp, 14 predicted proteins | sample MAT01_FD_78092 | JGI IMG/M metagenome (GOLD analysis project Ga0105044, IMG submission 78092) | Freshwater microbial communities from Lake Fryxell liftoff mats and glacier meltwater in Antarctica - MAT-01 | ecosystem: Environmental > Aquatic > Freshwater > Ice > Liftoff microbial mat | place... | reverse complement strand
TGCGTGGTGGTCGAGGCGACACCGATCACCTTGGCGACCTCGGCAATCAGGTTCTCGTCGCCCAGTTGTTCGGCGGCGGCGATGGTTTCGCGGGCCAGCTGGTCGGCCAGTTCCTCGGTGATGCGGCTCATCGCGTGCTTTCGGTCAGACGGCGGCGGACATAGGTTTTCACCGATGTGATCATCTTGTCCATATGCGGGTCTTCAAAGAAATGGCCCGCACCTTCGACCACTTCATGCGTGATGGTGATGCCTTTCTGGTCGTGCAGCTTGTTCACCAGACTGACCGTGTCGGCGGGCGGCGCCACCCGGTCGGCCGAGCCGTTGATGATCAGGCCCGATGCGGGGCAGGGCGCCAGAAAGCTGAAATCATACATGTTGGCGGGCGGGCTGACCGAGATGAAGCCGGTGATCTCGGGCCGGCGCATCAAAAGCTGCATCCCGATCCAGGCGCCAAAGGAAAACCCGCCGACCCAGCAATGCTTGGCCGAGGTGTTCATCGCCTGCAAGTAGTCGAGCGCCGAGGCGGCATCCGACAGCTCGCCGATGCCCTGATCATATTCGCCCTGACTGCGCCCGACGCCACGGAAGTTGAAGCGCAGGACGGTGAAGCCGAGTTCATGAAAGGCATAGTGCAGGTTGTACACCACCCGGTTGTTCATCGTGCCGCCGAACTGCGGATGCGGGTGCAGGACGATGGCAATCGGCGCGTCGCGTTCCTTTTGCGGGTGGTAGCGGCCTTCGAGCCGACCGTCGGGGCCGGGGAAGATGACTTCGGGCATTCAGCATCCCTTATGGGCTTTGGCACGCTGCGGTTTCTTGACTGAAACCGTCAGGCACCTTAGAATGGTTCTAAGCGCGATTCCGTACGGACCGCGCCTCTTCAAGGGCTGGAGTTAATCGGCCCCGGGCAGGACGTCAATGGATCAGGGATGCGGTAGCGGGATGGATCAGGGGTGCGGTGCCGCACGGGTGAGGGGGCGATGAAGCTGTCCACCAAGGGGCGCTATGCGATGGTGGCGCTGGCTGACATGGCGTTGCAGCCGGTGGGCGCGCTGGTCAATCTGGGCGAGATTTCCAAGCGCCAGGACATATCGCTGCCGTATCTGGAGCAGTTGTTCGTCAAGCTGCGCCGCGCCGATCTGGTCGAATCGGTGCGGGGGCCGGGCGGGGGGTACAAGCTGGCGCGGTCGGCATCCGACATCCGCGTGGCCGAGGTTCTGGCGGCGGTGCACGAGACGATGAGTGCGCTGCACAAGGGGGCGGGCGCAGAGGGCGGCGTGTCGGGGTCCAAGGCGCAATCGCTGAACAACCGGCTGTGGGAGGGATTGTCGGCGCATGTCTATGTGTTCCTGCACCAGACCCGGCTGTCGGACGTGGTGCGAAACCAGTTGGCACCGTGCCCGGCGGTGCCCAGCCTGCTGGAGGTGGTGGATTGATGCGACCGGGCCAGACGGAGCGCCTGCGGCGCGTTGTTCCTGTGCAGAAAGAGAGGGGGCTTTGCCCCCGCCTTCGGCCCCCCCAGGATATTTTCCGCCATGAAATGAGGGTTTGGTGAGGGTCTATCTGGACCAAAACGCGACCACGCCGTTGCGGCCCGAGGCGCGGGCGGCGATGATTGCGGCGATGGATGTCATCGGAAATCCGTCATCGGTGCATGCCGAGGGGCGCGCGGCGCGGGGGCTGGTCGAGCGGGCGCGGGCCGGGGTCGCGGCGGCCTTGGGTGCCGGCGAGGCGGATATCGTGTTCACCAGCGGCGCTACCGAGGCGGCGGCGCTGGCGCTGGCCGGGCGCGGGTTGCATGGGGCGGCGGTCGAGCACGAGGCGGTGGCGGCCTGGGTCAGGTCTGGCCTGCCGGTGGATGCCGGGGGCCGGGTGACGGTGGCTGACCCGGCCATGGCCACGTTGCAACTGGCCAATTCCGAGACCGGGGTGGTGCAGGACCTGGCCCGCGGTCTGGCCGTCAGCGACATCACCCAAGCGGTGGGGCGGGTGCCGTTCGCCTATGCCTGGGCGGGGGTCGGGATGGTGATCGCCACAGCCCACAAGTTCGGCGGGCCAAAGGGCGTGGGCGTGCTGGTGCTGCCGCGCGGGGCCGATCTGGCCGTGCAGTTGCGCGGCGGCGGGCAGGAAATGGGGCGGCGCGCGGGGACCGAGAACCTGATCGGCATTGCCGGAATGGCGGCGGCGGCCACCGCGGCGCTGCGCGATCTGGCCGATGGTGTGTGGCAGGGTGTCGAGGATTTGCGCAATCTGCTGGAACAGGCCATTGCAGCCGCCAGTCCGCAGACTATTTTAGTCGGGAATGGGGGGCTGCGGCTGCCCAACACGTCGTGCCTGCTGACCCCGGGCTGGAAGGCCGAGACGCAGGTGATGGCGCTGGACCTGGCCGGATTCGCGATCAGCGCCGGTTCGGCCTGTTCCAGTGGCAAGGTGCGGTCCAGCAAGGTGCTGGCCGCGATGGGGTACGATGCCGTCACGGCGGCCTGTGCGGTGCGGGTGTCGTTGGGGCCTGCGACGACGCAAGACGATGTGCTGCGCTTTGCCGATGCCTGGGCATCGGCACACAAGGCGCGACTGGCCCGAGCGGCCTGAGGGAAAGGAAACCGGACAATGACCGTACTGGAACAGATCGAGGTCCGCGAGGGCGTGGACGAGGCGACGGTCGCGGCGGTGCACAAGCTGTCGGGCAAGTACAAATACGGCTGGAATACCGAGATCGAGATGGATTACGCGCCGATCGGGGTGAACCCCGATATCGTGCGGCTGATCTCGTCCCGCAATGACGAGCCGGAATGGATGACGGAATGGCGGCTGGCGGCGTTTGCGCGCTGGGGGCGGATGGAAGAGCCGACCTGGGCGATGGTGCATTACCCGCCCATCGACTTTCAGGCCCAATATTACTATGCGCGGCCGAAAAGCATGGCGGACAAGCCCAAATCGCTGGATGATGTCGATCCGAAATTGCTGGAAACCTACAAGAAGCTGGGGATTCCGCTGCAAGAGCAGATGTTGCTGGCCGGGGTCGAGGGCGAGGATGCACCGCGCAAGGTGGCAGTGGATGCGGTGTTTGACTCGGTGTCGGTCGGCACCACGTTCCGGGCGGAATTGCAGAAGGCCGGGGTGATCTTTTGTTCGATCAGCGAGGCGATCCGCGAATATCCCGATCTGGTGCGCAAGTATCTGGGAACCGTGGTGCCGGCATCGGACAATTTCTATGCCACGCTGAACAGTGCGGTGTTCTCGGACGGATCGTTCGTCTATGTCCCGCCGGGCGTGCGCTGCCCGATGGAGTTGAGCACCTATTTCCGGATCAATGCCGAGAATACCGGGCAGTTCGAGCGGACACTGATCATTGCCGACAAGGGATCCTATGTCAGCTATCTGGAAGGCTGTACCGCGCCCAAGCGCGATACCGCGCAACTGCATGCCGCCGTGGTGGAAATCATCATCGAGGAAGATGCCGAGGTCAAATACTCGACCGTGCAGAACTGGTATCCGGGCGACGAGGAAGGTCGGGGCGGGATCTACAACTTTGTCACCAAGCGGGCCGATTGTCGCGGAGATCGGGCGCGGGTGATGTGGACGCAGGTGGAAACCGGCAGCGCCATCACCTGGAAATATCCGTCCTGCATCCTGCGCGGCGATGATTCGCAGGGCGAGTTCTACTCCATCGCCATTGCGAACAATTACCAGCAGGCCGATACCGGCACCAAGATGATCCATCTGGGCAAGCGGACGAAAAGCCGGATCGTGTCCAAGGGCATCAGCGCGGGCCATGCGCAGAATACCTATCGCGGGCTGGTCAGCATGCATCCGCGCGCGACGGACAGCCGCAATTTCACCCAGTGCGACAGCCTGCTGATCGGCGACCAGTGCGGGGCGCATACCGTGCCTTATATCGAGGTGCGCAACAATTCGTCCCGGGTCGAGCATGAGGCGACCACATCGAAAGTGGATGACGACCAGATGTTCTATTGCCGCAGTCGCGGTATCGGGGCCGAGGCGGCGGTGGCGCTGGTGGTGAATGGTTTTGTCAAGGACGTGTTGCAGACCCTGCCGATGGAGTTTGCGATGGAAGCGCAGCAACTGGTTGCCATCTCGCTGGAGGGGAGTGTCGGCTGATGTTCGGCAATATCGTGATGGCGGTGGTGATTGGTGCTGCGTCAGCGGCGGGCTATTACATCTATCTGCGGCAATGGGGCAAGATGCCGCCGCAGGGGCCGCTGGCGTCGGTGGCCATGGTGGGTGTCATGGCGGCGGTCCTGGCCTTCCTGATCCGCAGTTTCCTCTGAAAGGACAAGGCGATGATTGTGACCACCACCCCCTCGGTCGAGGGCAAGACCATCACGGGCTATCTGGGCATCGTCGCCGGAGAGGCGATCCTGGGGGCCAACATCTTTCGCGACCTGTTCGCCAGCGTGCGCGACATCGTTGGCGGCCGTTCGGCGGCCTATGAACAGGAACTGGGCCGCGCGCGGGTGACTGCGCTGGCCGAGCTGGAGGACCGCGCGCGGGAACTGGGGGCCAACGCCATTGTCGGCGTCGATCTGGATTACGAGGTCATCAACAACATGCTGATGGTCTCGGCCAGCGGGACGGCGGTGAAACTTGGCTGAACGCGCGTTTCAACCCGCCCCGGCGCTGACCCAGGCCCCGGCGCTGACTCTGCCGCCCGAGGAAGCGGCCGCGTTGCGCGCCGCCTATGCAGGGGCGGCGGCAATCCTGGAATATGGCAGTGGCGGGTCCACTGCGCTGGCCGCCGGGATGGCGGGCAAGCAGGTCTGGTCGGTGGAAAGCGATGCTGCCTGGGCGCAGGGCCTGCGCGACTGGTTCAGCGCCAATCCGCCACAGGCCAAGGTGGTGATCCACCACGCCGACGTGGGCGACACGGGCAAATGGGGCATGCCGGTCAACAATCTGGCCTGGGCGCGGTTCCATGCCTATCCGCTGGGGGTGTGGGATCTGGACGGGTTTCAGCATCCTGATGTGGTGCTGGTCGATGGCCGGTTTCGTGCCGCCTGCGCGCTGGCGGTGCTGTTCCGGATCACCAGGCCCGTCACGCTGTTCTGGGACGACTACGCCGACCGCGCCACCTATCACGAGGTCGAACGGCTTGCCAAACCGGTGCGGATGCACGGGCGGATGGCGCGGTTCGATTTGACCCCGACCCCGGTTCAGGGTGCCGATCTGGCCTGGATCATCGACCAATTCACCCGCAAGCAATAGGCGGGTCAGGAGAGAAGAATGCTTGATATCAAGAACCTGCATGTCGAACTGGCCGAGGGCGGCAAGCAGATCCTCAAAGGGTTGGATCTGCATGTCGCCAGCGGGCAGGTGCATGCGATCATGGGGCCGAACGGCTCGGGCAAATCGACGCTGTCTTATGTGCTGGCGGGGCGCGATGGCTATGTCGTCACTGCGGGCACGGCGATGCTGGACGCGGTTGACCTGCTGGCGATCGAACCCGAGGAGCGGGCGACGGCGGGGCTGTTTCTGGCATTTCAGTACCCGGTGGAAATTCCCGGGGTGGGCAACATGACCTTTCTGCGCACCGCCCTGAACGCCCAGCGCAAGGCGCGCGGCGAGGCCGAGGTTTCGGCGGCCGATTTCCTGAAACTGGTGCGGGCCGAGGCCAAGTCCCTGGCCATCGACGCCGAGATGCTGAAACGGCCGGTGAATGTCGGCTTTTCGGGTGGTGAAAAGAAGCGCAACGAAATCCTGCAGATGGCGCTGCTGGAACCGCGGATGTGCATTCTGGACGAAACCGACAGCGGCCTGGATGTCGATGCGATGAAACTGGTGGCCGAGGGCGTGAATGCGCTGCGCGATCAGGGGCGGTCGTTTCTGGTCATCACCCATTATCAGCGCCTGCTGGATCATATCCGCCCCGACGTGGTGCATATCATGGCCGATGGCCGCATCATCCGCTCGGGCGGGCCGGAACTGGCGCTGGAGGTCGAGGCGAACGGTTATCAAGACCTGTTGTCCGAGGTCGCGTGATGGCGCTGGTCAAACTGAAGGCCGACGCCACCGCAGCGCGGCTGGTGGGGCTGGCACTGCCGGCTGGCGCGCCCTGGGCGATGGCGGCGCGGCGCGCGGCGTTGGGGCGGCTGACGGCGATGGGGCTGCCGGGGCGGCGCGACGAATACTGGCGCTATACCGACCCGGCCACGCTGAACGCGCCGCTGGCGCCGACGGCGGCGCTGTTTGCGGTGGACGGGGCCCCGGCCTTTGACAGCATCGACCGGCTGCGCATCGTCTTTGTCGACGGTGTCTTTGCGCCCGCCTTGTCAGATCCGCTGGCCGAAACCGGGCTGGAGGTGGAGCGTCTGGCAACGGTGGTCGCCAAGGATATCCATTGGGCCAGGGACCTGCACGGCGTGCTGGAGGCGCGGGGCCAAAGCCCGGTCGAGCGGCCCTTTGCCGCGATGAACACCGCCTTTGCCGCCGATGGCGTGGTGATCCGCGCGGTGGCGACGCCGGCCCGCCCGGTCTGCCTGATCTATCTGCATGACAACCCCGCTTCGGACGTGGCGCTGCATCACCTGATCCGGATCGAAGCCGGCGTATCGCTGACCCTGCTGGAATCCGGCCCCGGTGCCGCGCGGCTGAATACCGTGACCGAGGTCGATATTGTCGCCGGTGCCCGGTTCCACCACATCCGCGCCCAGGGCCGCGACCCCGAGCGGCGGGCGGTGACGCACCTGTTTGCCCGGCTGGGGGCGGCGGCGCAGTTCAAGTCATTTACCCTGACCATGAATGGCCGGCTGACGCGCAATGAATGCGTGATCGACATGACCGGCGACGGGGCATCCGCGCATGTGGCGGGCGCTGCGCTGGGTGATGGCGATCAGTTCCACCATGACGACACCGTGTTCATCACCCATGACGCGGTGGGCTGCGAAAGCCGGCAGGTGTTCAAGAAGGTGCTGCGCAACGGGGCGGTCGGGGTGTTTCAGGGCAAGATTCTGGTCAAGCCCGGCGCGCAGAAAACCGATGGCTATCAGATCAGTCAGGCATTGCTGCTGGACGATGACAGTGTGTTTCTGGCCAAGCCGGAACTGGAGATCTATGCCGATGACGTGGCCTGTTCGCACGGCTCGACATCGGGTGCCATCGACGAGGTCGCACTGTTCTACCTGCGCTCGCGCGGGGTGCCGCTGGCGCAGGCCAAGGATCTGCTGGTGCTGGCCTTTGTCGCACAGGCGCTGGACGAGATCGCCGATCCGCGTCTGGCCGAGGATCTGCGCGCCCAGCTGGAAGACTGGCTTGCGCGGCACCACCATTAGATGGCGGTGACGTCCGACATTGTGCGCACCTGGACGCGGCCACGCGCCGTGATGCGCGACCTTTTGGCGCTGGGTCCGCGCGAGGATCGGGCGCTGGCGTTTCTGATGGCCGGCTGTCTGGTGATCTTTGTCGCACAATGGCCGCGCCTGTCGCGCAAGGCGTTTCTGGACGGCACCCCGATGGACCAGCTGATCGCCTATGAATTCGTGTCCTGGCTGATCGTCTGGCCTCTGGCGTTGTATTTGCTGGCGCTGCTGATGTCTGGTCTGCTGCGGCTGCTGGGGCAGCCGGTCGGGGCGTTTCAGGTGCGCCTGGCGCTGTTCTGGTCGGTGCTGGCTGCGGCACCCGCCGCGCTGCTGTACGGCCTTGTCGCCGGTTTCATCGGCCCCGGGCCGGGGGCTCATCTGGCTGGTGGGCTGTGGTTGGGTGCGCTGGCGCTGTTCGCCATCCTGACCCTGGCCGAGGCGCGTCGGCAGGCCCGGAGCTAGGCGATGGCAGCCACCGTTGGCCATATCGCCGGGCTGATCTGGCGCAGCATCGCCGCCCCGGCACAGGTCGGGACCGCGATTTCCAGGCTTGGCCTGCCGCGCGATGTGTTGTGGATGGCGCTGGGCCTGGCCACGGTGCTGAGCGTGCTGGCGATGTATCTGACCGGCGATGCCGTCGCAGCCATCGGCCCCGGCCCCGGTCAGCCCGGCGAACCGGGGCCGCTGGCCAATGCGCTGATCCTGGGCTCGATGCTGGTGATGACCGTCTTTGCGCTGCATTTCGCCGGGCAGGCGCTAGGCGGGCGGGGCCGCTTTCCGGCCGCGTTGGCCATGGTCGCCTGGCTTGAAGTGGTGGGGATGGCGCTGCGACTGGGCTGCTTTGCGCTGGGGCTGGTGCTGGGGCCGGTCTTTGCCGGGGCGCTGCCGATTCTGGCGGCGGTGATGCTGGGCTGGATCATGCTGCATTTCGTCCGCGCCCTGCATGGTTTTGCCGGTCTGGGCCGGGCGGTGGCCACGCTGGCGCTGGCGATCCTTGGCTTGGGTCTGGGGCTGATGGCGATCCTGGCCGCAATCGACATCCTGTCTGGAGGCACACTGCACCATGTTTGACGTCAACGCGATCCGTGCCCAGTTTCCGATCCTGTCGCGGCAGGTGCATGGCAAACCGCTGGTCTATCTGGACAATGGCGCCTCGGCGCAAAAGCCGCAGGTGGTGATCGACGCGATCAGCCATGCCTATTCGCAAGAATATGCCAATGTTCATCGTGGTTTGCACTTTCTGTCCAATCTGGCCACCGATAATTACGAATCGGTGCGCGGCGTGGTGCAGCGGTTCCTGAACGCGGCCGCGCAGGACGAAATCGTGTTCACCTCGGGCACCACCGAGGCGATAAATCTGGTCAGCTATGGCTGGGCCGCCCCGCGCCTGCAGGCCGGCGACGAGATTGTGCTGTCGATCATGGAACATCACGCCAACATCGTACCCTGGCATTTTCTGCGGGAACGGCAGGGCGTGGTGCTGAAATGGGTCGATGTTGATGCCAACGGCGATCTGGACCCGCAGGCGGTGCTGGACGCGATCGGCCCCCGCACCCGGCTGGTCGCCGTCACGCATCTGTCAAACGTGCTGGGCACGGTGGTGGATGTCAAAGCGATCTGCGCCGGTGCCCGGGCGCGTGGCGTGCCGGTGCTGGTCGACGGCAGTCAGTCGGCGGTCCATATGGCCGTCGACGTGCAGGACCTTGGCTGCGACTTCTATGCCATCACCGGGCACAAGCTGTACGGCCCCTCGGGGTCCGGCGCGATCTGGATCAGTGCCGAGCGGCAGGCGCAGATGCGCCCGTTTCTGGGTGGCGGCGACATGATCCGCGACGTGACGCGCGATACCGTCACCTGGAACGACCCCCCGATGAAGTTCGAGGCGGGCACCCCCGGCATCGTGCAGACCATCGGCCTGGGCGTGGCGCTGAACTGGATGATGGATATCGGCATGGACGCGATCGCCGCCCATGAACGCGGCTTGCGCGACTATGCCCGGGCGCGCCTGTCAGGGCTGAACTGGTTGAACGTGCAGGGCAATTCCGCCGACAAGGCGGCGATATTCTCGTTTACCCTGCAAGGCGCGGCGCATGCGCATGACATCTCGACCGTGCTGGACCGGCGCGGCGTGGCGGTGCGTGCGGGCACCCATTGCGCGATGCCGCTGATGGCGCATCTGGGCGTCGGGGCCACCTGCCGCGCGTCGTTCGCCGTCTACAACACGTTGGCCGAGGTCGACGCGCTGATCTCGGCGTTGGAACTTTGTCACGATCTGTTCGCATGAGGTGGGGCGTTCCGTGCTAGGCTGACTTTGGGATGAGTCCTTATGGGGGAGGCGATTTATGTCCAAGTCATTGAATCTGGCGGCACTTCTGTTGATTGCGGCGGGCCCGGCGCTGGCCGAGGCCACGGTGCTGAACGACCGGGCACTTTTTCCCGAAGGCCCGCTGCTGGTGGACGGTCGGCTGTTTTATGCCGAATATGCCGGCCATGTGGTGACTGTCTGGGACGGCACGGCGAATGTGCCGTTCTGGGGGCAGGATGGCTGCGGTCCTTCGGCAGTCGTGCCGGTGGCGGCCGGGTATGCTATCACCTGCTACGACTCCGCGCAGATCGTCGTCATCTCGGATATCGGCCGTACGGTCCAGACCTATGACACCGATGCAGGCGGCCTGCCGCTGACCGGGCCCAATGACGGCACCCCGGACGGGCAGGGCGGTGCCTGGCTGACGTTGTCGGGGCCATGGGAAAGCGGGCCGATCGTGGGCCGGGTGGTGCATCTGGCCGCCGATGGCAGCCTGACCACGGTGGCCGACGACCTGCACTATGCCAACGGCATCGCGCTGGGTGCGGACGGGCGGCTGTATGTGAACGAATCCGAGGCGGGGCGGGTGATCTCCTTCGCCGTTGCGCCGGATGGCAGCCTGTCGGACCGGCGTCTGTTTCTGCGCCTGACCGATCTGGGCGAGGCGCCGGGCGCATATCCCGACGGACTCAAGGCCGCGCCGGATGGCGGGTTCTTCATCGGGCAGTATTCATCGGGGCGGATCCTGCAGGTGGCCGCCGATGGCAGCCTGATCGCGACCCACGACACCGGGGCCACCGCAGCCCCCAACATGGCGCTGAGCGCAGATGGGGCGACGCTTTACGTGATGGCGGTAGACGACACGGCAGGCCCGCCCTATGCCGGCCGGGTGCTGGCGATGCCGTTGAACTGACCCCCTTGCCAGGGTTGCGGTCGGCCCGACTTTGTCCTATAGGGATCCAAGGCACCCATAGCTCAGCTGGATAGAGTGCTGCCCTCCGAAGGCAGAGGTCGCACGTTCGAATCGTGCTGGGTGCGCCAATTTTCCCAATGAGTTGCGCGCCTGAAATACCGCCCCCCTAACAGGCTGCTGAAAAAGTGCTGAAGCGCCTCGATCGGGTGCCGGAAACCGGAAAATCTGTCCAGAAACGGCACGTAGAACGCGAATTTCTGGCTGTTCTGGGTCGAAACCAGAGCGGTGTCC
>Ga0105044_10014091_pt1 | contig 10827 bp, 7 predicted proteins | sample MAT01_FD_78092 | JGI IMG/M metagenome (GOLD analysis project Ga0105044, IMG submission 78092) | Freshwater microbial communities from Lake Fryxell liftoff mats and glacier meltwater in Antarctica - MAT-01 | ecosystem: Environmental > Aquatic > Freshwater > Ice > Liftoff microbial mat | place... | reverse complement strand
CCCCGTGGCAAATTACGGTTTGGACGGATCGGAGTTCGGGTCTTCCTCGGGCGTGCGCGTCCAGATGATGCTGGTCTGCGGGTAGATGAGCCGGCCAGTCTCGGTGAGGAGGTCTTTCACGGACACGCTTTCCGCGTGGCCATCGACAAAGGTGATGACGCCCTGCCCGCCATAGCGCTCGACGAAGGAGCGCCCGGCCGATTTGCATTCACCTTCGTATTTTGGCTGCACGGCCGCCGCCTTTGGCTCGCCGGGAAGGCCCTCTTCCAGAAACGCCACAGTTCGGGACGGATGGGTGATTTGACTCAGCTTCGCTTTCGTTTTCGAGCCGCTGTGGTCTTTGCGCTGCAGCTTCGTATTGATCGCAAACGCAAACAACGGACGGAGGAGCTTCTTATCCATCGCAGGATACTGCGCGCCCGGGAGGAAAAGGAGATTCTCAGGGGTGTAAAAATCTCCCGGGTTGGTCGCATAATTGCCCACGCCTTTCTGCCCGGCCAGCCGCGGCAACGCGTTGTACCAGACCTTGTCCGCGGCCGCAGTGGCGGCATTGTCCCAGGTCTCCCCGCTGCCGATGTTTTCCATCGGGAAATCGCCGTCGTTCTGCCCGGCGTAGGTCGCCAGAGCGGCGGTGACCTGCCGCATCTTGTTCATCGTTACGGCCTTGTTCGACCGGCTGCGCATCGAGGAATAGACCGGCACGGCGATGGCCGCGAGCACCACGATGATCGCCACCACGACGAGGATTTCCATGAGCGAGAAGGCGGCGAGCCGGCGCCTGGTGGCTGAAGTGGGGGGTGGGGTTGTGGGCCTCATGGAAGGAAGCTATTCGCTCATGCTGAGGCTGCTCGCGGCCGCTGTCAGGAGGATGCGGTTGTTGCCATTGAGCTGCTGGAGAGCGGCGACAAACGCGCCGGGATGGCTTTCGTCTTTCAGCGAAACATTGAAGCGGAGTTCGGTCATCATCCCGGCCTGGATGGATTCCACCGAGATCAGCTCGAGGTCGGTCAGATGTTGCTTGAAGCAAGGCTGGAAGGCGGTGTCGTAATCCACGTCGTTCGTCACTCGCACGCGCAAAAAATGCGAGAGCCGCACCGGGGCGAAAACATCCTGTTTCGAGAACACATAAATCATCGCGCAGATGATGATCGTCGTCGTCGCCGCGAGCCCATACTGCCGGGCGCCGACGCCGAGCCCGGCGGCCATGGCGAGGAAGATGAAACCGATGTCCCTCGACTGTCTCACCGAGCGTCGGAACCGGATGATCGAAAACGCCGCAAACATGCCAAAGGCCGTCGCCGAATCGCCGCGGACGACCATGATCACCACCGAGACCACCGTGCCGAGGATGATCAGGGTGTGCACGTAATCCTGCGAATAATCCGATCCGCGGTAGGTGCGTTTATACACTGCGGAAATCAGGCACATGAGCCCAAAGCTCAACATCAGCGCCAGGATGATTTCCAGCATGCGGGGCTCCGGTTGGTCATAGCCCACCACGCCGCGGATGAATTCAATCAGTTCGTTCAGTGCTTCCATTTGGTCCTTCAGGCCGTGGCGCGGATGATCGCGGATCCGGCACCCTGGGTGGCATCGAGGGATGCCTTCGCATGCAACGACGCCGGGTGCGCCGCATGCCCGTTCGTCCTTTTCCGCAAAGCCGGATCGCCCGCCGCGAGCGCGTTGCAGTACTTGCTGTGGCTCGTCAGGATGCAACCCGCTGCGCCCAGCATCCGCGGCAGCCAGTACGGCACCGAGCCCGTCACTTTCACCTCCATGACGGAGTCGCCCTCCTTCAGCAGATAGTCGGAAAAACCCCGGTCATCCGGCACGGGCGTCAGATCGTGCATGCGGTAGCCGATCCCCGAGTCGAAGGTGATGCGCAGATCCGAGGCGGGGTTCACATCCGCAAACGCCTGCCGGTCATAACGCATGCAGCAGTGCGGACGGAACGCGCGCCCATGGACGAGCCCATGCACCTCGCTGACCACCTTTTGATCCGAAAAACTCAGTGTCCGACCGGGCGACTCCCCGGCCCCCACCCTGAGCGCGTCCTCGAGCGGCATCTGGGCGCGCCGTTTCACCACCCGCGAGTCGCACTTGTGCTTCACCTCGAGAAACGAGGTCGGCGGCACCTTCCCGTCGAGACTGCCATAGACCCGCACCCGCATCTTTCGGCGGCTCCCCTGCCCGCGCAGCTTCTCCCAATAGCAGTCCCGGTCGGCGTTGTCGTAGTAGAGGCTGATGATCGGATAAAATGCGCCGTCCCCCGCATTCGCATCCGCCCGCAAATGAGGGAGCAGGCACGGCATGAGCGCGTCGCGCTGCGTGCGCGAAATCACGAACTTCATTTCAAAACGGTCGAGGCGATAGCTCACTGAGATGGGGGTGCGTGGTGTTGCGCCGAAAGCGGATGGTCTAAATAGGAACTGGAAAATTATATGCAACGCTCATTGCGGCAGAAACGTCACCGCGGGCAGATTGTCCATATCACCCGCCGCCGCCGCACTTTGTTTGGGAGAGAGTGGGGAACCGGAGTGATTGTCGGTTTTGAGCGTGGGTGAAACGCCCAACGACGTGTCCTCCTGAGGAACCAAACAGGCTCCGCGTGTTTGGTTCCTCAGGATGGCATCGGCATTTGGATTTCGGACACCTCAATCCCCGCCGAAGAATTTCTTGAACGAGCGGAAAATGCTCTGCGGGACAGTGCGTTTCGGCAAGCCGTCGGCACCCCGCTCCACATCTGCCACCCGTCCACCTTGATGAATGGCACACGCCTCGTGCGGCACCCGCGATTCCGGGAGATCCGCCGAGTAGGCCGTTCCCGCCCGTTCGCACCCGGCGGTCGCGAGTTCATTGGAAATCGAGCACACCGTCGCGCGGCGCAGCGGCACCGGCGGCTGGAAGGTCCGCGCCGGATAGCGCTGAGGCGGCGCGCCGTTCATCACTCCCACCCACACCGGCAGCGCCAGCGCCGCCCCATACGCGCGGGGCGCGATCGTCTGCGGCGTGTCCAGCCCCACCCACACTCCGCAGGTCAGCGCCGTCGTGTAGCCCACGAACCACGCATCGTGATAGTCGTCGTTCGTCCCCGTCTTTCCCGCCGCCGGTTTCGTAAAGCCCATCTTCTGCGCGCTCGCCGCCGTCCCCCGCTCCATCACCTTCGTCAGCGCGCCCGTCACCATCCAGCTCACCGCGGGATCCAGCGCCAGCGTCTGGACGTGCGCCGCCCGGTAGATGGTCTCCCCGTTCGCATCGTCAATCCGCTCGATGATGTAGCTCTGCCGCCGCACCCCGTTATTCGCAAAGACCGAATACGCCGCCGTGACATCCAGCACATTCGCCTCCATCACCCCGAGGTACGACGCCGGAAACTTTGGCATATTCTCCAGCCCCACCGCCGCCGCCACGCGCCCCACCTCATCCAGCCCCGCACGCTCGCCCACGCGCACACTCATCGTATTGCGCGAAAGGATCAGCCCCTCCTCCGCGCGCAGCGGCCCCTTGTAAGTCCCGTCTGAATTCCCCGGCGTCCAGTTCGCCGCCCCGCGGATCTCTCCGCGCCCGATCGCCCCGTCATCCACCAGCGACCCCGGCAGCATTCCTTTTCCAAACGCCGCCGCATACACGAACGGCTTGAACGTCGAGCACACCTGCCGCCCGCCCGGCGACACAATCGCCCGGTTATACTGGCTCTCCGAAAAGTCCCGCCCGCCCACCAGCGCCCGGATGCCCCCCGACCCATTGTCGATCACCACCAGCGCCCCTTGCAGATACGGCGGCGCGTCCTGCGCCGCCTTCGCCTCCGCCGAAAAGTCCGCCTTCTTCGGATGCTTGTAGCCCGGCTTCCCCTCGATCTTCCGCAGCTCCGCCTCCAGCGAAACCTCCGCCACCTTCTGCAGCGCCGGATCGATCGTCGTGTAAATCTTCATCCCCCCATACGCCTTCTGCTCGTCCGTCAGCAATTCATCCAGCTCCCGCAGCACCAGATCCATCGCGTAGTTTTCCTGCGCGGCAAACGGCCGCCTCTTCGCCAAAGTGACCGCCCCTTCCCGCGCCTTGTCCGCCTCTCCCTCGCTGATCTTCCCGAGCTTCACCATCCTCGCCAGCACCGTATCCCGCTCCCGCATCGCCCCCTTCAGGTTCTTGAACGGCGAAAAATGCGACGGCGCCCGGATGATCCCCGCGATCATCGCCGCCTCGCCCAGCGTCAGCGCCGCCGCGCGCTTCCCGAAATACGTCTGGCTCGCCGTCTCGATCCCGTAAACCGTCGCCCCGAAATAAATCCGGTTCACGTAAGCCTCCAGAATGTCGTCCTTCGAGTAGTGCTGCTCGATCCGCGCCGCCACAAACGCCTCGAGCAGCTTCCGGTGAATGCTCTTCCGAGAACCCAGCCCCTGCGGAAAACTATTCCGCGCGAGCTGCTGCGTCAGCGTGCTCGCCCCCTGCTGCGCCGCGCCCCGCGTCACATTTCGGACCACCGCCCGCGCGATCCCGATCGGGTCCACCCCGCGGTGATCGTAAAACCGCGTATCCTCCCGCGACAGCAGCGCCTTCACGAAATGCGGCGACACCTCCCCCAGCCGCACCGTCACCCGGTTCTCCCCCTGCAGCCGCGAATACACCTTTCCATCCACATCGAAAACCGACGACCGCTCCGACATCTCCCGCACCTGATGCATGTCGAAACTCGAAGCCCAGAACCCATACGTCACGCACACCAGCACCACCGCCAGCAGCGCCAGCCCGCCGCTCCACACCAGCCACCGCCTCCACGATCGCTTCGGGCGCGTTCTGTTTTTTGAAAGGCGGGAAGGCTTAACCACGGGTGGGATTTAGCATTTAGGATTTGGCATTTAGCATTTAGAAAATGGCCGCCTTTCGCCTTCCGGCGACACGCGGCGCGCTGCCCTATAACCCGCGCTGCCGCGAAGTCCCAAATCCTAAATCCTAAATCCTAAATTTCCCCGTGCTCATCGACATCCTCTCCCTCTTCCCCGCCATCGCCGCCGCTCCGCTCGCCGAAAGCATCATCGGCAAAGCCCAGGAGCGCGGCCTCATCACCATCCGCTCCCACAACCTCCGCGACTGGTCCACCGACAAACACCGCACCACCGACGACACCCCCTACGGCGGCAGCCCCGGCATGGTCCTCAAATGCGAACCCATCTTCGCCGCCGTCGAAGCCCTACGCGGAAAGTCGGAGGGCGGAGGGCGGAGGGCGGAAGACTCCGCCGCATCCGATCTTCCGACTTCCGACTTCCGCCCTCCGCCTTCCCTGACCCTCCTCCTCTCCCCCGCCGGCCGCCCCTTCACTCAAGCCATCGCCGCGGAACTCTCCCACGTCCCCCACCTCATCCTCCTTTGCGGCCACTACGAAGGTGTGGACCAGCGCGTCATCGACCACCTCATTGACGGCGAGCTTTCCATTGGCGACTACGTCCTCACCAATGGTGCCCTCGCCGCCGCCGTCGTGTGCGACGCCATCGCCCGCCTCCTCCCCGGCGTCCTCGGCCACGACCACAGCGCCGCCGACGACAGCCACACCACCGGCCTTCTCGAGCACCCGCACTACACCCGCCCGCTCGAATTCCGCGGCTGGCGCGTCCCCGAAATCCTCCTCAGCGGCCACCACGCCGAGATCGCCAAATGGCGCCAGGCCCGCGCGCAGGAGAAAACCGCCCGCGTCCGCCCCGACCTGCTGGGGGAGAAGACCTAGCCACCGGCTCATCCCATCTCTTGAAATAAACCCGACCGTCGAACATTGCGCTGTCGCTCTGAGGCGCAATCACCGGACCCTCGTCTGGATGGGTTGGAAAATGCGGAGCGGCTTATTGGCGTGCGGCGGCAGAGCGCAGTGAGCCTGAGCGAAACGCAGCGCCGACGCCGCTTTCGATGGGGCGTGCGGCTTTCGGTTCGCCAGCCGCGTCGCTCCGCTCCTGCCAAAGCGGCGTCGGCGCTCCGCTCTGCCGCCGCACTCCATGCTGACGCCCGCTGCGTCACGGTTCACGACCCGAAGCATCGGGAGGGGCTCCCAAGGTGTCCGCTTATTTCTGCAAGATGGTCTCACTCCCACGGCTGCTGAGGAGGGGGAGGAAACGGACGCGCATCGGAAGCCGGCGGGGAGTATTCTGCGGACCGGGGCGCGTGACACTGGCGGTTTTCACCGCGAGCACGGCGCATTTCGCCGCTCATGAAACGCTCGCCTTGCGATCTTCTAGAGCCGATACCATCCGCTCTTTTCGCCCATGAAAAACCTCCCGCTCATCCCCGCGCTCTTCCTCGCCCTCACCGCCTCCGTTTGCGCCGCCGAGGCGCCGCCCAAGTCCGAGGCCGACATCCTGAAATCCGTGAAACTGCCCGACGGCTACGAGGCCACCGTTTTCGCGATGCCGCCGCACGGGGGCTACCCGACGAGCGTGAGCGCGGCGATCGACGGCACGATCTTCGTGGCGATCGATGAAAACGGCTCGCTCGGCCGCGACCGCAACCTCGCGTCCGACCTCGAGGCCGATGCGAAACGTCGGCCGGGCAATCCAGGAAAAGTCGTCCGCATGCGCGACACGGACGGCGACGGGAAAGCCGATGAGTTCAAGACCTTCGCCGAAATGGAAAGCCCGCGCGGCGTCATCTGGGACGGCCCGAGCGGCACCGCCCCCGGCACGCTCTACGTGATGTCTCCGCCGAAGCTCACCGCCTTCACCGACACCGACGGCGACGGCGTCTCCGACAAGCAGGAGGACATCCTCACCGGCCTCGGCTTCGACCTCGGCTTCCGCGGCGCCGATCACACCACCAACGGCTGCCGGCTCGCCATCGACGGCTTCATCTACATCGCCGTCGGCGACTACGGCTTCAGCAAGGCCGTCGCCAAAGACGGCACCACGCTGAGCATGCGCGGCGGCGGCATCGTCCGCGTGCGGCCCGATGGCACCGGCTTCGAGATCGTCTCGCGCGGCCAGCGCAATATCTACGACGTGGCCGTCTCGCCCACGCTCGACCTCTTCACCCGCGACAACACCAACGACGGCGGCGGCTGGAACGTGCGGCTCTCCCACGTCCCGCCCGGCGCGCACATGGGCTACCCCACGCTCTTCATCAACTTCCCCGAAGACATCGTGCAGCCCCTCGCCGACCTCGGCGGCGGCTCGCCCTGCGGCGCGCTCTGGCTCGACGAACCGGGGCTCCCGGGCGGCCTCTTCACCGTCGAGTGGGGCCGCAACGCCATCATGCGCCACACGCTCAAAGCGAAGGGTGCCGGCTGGGAAATCGACGGCCCGAAAAAGGGCGAGGAAGAGTGGATCAAGCTCACGCGCCCGACCGACATGGACGTGGACGCCCGCGGCACGCTCTACATCACGAGCTGGGAAGGGGCGACGTTCGACTACAACGGGCCGAACGCGGGGTATGTCCTGCGGGTGGTGAAGAAAGACGCGCCAGCAACGGCGACGCCGCCCGCGCAGCCGCCGGTGAAGTCACCTGCAATGTTCGGGTCGCCAAAGCTCGATGTTGCAAGCTCGATCGCACGAGCGCCGGTTGTCCATCTTGGCGACGCGCGCGCGACTGTGCGATTGGCGGCGAGCAGGCATTTGATCAGGTTGGCGGCTACGGGAACCTTTTCCGCTTTGAGCAATCAACGAGTGGCGGTGGTCCCGAAGGGCGACCGACTCGCTCAGATTATCGCCTTCGCGGCAACCAAGGCCGAGTTGCAGCGCATGGGTGAAACTGTGAACTGGAAAATCGTTTGGCTTGAACCGTCCGCAGATGAAGCGGCTTTCGCTGCAATGGTGATCGGGGAGCCCGGATGCGAGTCAGTGGCGAAAGCATCATTGCAGAAACCACAGCCCCGCATCCGCGCCGCCGCCATCACCGCGCTGCGCCGCCTCGGCAAAGCCGACGCCGCGCCTGCCATCCTCCCGCTCGTCGCCGACCCCGACCCGATCATCTCGCACCTCGCCATCCGCGCGCTCAGCGAGCTGAAGGCGTCGCCAGCCTGCCTCGCCGCGCTCGATGCCGCCGACGAAGCGGTGAAACCCGGCGCCCTCCAGGCGCTCTACGGCATCCCCACCACCGAAGTCGTGGACGGCCTCATCGCGCGTCTGGGGAGCACACCCGTCTCGGGTGTTGGTCGCGGCGTCCCGCCGCGACGGACTTCCGAGACCGCGCCGATAACGAACCCGCCCACCCCTTCCGCGGCCACGTCTCCGCAAGTTCGCGACGGCGGGACGCCGTCGCCAGCACGCGGGACGCGTGCGCTCCCCGGCACAGAAGCCACCGATCCCCGACGCGGCCTCCTCAACGCCCTCTGCCGCCTCGCCAACGTGGACGCGCCGTATGCCGATCCCAAGGAATGGTGGGGCACGCGCCCCGACACCAGCGGGCCAGTTTACAAACCTGCGGCGTGGGCAGAGACCGATAAAATCCAGGCCGCCCTCAAGCGCGAACTCGACACGGCCAAGGGCGAAGACGCGCGCTGGCTGGTCCAGCGGTTGTATCTCTGCAAGGTCAACCTCCCCGGCCTCGTCGAGCAAATGCTCGCCGCCTGCGGCACCGACACGCCCGCGCGGCTCACCGCGATCGCGGGCCTCTTCCGCGCCGACCAGTCGCTCCCGCCGGAAGCCGTCGCCGCGCTCGCCGCCACCGCGGTCGGTGAAAATGAGACGCCGGATTTCCGCGCCCGCGCGCTGCGTCTGCTCCAGCGCGGCGCCAGCCACGGCAGCATCTTTCCCACGGCCGTGAGCGCCTTTGCCCCGCTCGCCGGACACGAGATCGGCCAGCCCGCGATCAGCGCGGCCTTCGAGGATTTCACGCGCGACGCGAAGCACACAAAATGGATCAAAGACTGGGAGAAACTCGCCGAAGGCAGCGACGCCGCGAAGCGCACGCTCGCGCAGACGATCCTCGTGAACCTGGCGACCAGCGCGCTCGTCAAAGGCAAGGACAGGGAAGCCGCGGAGAAAGCCGTGGACAAGGCGTGGGCCAAACCGGACACCGCTGCGAGCATGCTCGGCGTCATCGCGCGGACCAAAGCGAAACCGCTCGCCGGCCAGGTGACCGCGCATTTGAAAGACCCGAGCAACGCCGTCGCCGAAGCCGCGCTCTTCGCCTACCAGGCGCTCGGCCTGAAGGACACCGGCGCGCCCGCCGCGCAGATCGCCTCGATGAAATACGAAGCCGTCTTCGCCGCCGTGCAAAAGGGTGGCGACGCCGCGGAGGGGCGGGACATTTATCTGCGCGCCGGATGCGTCGCCTGCCACACCCTCACCGCCGACGAGCCAGCCAAAGGCCCGATCCTTTCCGCCGTGGCGAAAATCTACGACCGCGCCGCGCTCACTGAGTCCCTCCTCAAGCCAAACGCGAAGCTCGCGCAGGGTTTTGAAACCGCGACTTTCAAGACGAAGAAGGACGGGGAAATCCAAGGCTTCGTCACCCGCGAAGGCGGCGACAGCGTGGACGTGCGCAACATCGCCGGCCAGATCGTGACGATCGAGAAAGGCGACATCACCGCGCGTGGCAAGAGCGAGCAATCCATGATGCCCGAGGGCCTGCTCAACACGTTCACCCCCGCCGACGTCGCGAACCTGCTGGCCTTCCTTGAATCGTTGAAAGGGAAGTAACGGCGCGGTCGCGCGGCAGTGGGGTCGCGCCGTCGCGTGGGGCTCGCGCGCCAGCGATCCAAAAAACAGGCCGTCATCCTGAACGGAGCCCTTGGAGGCTTGGCGACAAAGGCGGAGTGAAGGATCGCTGACTCTTCGTGGGCGGAGGCGGGCTGGTGAGATGCGACCGCACTCCGTCCCGCCGCCTCCGCCCCCGTTTCAGTCAGCGATTCTTCACTGCGGCTTGGTCGCAAAGCCTCCCAAGCCTCCGTTCAGAATGACGGCAGGGATTTTGGTGCGCTGTCGCGAGGAACAGCGCGGCTGCATGAAACTTGGCGCGCGCACTCGCGGATTTTTTTGCTGCGCACCGCGCGGGCTCTGGCAGTAGTTGCCGCCCGCCTCGCGGATTCCGCGACGCCCTTTCTCCCATTCCAACATGAAGCTCGTCGCAACCCTCCTCGTCTGCGCCCTCACGACCACGCTTCTCGCCGATAACACGCCCGCGCGCATCGACGCGCGGATGATGCAGATGCCGGCGGTTTCGCGGACGCAGATCGCGTTTGTCTATGCGGGCGATATTTGGATCGTGCCGAAGACCGGCGGTGCGGCGGTGCGGCTGAGCACGCCGCGCGGAGCGGAATCCTTCCCGCGGTTTTCGCCGGATGGGACGCGGCTCGCTTTCAGCGGAAACTACGACGGCAATGCCGATATCTACGTGATGCCGGCGGCGGGCGGAGAGCCGCGGCGGATCACGCACCACGGCTCGAATGACCGGTTGCTGGGTTGGTTTCCGGATGGGAAGTCGGTGCTTTTCGCGTCGCACATGGCGAGTTTCACGGAGCGGGCAGCGCAGATTTTCAAGGTCTCCGCGGACGGCGGGTTGCCGGAGAAACTGCCGGTGCCGTACGGGGAATTCGGGGCGATCTCGCCGGATGGAAAGTTGCTCGCCTACACGCCGATCTCGACGGATTTCGCGACGTGGAAGCGCTATCGCGGCGGAATGGCGCCGGACGTGTGGCTTTTCGATCTGGAGAAAAAGACGGCGGAAAACGTCACGCAAAATAGCGCCAACGACTCCCAGCCGATGTGGCATGGAAAGACGCTCTACTATCTCTCCGACCGCAACGGACGCTCGCGGGCGAACCTGTGGGCTTACGACACGGCCACGAAACAGACGCGGGAGGTGACGAAATTCACGGACTCGGATGTGCGCTTCCCAAGCGTCGGGCCT
>Ga0105044_10014088_pt1 | contig 10827 bp, 8 predicted proteins | sample MAT01_FD_78092 | JGI IMG/M metagenome (GOLD analysis project Ga0105044, IMG submission 78092) | Freshwater microbial communities from Lake Fryxell liftoff mats and glacier meltwater in Antarctica - MAT-01 | ecosystem: Environmental > Aquatic > Freshwater > Ice > Liftoff microbial mat | place... | reverse complement strand
CGCAATTGCATGCTGGTAGGCGCGCATTACCAAATCGTGCCCGGCGAGTGCGCTTACGAGCACCAATAACGTGGACTGCGGCAGGTGAAAATTGGTCAGCAGGGCATCGACGTTTTGAAATTCATAGCCGGGCCGAATAAAAATCTGGGTATCGAGGGTGATATCGCCGCTGGGCCCAGTTTCGCTAGACCCGGTTTCGCTAGACCCAGTTTCGCTAGACCCAGTTTCGCTAGACCCAGTTTCGCGGGGCAAACTTTCCAGCGCACGCAGGCTAGTCGTGCCAATTGCGATGCGCTTTGCGCCACTGGTTTTCGCGGAGCTGAGGGCTTGAACGACGGATCCTGGCACTTGGATCCACTCGCTGTGCATTTCGTGCTCGCGCAAATCTTCCACACGTACCGGCGCAAAGGTGCCGGCGCCCACGTGTAGCGTTAACTCGTGGCGCTGTGCGCCTTTGGCATCGAGGGCGTTGAGCAAATTCTGATCGAAGTGCAGCCCGGCGGTGGGGGCGGCGACTGAGCCGTCTGCTTTTGCATAAACCGTCTGATAGCGCTCGCGGTCCGCCTCAGTATCTTCACGATTTAAATAGGGCGGCAGTGGCACGTGGCCCAATTTTGCGATCACGTCGCGCCACAAGACCGGCCCCATTAATTTTAGCACCCAAAATAGCCCCCGGCGCTCACCGACGACGACGCGCGTACCGTCTTCCAGCAATATTTCTTGGTTTGGTCTAGGCTTTTTGCTGACCCCCATTTGCGCCAATACCGTGCGCGCATCCAGCACGCGCTCGATCAAAATTTCAATCGCGCCACCGCTGAGCTTTTTGCCAAATAGCCGCCCCGCCATCACGCGGGTGTTGTTGAAAACCACCACGTCGCCGCGCTGCACGTAGTTCGGCAGCGCGCGTATAGTGCTGTCAACAAAGCGATTATTGATCGGATCCACGATCAGCATGCGGCTGTCGGAGCGGCCGCTCAATGGTACGCGTGCGATTAACTCATTGGGCAAATCGAAGCTATAGCTGCTTAAGTTATTGAGGTCGGGTTGGATGTTTTCAGTCATTACTTATGGTCATTTGGAATGGATTGAACGCTTGTAGCGAAAAATGGGTCGCGGGGCTAGTCGTAGTGGCACCGATCAGGCGACACTTTGCGCATGAGTTCACCTCCGACATCAATCACCGCCGGCGCGATCAACGCGCTTTTGCCGCAAACCCAGTGTACCCGCTGCGGTTTCCAGGGCTGTCTACCTTATGCGAAAGCCATTGCAGCGGGCGAAGCCCTAATAAATCAGTGCCCACCGGGCGGCAGTCAAACGATTGCAGCCCTGGCATCGCTTTTGCAAGTCGAAGTGCTGCCATTAAATCCAACAAATGGGCTTGAGCAGCCGGTCGCAATAGCATTTGTGCTGGAAGATCTGTGCATCGGCTGCACCAAGTGCATTCTAGTTTGCCCGGTGGATGCGATTATCGGGGCGACTAAGCGCATGCACACTGTCATCGCTTCAGAGTGCACGGGCTGCGAGCTATGTATTCCCGCGTGCCCAGTCGACTGCATTGAGCTGCGCCCAGATGGGCGCGTACGCTTATCTGATACGGATTCAAGCTTGGCACGACAGCGTTTTGACGCACGCGAACAGCGTTTGCTGCACCGTGCAGCGGAACAGGCGGCTAAAATTGAAGCGAAGCGCTTGGCTTTGCGATTGGGTAAGGCGTCATAAACTTGGTTTACGCTGGGCAAAAAAGTTAGATCAACGCTTCCAACCACCTGAAAGACATACTTGAAAAGGACTCGCAAATGGCCCAAATCGCAAAATCTGCTGACGGAGCACCCACCTTAGTCATCGGCACCAAGGCGCTATCGTCTTGGTCCTTGCGGCCATGGCTATTGCTTGCGCACTATCAAGTGCCGTTCAACGAAACGCTACTGCAGTTTGATGACGCCTATTCGACGCCGCCAACCAGCGCCTTCAAAGATCAAGTCGCGGCGCTCTCGCCAACCGGGAAAGTGCCGGCATTGCATGACCAAGGCCAAATTATTTGGGACAGTTTGGCAATTTGCGAATATGTCAACGAGCGCTTTCTAGACGGTGTCGCTTGGCCGGCGGATATCGCCGTGCGCGGTTTGGCGCGTGCGGTAGTGGCGGAGATGCACGCTGGTTTTGCCAGTTTGCGCCAGCAAATGCCGATGAATGTATTGCGTGAGCCGCAGGCGATTGAAGCGAGCGAGGCGACCCAGGCGGATATTCGCCGCATCTGTGCGCTTTGGCGTGAGCTGTTGGGCCGTTTTGGCGGGCCATTTTTATTCGGCGAGTTCTCCATCGCCGATTGCTTTTATGCACCCGTGGCGACGCGCTTTCGCAGTTACGCGGTCGCGGTTGGCGCAATCGAGCGCGGTTACATTGAGAGCATTTATCAGCTGCCCGCGATGCATGATTGGATTGCTCAGGCGCGGATGAGTCACCCGGAATAGTGACTCAGTTGGCGCACTGAGAAATGGGTGATGTTTGAGCGAACGGTGAGCGCGAGATAATTTATGAATCGTCCTATTAAAATTGTGCTCGGCATATCGGCTTTGGTTGCGCTATGGACGCTCAATTTAGCTTTTGAAGTATTCCCGCGGGTCAGTGCTGAGCAAAAACATGCGATCGCTGTGTTGTCTAAACCGGCGCTGTTAGGGCAACGCAATGGCTGGAGTGCAGTATTGGAATTGGCAGGCCACCCGGAGTTTGGCGGGCAGCTTGGTGAAACGTGCGACGCAAACGACGACTGTTTGACGCGAGTTGCTGCGGAATTGCCGGCCATGCAGCAACGCGCGCGCGACGCAGCACCAATGATCGCGTTGCAAAAAACACTGTATCGCTTTGATCACTTCGCTATGCAGGATATTCCCAACCTGCTTGAGGCCATTTTTTCAGCGTTGACTTTCGGTGAACTGCTGACTGCGATTACAACACAGGCGGTCGGTGGTGAACCTCAGGCTGCCGTGCATGAACTCTGCGAATTCGCGCAATTTAGCAGAAGCATGACGCGCACGAATTCACTGCTGATGCTCCTGTTAGGTGAAACCTATTTGTCACGTTCAATAAGCCTGATGGCGGAACTACAAAGCCACTATCGAGTGGTACTCGATACCCAGTGTCTACAGGCTTTTACACCGTTATGTGATATTGACCACCAATTTTGCGAGGCGGTCAAAGGCGAATTTATGTTCTATAGACAATTGATTAACGGCTTTGAGTTGGGTCATGCGCCTAGCTACCTGCCTCAGCGCTCCAAGACTGGCGCTTGGCTGTACGGTGTTGGCTTAAATGCCACGCACACCAAGGCACTCTTTGCCGGAAAATTTATGCCGTTTTGCGCAGAAGTCCCAGTGCAAAATCCTGGGCGGTATTGCAATTGGGTGGAGTATGCATCAAACCCTATCGGCTGCAATTTATTCCAAGAAAGCCAAGAAAACCAAGAAAACATTGAGGTGTTTCGAAATCGCTTGCACGACTTGCAACAAAAGCTGGCGCTGTTTCGCCTCAGTCAGTTCGCCCGGAGCACCGGCGCACAGGCCTGCGCTGAGCGTCTAGACTGTGGACCTGAGGGCGCGCTGGCGGGTTTGATCCATGATTCAAGCCAGGGCACAATCAGCATCGCGCTTTTGCAGCCCAGAGCAGATCAAGCTAAATTGTGGACACTGACCCTGCGTTAGAACCTTGACGACGCCTGCGTGCTATTCAAAACCATTCGCGAAAATTAACTCGGAATTAGTGGGAATCACGCTTTGGAAGATGTCAGTTCTGGCATTGGTGTCATTGGCCACTAGATTATTGGCGATGGACTCAAACACGCTAACATTGCCGTCGATATTGGTGCTGGGAAAGCTCGAATCGTTGCCGCCTTCGGTGCCAGCGTTGGCAATACTGATGCGCTCGATTGCGCCGGTTGCTAGCACGACCCGAAATACGTCAAGGAAATTATTGCCATCGCCTGTGACGAAATTGCTGGCGGCAGAATGAAAAACGAGCACTTTGCCATCGCCGGAAAGGGAAAGTTCGTTCGAATCGCCGTTCGGCTCGGCGCCCACCGGCGTTATGCGCACAATCGCCCCGGTGTTGGTGTCTTTGACAAATAGGTCGCGCTGATTCACGCCGCTGGTATCACCGGGCACCAGCTCGTTGGACAGCGAGCGAAAGGCGACGAGTTTGCCGTCATCAGAACTTGAAGGGCGTGCGGAAAAACCGGTCGTGGTGAAAGCGCCGCTGGCCGAGGTATTCACTCGAACAGTGGTACCGGCGCTAACGTCGCGCAAATAAATGTCGCCAGTACTATTGGTGTCACTGGCTTCTAAGATCCGTGAGGATTCAAACGCGACAAAGCGGCCATCATTGCTAATTGAGGGCCTGTTGCTGCCAATAGTGCCGCCGCCGACGCTTCCGGCGCTGGTTTGACTGATCAAGATGGTCGTTCCGGTCTGGCGGTCCCGACGAAAGATGTCGCTCGCGCTATCGCTATCGGGTGCGGCAAGATTAATCGCTAGCGATTCAAATGCGACATAGCGGCCATCGGCGCTCAGGCTGAAACAGTTGGCGGCGCAAACGCCAGCGCCACTCGCGGCCGTGGCTTGATCCCCGGCAGTGCTGACGCTCACGCGTTCAATAGTGGCGTCAGCCACCTTGTAGACGAACACGTCTGCTACTGCGTTGGTGTCGGCATTATTGGCCAGCAAGTTAGTTGCGGTCGAGACAAAGGCGATGAAATTGCCATCGGCGCTGATTTGCGGCAGGTTTGAGCTGGCATTGCCCACGCCATTCGGCCCGATACTAACCAAAGTGAGCGCGCCGGTATTGAGATCTTTTAAATACACATCAACCACCGCGTTGGTATCTGCGGGGTCGAGATTATTGGCGAGCGTCGCGAACACTACACGCTTGCCGTCGCTACTCACCGCGCCTGCAAAACTATTGCCGCCGGTTGCTTCTTCAGAGCCGGCTTTCACGTTGACACGAGCGATTGCGGCGGCGGCGCATAAATTCGAGATGGAAAGCGTTGTGATGGACAGGCAAAACAAAAGCAAAAATGGTTTCATCGACACAACTCTAGTTCCAAGTGAGGGCGTGGATGCTGCGCCAAGTTGCAACGTGAGGCAAATTTATAGCGGTGTGGGCGTCTGCGAAAAAAAATCTGATTCAACTTAGATCCGGCCGGAAAGCAACGCAGCGCCAGCCACGCTTTACCGCAATGCAGTTTCCATTGCTAAGCTGCCAAAGCCGGAGTCAAAGCCGGAGTCAAAGCCGGAGTCAAAGCCGGAGTCAAAGCCGGAGTCAAAGCCTGCGCAGGTGCTAAACGCTGCGAGATCGCCTGCAGGCGGGTTGCCAAAGTCGCGGCCATATTGCGCAGAATGATCGCGGCAATTTCGGGCGTTTTATTTTGCAGGGTGCGCAATACGTCCGCCGAAATCAGTAAGATTTCGCAAGCCGACTTTGCGATTACGCGGTTGTGGCGGGCGGCACCGGTCAACCACGCCATCTCACCAAAAAATTCGCCCGCGTCCAAGGTTTTTAACACCAATTCTGGGTGATCTTCATCGATGACCTCAAGCGTGCCGGCCAGCAGGATAAATACCGCGTCCTCACGCAAGCCAGCTTTGATGACCTCCTGACGCGGCGCCGCATTAAAAACCGTTGAGCGCGCCAGCAGCTGTTGGCGCTGTGGATAGCTCAAGCCACTCAACAGATTGTGCGCATCAATGGGTTCGTTTTTTAGCCGCTCGTCGATGTATTCCAGCAGCGCCTTTGGATCGCTTGAAGGCATTAAGCGGCTGTTGACGCTGTGCAGTTCGCGCCAGGCTATCGCTGGCGGGTCATGCAACGTTTCGTTCAATGACTCGTCTATTGAACCGGCCAACACCCGCGCCAGCGGCGAACGAATGCTGCGGAAATACGCGTGGTCAGCGTTGATTATCACCAGCGGAATTTTGAAGCCCATCACTGGATCATCAAACGCAGCACCCGTGCGCACTGCACCCAGCGCTTCATAGGTACGTAGCAGATACGGGCTGCAATCAAAACAGTAGGCGCGAATGCCGCGGTTACTGGCGTCGCGCATTGCCCGCTCAAGCAGCCCATAAAGGCACATGCCACCCCGCGCGTGGCGATCCACCGCTAGCCTGCCAACATGCGCGATGGCCTCGATTCCTATCTGCTCGCTCAATGCCTGCAAGTGATAGCGCGCGATAATCGCATCGGCATTTTCGAGTAGCCGCAAATCAGTCACCCTAATTGAGCCAATGAGGCGATTTTCTTCCAGCGCACCATAGTTAATCGCCGCCAAATCGACTGCGTCAAACATCCGCGACACCGCATCGCCCGGCACGCCCGCGGAAAGCTCAGCGGCCCAAATTTGGTGCCGGAACGCATGGAGCTCTTGGCGCCGTTCCGGCGTGTCGCACACTACAATTTGAATGGTCATTATTAGGCCTTATTGTTAAAGCTTGGTTCCGGCGACCATCACCATGTTCACGCTGGCGAAAAAGCAACCCGCACGGTCAAGCGTTAATAAGGATTGCTCAAAGTCTTTGATTTCTTGCGGCGAAGCGATGCCCGCCTGCTTTGCCCGTGCGGTTAAATCGTCCAAGGCGCACGCAAAACGCGCCGTGGCATACTGCGTGGAATATACCGGCAACACGGCAATGTGTAGATCGTTGAGCCCCGCATGCTGCATCAAGGCAGGCAGACGCCGCCCGACAAAGCCGTTACGCAGCGCATGTTCGGGCTTAAATGCAGTCAAGCGACGCTCCAATACTGAATTTAGCGCATTAATCGACAGCGAACCCCAATCGGTGTCCAAAACCACCACCCGCCCACCCCGGCGCGTTACTCGCACCATTTCTGCCAAAGCGCTTTCCGGGTGCGTCAAGTGCTGAAACATCCGTTCGCAGCGCACCGAATCAAAACTATCATTGCCCCACGGAAGCTCAGCGGCGCTAGCGCATTCCACGTTAGCCTGTGGGATTCCAGCCGTCGCAATTTTTGCGCGCGCCTGGTGCACCATTTCCGCATCGGCATCCACACCCCAAGCTTGGCCTGCGCTACCGACCATTTGCGCCAGCGCCATGACGTCAATGCCGACACCACAGCCGACATCTAAAACCCGCTGACCGGCCATTAGGCGCATTTCGGCGTAACTGTGCGCCTTGATTGGTGCCACGATCTTCGCGGTGGCTTCTAAATAATCCGGCGCGACATAGCCGTGCTCCATTTTGCTAGGAATTGGCTGGGGCTGATTATGCATCGGTGCTGTTCTGTATGTGAGTTGCCCATACGTACGTGAAGGCGGGGCTCAGGGATCAGCGGGATGCGTGGGTGGAATAAATTTAGGGGGACTCGAAGCTTTTCAGCCAGGAATCGATAAATGCTGTCAGCTCGGAACGTTTGACGCATCGCCCTGCGATTTGGCTTTCCCTAAATTCGTTGCCGCCATCGGAGGTAATCAGAATCGCATCGGTGGCACATACGTGCGTGCTGATGAGCCAGTCGACTGTCGCCCTGTCATTTGCGGGCTTTTTCGCATCGCTCCAGTGCGCATCAGTCGGAAACCAATGATGCAAATGTTTGGCGCAGCCGTTTGCATTCTCTAAATCTAGCGGCACAATCGGTATTTCCAGCGTTTGCAGACTTGCCGCGATAACGGATTCATCAAAGATCTGACGCGTCAAAGAGCGGCGCAGTTGATGCATCATTTCAAAATAGTTCACCGCGAAAACCTTTACAGAGGGTGCTTTTTCATCCACCTTCCTCAGGCGCTGTATTTGGCGGCAAAAATTGTTGAATGCTTTGACTTCATCGGCGTATCTGCCGCGAATTTCATTGGTATCAAAGTACAGCGTGCAGCCACCCGCCTTCAATTTTGCCGCCAATTCAGGCCGCACTCGTGGCCTCGCTTGCTAGACCAGCATTCGCAAGCGCGATATCTTCATTTTGCAAAAGTACGCCGTCTTGCATCGTTCGAAAAATGACGGCACCGCCATGCTCAAGCTGCAATTGCGCTAGCACAAACGCAGGAACCTGCACCACGCCCTGCGGCGTCAGCCATGCTTTGATCTCGTTATGCGGCAACACGGGCGGTGCTTGTAGGCTGTCTTGCAAAACCAGCGCCAAATCTGAGCTTGGGCGGCGCTCAATGACCGGGCCAGCCGCACCTTTGCGCATGAGCCAAAAATCCGGCGTGTCAGAAAATGCCGGGGAATGCGTGGTCAAAAATAGCTGATCGATCCCGGCGTCTGGGTTCGCTAACAAGTTACGCAAGGTCTGCGCCAAACGTGTTTGCAATGCCCAGCGCAGATTTAATTCCGGTTCTTCAATGGCAATAATCGAGGCGTTGCTCATCAAAATCATGCCCAGCAGCGTGACAATTTGCTGGATACCCGAACCCAGCAAGCGAAACGGAATGCGTGCGTCCTGCATTTCAAACATCAGTTGCGCTTCGCTGCTTGCGCGCTGGAAGGTGGCGACAAACTCACCGGGGCCAGTAATGTCTTGAAAATCCTTCATCGCCTCGACAAATGCGCGCCAGCGTTTGACATTGGCAATGTCTTCCGATTGCTGCGCGTCATACATTTCCAGCGCGAGCGTGGTTTCACGACTTTTTTGCGTGGGAATTTTCTCAGATAGGGAGCGTGAGACTGGAATGAGTAGGAAACGCTCGTCTTGCATTGGGCCGCGACGATTTGCGCCCAAAAGGTTGTAGATTGAAGCTTCGAATGGTCCAGATACATACGTGCCGCGAATATCCATCCAACCAATTCGACGCTTACCGTAGGACCAACTCAATACGCTAACAACTTTGCCGTGAGTGAGTATTTCTTCCTCGCTTAGAGGTGTTGAAATCGACTCAAGTAACCCCGGAACCTCAGCATCAATCTCAATTTTCGAATTACCCGTCAGCGGCTTTGCATCGTTGGACAAGGTCTTACTCGGCTGCATGAGCAAGCTCATCGCCTCAAGTAAATTCGATTTACCAATATTATTGACACCGTGAATCACGTTGTAGCCGCGCAAATTGTCCATGACCAACGGTTCAGTCAAGTTTTTAAAGCCTTGGACGCGAAATTTTTCAATGCGCATGGTGCAACTCGATTCGGTAATGTTGCGAATAGTCGGACTTTTTGGCTTTGGATGCCAGCGGTTACCGGAACGACGAATTTTTACGACGTTAAGTGGAGCAACGCTCCTTAAATAAGCGCTGGGGAAAGGGGAAATATGTGTTCGCCCAACGCTTCAACTTGCCTGCCCCTCACCCCCGCCCTCCCTTTTTCGCTTTTTTTGATTTCGGCGGGGAGAGGGAGCGCCCTGAGGCATGCGGAAATTCTCGTTTCTTGTGCCCTCGAAACCCAAGTGAAGCGCGGGAAAACACTTATACCCATGATGTAACCACGGCAATTCCAAGGCGCGTCTATTCCGCTAGAATTCGCGGCCTATTTACCGCTGTGTGCGGTTGCCGAGCCGCGCAATGACTGCATCAGCTGAGATTGAAGTCGAACCTATGAGCGTGCTGGATATTGATCCAGTTGATGCCGAGCCCGCGCGCACTTTGGGCTCTGAGGTCAGAAAGACGGCGCATTTAGCATGGCCGGTAATTTTGGGCCAGTTGGCGCTTGTGGGTATGAACTTGGTGGATACGATCTTAGCTGGACGTATTTCGTCGCAAGTATTGGCCGAGGTCGCGATTGGTTCGGCGGTTTGGGGCACGGCTTTGCTGTGGATTATCGGTACGATGATGGCAGTGTCGCCCGCAGTATCGGCGTTGCGCGGCAAAATGCTAGAGGATGCAGACTTCGAGAATCATCTGGCCGACACCGTCACGCAAGCGCTGTACCTGGGTCTGTTTGTGCTGCTGATGGTTTTGATCTTCGCGCCAATGGGGCCGGTGTTAATGCGCGCAATGAAGGTTGAGCCTAGCCTAATTCCGGGCGCGACCCAGTTTTTATACGGTATTTTGTGGGGTGCCCCCGCACTGACTTGGTATATGTGCCTGCAAAAATTTTGCGAAGGTATGGGGCGCACGAAGCCAGGTTTGTATTTTAGTGTGGCGGGTTTATTGCTACTGATTCCGCTTTGCTACGCCCTACTCAACGGCGAGTTTGGCATGCCGCGTTTGTTGGCGTATGGGGCAGGGCTGGCGACGGCGATTGTGATGTGGGTAAACGCCATCGTCATGACGATTTATGTGCGAATTCAGTTTAAAAGTCAGGGGGTTTTACGGCGTTTCACCCGCCCGGACTTTAAGCGTATTCGCGCCTTGGCGGCGGTCGGCGTGCCCATTGCGATTACAATTTTGATGGAAGCGGGCCTGTTTTATGCGGTGTTGCTGTTGATGAGTCGCTTTGGCAAAGACTGGGTTGCCGCACATTCGGTGGCGATCAACGTCGCCTCAATCGCCTTTATGTTGCCGCTAGGCTTGGCCAACGCGGTTACAGTGCGTGCAGGTTTTGCGCATGGGCGTGGGGATGTTGCCGGCATGCGTCTTGCTGGCGTTGCGGGTATTTGCCTGTGCTTGGCGACGCAGGCGATTTCGGCGTCGATCATGTTGTTATTTGCTTTGCCGATCGCAAATTTATATCTACCGCATGAGCCAGCTGTGGCGCTAGTGGCCGCAAAGCTACTGTTTTTGGCGTCAATTGTTCAATTTCCGTATGGCGTGCAAGCGGTTAGCAATGGCGCATTGCGTGGTTTGCAAGACACCCGATGGCCGATGGTGTTGACCGGTATTGCCTACTGGGGCTTAGGTTTTCCGCTGGCGCATCAACTAGCATTTGGCACCAAATTTGGCCCGGCTGGGCT
>Ga0105044_10014087_pt1 | contig 10828 bp, 8 predicted proteins | sample MAT01_FD_78092 | JGI IMG/M metagenome (GOLD analysis project Ga0105044, IMG submission 78092) | Freshwater microbial communities from Lake Fryxell liftoff mats and glacier meltwater in Antarctica - MAT-01 | ecosystem: Environmental > Aquatic > Freshwater > Ice > Liftoff microbial mat | place... | reverse complement strand
GGTGTTTTCCCACGACGAGGTCGTGCACGGCAAGGCCTCGATGCTGTTCAAGATGGGTGCGTGGCACATCCCGGAGAAGGCCGCCAACCTCCGCGCCCTCTACGCCCACATGTGGTGCTACCCCGGAAAAAAACTCCTCTTTATGGGCTGCGAGTTCGCCCAATCGCGCGAGTGGAACCACGCGACAAGCCTCGACTGGCATCTCTGCCAATACCCCGACCACGAGGGCGTGCGGCGATTGGTCCGGGACCTGAACAAACTCTACGTCACGGAGCCGGTGCTCAGCCTGAATGATTTCAACCCGCAGGGCTTCCGCTGGGTGAGTTGCCAGGATGCGGAGGCGAACCTGATCGCCTACCTCCGGCTGGATGCGTTCGAGCAGAATCTGTTCTTAGTGGTCGCGCATTTCGGCGGCGCGACACGGACCTATTCCGTCGGCGTGCCGCGCCGTGGTTTCTGGCGCGAGGTCATCAACTCCAACAGCGAATATTACGGAGGCACCGGGCTGGGCAACGACGGTGGGCGGGCAGCGGAGGAGCTCGGGCGCGACGGCTTCGGCCAGTCGATCCCGGTGACACTTGCCCCATATACCACGACGGTCTTCAAGTGGACGGCGGAGTGAGTCGTCCGGCCGGTTCCCGTCCCGCGAGCTTGATCAGCCCTGACCGACGAGGTGAAAAACCCGCATGGGCTCGGCGTTCTTGATCTCGATCACCCCGCGTTCCTCGGTCCTGAACTTTGCCCCGAGCAGCTTGCGGGTGCTTTCGGTAAGTTGGATGCGCCAAGGTTGGCCGTGGGACTCCATGCGACTGGCGATGTTCACGGTGTCGCCCCACAGGTCGTAGGCGAATTTCTTGGTCCCGATGATGCCGCCGATCACGGGTCCGCTGTTAATGCCGACGCGGACGGCCCAGTCGATCTGGTAGCGGCGGTTGAAGGCACGCAACGTATCCAGCATCTCGATCGAAGCTTGGGCGCAGGCGATGGCGTGGTCGGGCAGGGCGGTGGGAACGCCGCCCACCATCATGTAGGAGTCTCCGATGGTCTTGATCTTTTCGAGCCGGTGCGTTTCCGCGATCCGGTCGAAGGCGGAGAACAGTTCGTTCAGCAACTGCACCGTGCGGCTCGGCGAATATTTGGAAACGATCTGGGTGAAGCCGACGATATCGGCGAACACGACGGTGCACTCCTGGAAACTGTCGACAATCGTGCGTTCGCCCTGCTTGAGCCGGTCGGCGATCGCCTGGGGAAGGACGTTGAGGAGCAGGCGCTCCGATTTGGTTCGCTCGGATTGAAGCTGAAGCAGCGCGGCCTGCTCCTGATCGCGCAGGCGCTTCTTTTCAAGCGAGGCGTTGATACGGGCGCGAAGAATGACGGGGTTGAACGGCTTGGGCACGTAGTCCTCGGCGCCGGCCTCGATACAACGCACGGTGCTCTCCACTTCGTCGAGCGCGGTGAGCATGATGACCGGCACGTGACGGAGCATCGGGTCGGTCTTCATGAACTCGAGCGTGCGAAAGCCGTCGAGCTCCGGCATGATGATATCGAGGAGGACGAGGTCGAACGGACGCTGTTTGAGTTCGTCGAGCGCATGGTTGCCGTTGTCGGCCTCGCGAACCTTGTAACCCATTTTTTGAAGGCGCCGGGAAAGCATTTCGCGGTTCATCGCGTCGTCGTCGACGACGAGGATTCGCCCGGTGGTGAGGGGGCTTTTGTCCCCGCCGAGAAAATCAAGAAACGGGGCGGTTACGGAGGAAGGGGTGGGGGCCGGCCCGAGCATGGCCTCGGCGGCGCCGCCGAGATTGGCGCCGAGGGAGTTGCCCGCGATATCGCCGAGCGAGGTTTCGCCTTCGATCAGGGCGAAGAGGTTGCGGGCGGCCAGGCGGATCTTGCCAAGGTCGCTGGCGACCTCCGGCAAGTTGGCCACCGCAGGGCCTGCCGCGCATTCCTCGCTGAAGCTGATGACCGAACTCAGGGGCGCGACCATCTCCTGGCGCATCCCGATCAGGTCGATCTTGCCCGTCTCGATTTTCCACGGGGCGAGTGCGTCGTTGAGGAGGGCCAGTAGTTGGCCGCCGGCGGTGTGAATTTTTTTCAGGTCCCGGAGCAGATCGGGCGAGTTGTGCTCCTCGGCCGATTCGATCAACATTTCGGTGTAGCCGATGATTTGATTCAGAGGCGTGCGCAGGGCGTGCCGGAGTTTGGAGAGGGTCTCGAAATCGTTCACCTTGGCTTTAGACGGCAGCGAATCCCCTGTCTTGCTTTGGCTGACGGGCCACGGCGCGGCTGTATAAGGCTGGAAGCTTTCGCTCATGGCTGGGGCGGGACAGCAGGAGCGGCAGGCCTCTGAAGCATGGCATCGATCTTGGCGAGCAGCCGAGGCAGCTCGACCGGCTTCGTGTCGAAATCGTCGCATCCGGCGGCCATCGCTTTGGCCCGGTCCTCGGCCATGGCATGGGCCGTGAGCGCGATTACGGGTATCTTGGCGGTTGCGGGATCGGCCTTAAGAATGCGGGTGGCCTCCCATCCGTCGATGATCGGCAGGCTCATGTCCATCAGGATTAGGTCGGGCGCACCGGACCGGGCTGCCGCCAAACCGGCCGATCCGTCTATGGCGATCTCGACGGTAAAGCCCTTCCGCTCGAGGCGGCGGGAGAGCATGTCGCGGTTCATTTCGTTGTCTTCGACGAGAAGGATTTTTGCCATGGAAGGGTAAAGGGCCGATTAGCGGGGACCAAACGGGGATCGGGTCAAGCGGTCGCTTGTGGTGATTCCGACGCTGTCGCGAATTTGCCGGATCAGGTTGTCGCGGGAGTAGCGGCCTTTTTGGAAAATATTGTCGACCCGGCCCTGAAGCCGGGCACGGACGTCGCTGGTGAGGTCCATCGAGGTGACGACCACGACGGGAATGAGTTTCCAATCGGCATTGGCGCGGAGGTGCGTGAGGAACTCGAAGCCGTCCATTTCGGCCATGAGCAGGTCGAGCAAGATGATCGCGGGCTGCCGGGCCGCTACGGCGGCGAGCGCCTCGGCTCCGTTGACGACGAACTGGGATTCCCAGCCTTCCTTCTCCAGCATCCGCAGCACGAGGTCCCGCTGGTGCGGGTCGTCCTCGACGACGAGCGCGTGCCGCCCGTCGGCAGAGGCCTTGTGGTGGCGGATCGCGTCGAGAAGTTGCTCCTGCTCGATAGGTTTGTTGATGAACGCCGAGGCCCCGAGGGCGAAGCCGGTCTCCTTGTCGTCGGTCATGGTCAGCATCACTACGGGAATCGAAGCGAGCCCTGGATGCTGCTTGAGCTCTTTGAGGACCGACCAGCCGTCCATGTCGGGCATCAGGATATCGAGAATGATGATGCGGGGATGTTTCTCGCGGGCGAGACGCAGACCCTCTTTCCCGCTCCGGGCCGAGATGACCGTGAAGCCCTCGGGCTCGAGAATCTTCCCGAGCGCGCGCTGGACGCTTTCATCTTCGTCGATGACCAGGACTTCGAGCGAGGCCTTGGCGACGGGAGCGCCGGCACCGTCGGAGGCGTGCGGGGTATTGGCGGCGGCTTTAGGACGCCGGACCCGCGCCGGTATCCTCAAAGTGAACGTGGAGCCCTCGTCCGGTATGCTCGCGACCGTGACGTCGCCGCCCATGATGCGGGCGAACTGCCTGCAGATAGCGAGGCCCAGACCGGTGCCGCCGTATTTGCTGGCGGTAGAAGCATCCGCTTGGGTGAACGCTTGGAAGAGACGGCCGGTCTGCTCCGGGGTCATTCCGATACCGCTGTCGATAACATCGATCTTGATCCAATCTTCGCCCGCCAGCGGGGCGCGGGTGGCCTTCATCGTGACTTGCCCGGCCTCGGTGAATTTTGACGCGTTGCTCAGGAGGTTGAGCAGGATCTGACGCAGTTTCGTGGCATCGGCGTGAACCACCCCGATCGCATCGTCGCAATCGACAACCAGCTTGTTGTTGCGCTTTTCGCAAAGAGGGGTGACGAGTCCTGCGACTTCCTGGACCACGGTCCAGAGATCGAGCGGTTCGATATAGAGGTCCATCTTGCCGGCTTCGATTTTTGAAAGATCGAGCACGTCGTTGATCAGGCCGAGGAGATGGCGGGCGGCGCTCAGAATCTTATCGAGGTCCTCCTTCACGGCCGGGCTGGTGCTGTCTTCGGAGAGGAGCTCGCTGTAACCGATGATCGCGTTGAGCGGAGTGCGGAGCTCGTGGCTCATCTTCGCGAGGAAAGAACTCTTGGCGTGACTGGCTTCGCGCGCGGTCATCAGGGCGCTGCCAAGCTCGGCGGTGCGCTCGTGAACCTTTTTCTCGAGAGTGAGGTTGGCCTCTTCGAGCGAGATGCGGGCGGTGGTGAGCTCGGCGGAGCGCTGCTGGATCGTCGCGAGCATCGAGTTGAACGAAGCGACGAGGGTGCCGATCTCGTCCGTCGAAGACTGTGGCACGCGGACGGAGAAATCCTGCCGATCGGCGATATCGCGAGCGGCGCTCGCTAAAAGGGTGATGGGCTTGGAGATACGGCCTTGGAGGAAGTAGGCGACCGTGAGCGCGAAGAGGGTGGAAATAAGGAGGATCCCCCCGGCTCCGCGCACGAGGGTGCTTACGCGCGCGTCTTGAACGATATTGGGATCGGCCTTGATGAAGAGGGTGCCGGCGACGCGATCCTCTTTGGTGCGGACGGGCGTGAGTATGACGGTGCGGTCGGGAATGCTGAAGAGCGTGTTAAAACGCTGCGGCGGTGGGATGAATTCCTTCGAGCCCTCCTTGATATATTTGGCGATCAATCGGCCGTCGGCACTGTAGACAGCCGCGGCCACGATCTCGATTTCGCGCTCCAAAAATTGCAGGGAGAGCACGGGTTTGTCCGGGGCCTCGTCGATCGCCGCTGCGGCGCGATCCAGAACCAGGCGTTTTGTCGTATCGATCCGGCGGTCGAGCTCGGTCTTAAATCTCACTCCGTCATAAATGTAGAAACCGACAAAAGAAACTCCCAGCGAGATCGTGCAGACAAGCACGATGAGAAGAGTCAGTTTCCAGCGAAAGGGGAGTCTGTTCACGGCAGTGGATTGGGTGTTAAAGAAGGCGCCGGGCGGTTAACGGCTCGATTGCGAAAGATAGACAACGGGAAAAAAATCCTGCGGTCGATTGATTCTCGCGAGAATTTTGGGTGGATAGATCACGGGTTTCGCGACGGGACGCTGCGAACATAATCCGAGTAAGTCACGTCAACGTCGGCGTCGAGGGACTTGAGCCAAAAGGCACTCCCGCGCAACCGGGTGCGAACCGAGCTCAAGAGACTGGGACGGTTTTCGCCGGGCAACGTGTAGGTCATCGTCGTTTGCATGGATTTGATCCGCACACCCACCGTCGGCGAAAAGGCACCGGCGCTTTCGATGGTAAAGGATTCGATCACGCCGGCCGATTTGTGCCAAACGAGGATGGTGCGGAGGAAAGGTGCGGTCCGATCAGTCGGGTCCCCGGCGTTCATCTTGGCTTGGTAAGTTGATCGCTCGGGGGTTTCTGCGGTTACGACCATGGATCCGATGTCGATCTGACGAGCGATGCGTGGAGCCGTGCTGCCGCTAGATCGGGTCGCTAATCCCTCCCGGTAAGATCTGAGTTCTTCGGCGCTGGCCGGTCGACCGTTTTGGGCGACCAAGCTCCATCGGCGAAACTCGGGTTGGCTGGCGTCGTAGCGTTCGACGAGGTCCTTGCCTCCGCCCAAAGTGTGCTGGGTAAAGGACCAACCGGGAGGACCCTCCGAGCGAAAGCCCTCCAGAGCTTGGACAATCGGCCAAGTGGGTCCGGCGACCAGCGGGTAACACGATAGGACCGACAGAAACAAAAAACCGGATAACGACACCAAAAGAGAATGCCGGCGAGCAAGTTGGATCATCAAGGGCAAATCGAGAATGGGTGGAAATCTCCGCTAAATCACCGATCGAGTCGAGACGATAGCCCCAGGGTAACAGCGGCATCGCATCTTGACGTCAGGGCAAAGCGAGGTGTTTTAGATGAAAATCAGAATGGCACGTAAAATCAGTTTCATCAATTACAAGGGTGGTGTGGGGAAAACATCGCTGATCGTAAACACGGCCGCGGCCTTGGCCAAGCTGGGCAAGCGGGTTCTGCTCTTCGATTTTGATACCCAATCCAACGCCAGTATCTGGCTGATGAAACTCGATCGCTGGAACAAGATCAACGCCTCCGGCACCGGCGCGATTTTTTCGATTTTCGAACCCGGCCAGGCTCACGTGAGGGATCTCATCATCAAGGACGTGGTTGAGGGAAAAACCGGCGAAAAACTTCTACCCGGTTTGGACTTGGTGCCCACGACCTTCAATTTGGTCGATTTGGAGAGCGAATATACCGGCGATCCCAAAAGGCCACCTTATCTACAATTCTATGAACAAGTCGCCGCCATCGAGGCTGAATACGACTTCATTCTCTTCGATTGTCCGCCTAATATTCTCCGGGCTTCGCAGTGCGGTGTTTTCACGTCGAACGAGATTTACGTCCCCTCAAATCCCGACGCCCTGAGTCTGATCGGTTTCACCTTGCTCGTTGAGAAACTGCACAAATTTCATCAGACTTCGGCCAGCTTCCGCAAGGCGGCGATGGGCGTGCAGGCGCAGGTGCAGGGAGTCATTTTCAATTCCATCAAGACCGGGGTCGATATCGAGGTCCCCAAGATGCGAATGCAGCTTCGGCTGAATCAATTCCGCACGGCGAAACGCGTTGCCTCATCTGCCAAGATCTTCACCACCCAGATCCGCGACGCCATGATTGTCCGCCGCGCCGTGGCGCTGGGGCTGCCGGTCGCGCTCGTGAGCGTCGAAGGCGCGGATGTGGGCCCCGGGGCCGATAATGTCATCAGCGATTACCGTAAACTCGCGAGCGAGATCATCCAACAAAACCCAGCCGCTTAAGTTTAACCGCCATGTCCGCATCAAAAGCTACCGCCAAGGATTGGGACGAAGTCCGGAAGGCCTTCGCCGATTCGATCATGATCGACACCTCGTTGACCAGCCTCGCGCAGAACCTCGACGGCGCTGATTGGCCGATCAAAAGCAAGGACGAGACTCCGGCAAAATACGTCGATCTGACGTTTGACGAGGTCCAGGAAATTCTGGTGCTTAAAGGCCAGCCGACGGAGCGGTTCGATCAACTTGTCTCCATTTTGAAGGAAACGCTGGCCTTCGACGACCCGTTTGGCGAGATGGTCGAGCAGACCGCCGAGTCCGCCGCGAAGGACAATACGCTGATCAAGAACCTTGCAAAATTGGGTATCCCTGGTGACTTCCCGGTGAAGCTGACGGCGCTCAATTCGGATACGCTCGAGTTCTGCCGCTTGGAAAAGCTCGCAACTTTGGAGGCGTTCGCGGTCTTCGCCCAAGGCATGGCGCAAAACGTCATCGTGGGCGGCGACTTCAGAAAGTTGCTCAATGCCCTCTCCCATGTTGACGAAGCGTCTTTGGCCGAGGTGTTGCCCTTCCGACCAGGAGTCAAAGGCCTGCATCTGGTCGAAGCGCTGGCGCAAGCGACGCGGACCGCAGATCCCTACGCCCACGCAGAGGAAGCCAAGACCTGGTTCAGCGATCAGTTTGCGCTGCTGGCCCGAGACGCCTCATCGCCGGCGACGCTGGCGAGACACTTCGTGGTCTTGGGGAATCCGGCCTTGGAGCAAAAAGCGGCGGCGCTTCTCAAGCCGAGACCCCGCGGGTCCAGGGGTGATGGTGGACCCAAGACGGGGTTTTTCGCCTCGTTGGCGCGGCTCTTCAAGAAGTAGACTTGCCGATTTGGAAATGTTAGCTACTCGGAAGAACCCGCCCTTCGGCGTGGTCTTAAATGGCTGACTCCGCAGACACCCGATTTTCTTCATCGCGCCCTTCCTCGGGACCGCCGGTTTTGGCCCTGCCTAGACGCCGCGGCCTGACACGTGCGCCTTTGGAGATCTCCGAGGCCTCGGTCGCCGCCCGGCAATCGATCAAGGCGATCGTCTCGGCCACTCGCTCGCCGTTCGGCACCCAAGTCCGCCTTGGAGACACACAAGTGGCCGATCTCGAACGTTCCCTGCGCAATTTGGAGCTTAAGTTGGCCGAGCGGGAAAGAATTATCGGCGAAACCGAGAAGCGCCTCGCCGACCGTGAGCGCGAGCTTTACGAGTTGGAAGCCCTGCTGTTGGCGCGGGAGAAGTTGCTCGCCGCGTCGCGACAGCACGCGCCCGCCGCGCCTATTTCAGCCGAGGAAAAGGCTGCGCTCGTCCAACTGCGCGACGAGCTGGATCGCCAGCAAGTCACTTTGGCGGAGGCAAAGCAGGGTATTCGCGATCGCGAGCAATTTCTCGACGAGAGCGAGTCAAAGATCTTCGAGAAGGTCCAGGCCCAGCAGGAGAAGGAAATTCAGCTGGATCAGAAGGTCGACGATCTTCGGGCCCGTGAGCGCCGCGTCCGCGAGGGCGAGGCGAATCTCGATCCCGTGAAGGCCGCTGCCCTCAAGGCCGAAGACGAGGCGGCGCGTGTCCGGGACGAACTTAACGAATGACCTCGGCGGGCTGCGGCCCTCGACAATGTTGGCAATCGCGCGTTGACGAGGTGCCGTCGGCCAACGAAGATTTCCGCAACATTTTTCTTTTTCCGCCGTCCCAATCGGGACCCACTCTTGCATGAAATCCCTCCGTTTGGCCCTCTCCCTCTGTGCGTTCTCCGCTTGCCTGAGCCACGCTCAGGAAGAGCGCCAAGCTCCCCCGACCGAGATTCCCGACTTCTCCAACCTCGATGAATATATCTACGTGCCGAAATCGACGATGATCTTCGGCGTGAGAAACTTGAGCGGCCCGAAGACCTCGTTTTCCGGCAAAGGGCGTCTGTCGGTCGCCACGCAAAGCGGCTCCGCGAACGGCACCAACGAGAGCCGCACCTACCACGACGGCCGAGTCTTGCCCGATGCGCGAAGCACGGTCGTCGACAACGGAGACGGCACCAGTTCTTCGCTACCCGCGCCCAACGATGGAAAGACCAACACGTGGTCCTATATTTCGGACAAGCAACTCACCGCCGAAGGATTCATGACTTTCCGAACCTACACGGCGGATATCATCGATTCGGCGATACGCACCCGTGACGCGGGCCGGACCTCGGGTGTGGAACTCGGCGTCGCCTATGACATGGGCAAGGTCCTCAGGCGTTTTGACTGGAGCATCATAGCCGGCGTAAGCGTCAACGACATCTCTTCTTCGCTTAACGATCTCGTCCAAGCCAGGCTCACCACGGTCACCGACACCTACAACCTCTTCGGTCGCCTGCCCCCGGCGGCGCCTTATTCCGCGCCCTCGACCATCACGACCTCGGTCACAAACGCCGACGGAACGACGAGCTCCGATTCGGCGGACACGACCACGTTGTTGGGCAATCGTCCGCTGGATAGGTCCACTTCGACTTCGGTTAACTCCACAAGCGTCCGCAATCGTTGGAAGGTCAAAGGCGCCTATTACACGATGCGCGCCGGGCCTATGCTGACTTATCAAATCACCACGCGGCTTAAGGCTCAGGTCAGCGCGGGCCTCGCGATCGTCTATGCAGGTTCGACTTACACGGTGGACGAGGCGTTTACGCCCGAAACGGGTGCGGAGATCACCTCTAACTCGACGGACGAGGCCAGCAAGTATCTGCTCGGTTACTATGCCGACGCCACGCTGCAATTCGACGTCACGGAGCGGACCGGGTTTTATGTCGGCGCGATTTATCAGGCCAACGGCAGCTACGATCAGGCCATCGCGACGGCCACGGCCAACTACGTGACCAAGGTCGATCTCGACGGTTTGAACGGCCTGCGGGCCGGCATGACGTTCCGGTTTTGATCCCGGGCCCGCGCGGCTAGGCGGCCGCCGCGCGTCACTGCAACGAGGCGAGCACCGTCTCGATGTCCCGCAGCCGTTCGGCGGGGAAGAACGAGTTTAAACGGGTAATCACCTGTTGGATGATCCCGTCCGGGCAAGAGGCGCCTCCGGTGATCAAGATGCGCCGCGCGGGGATTGACCCGCTCCCGGCGGATTGCAGCGCCTCGGGCCAGAGGGCCCTCGCCTCGATATGTCCGGCCCCGCCGCCGCCGTAGACGAAGTGTTCGACTTCTGCGATCGAAGTGATGTTCGACTCGCTTTGGATATAGAACGCCATCGCCCCGAGCTTTGACTCGCAGAGGCGGTAAAGTTGGTAGGTGTTCGAAGAATTCTTGCCGCCGATCACGAAGGCGGCGTCGAGAGGCTCGGCGAGGGCCCGGCTCAGGGCGTCTTGGTTGACCTGGGTCGCGTAGCAGAGGGTATCCCGCCGGCTGGTGCCACCGACGTGGAGATCGTCGCCGTGTTTCTTGCGATACACGCTGCGGAGGTGCTCGATGATCTCAAGGGTCTCGTTCATCAGCAGCGTTGTCTGATTGACGATCGCAACGCGTTGGAGATCGCGATCAACATCGAAGCCGGGCGTATGCCGGCCCGAGAAGACCTCGAAGAAGCTTGCGCGCACCACGGGATCATCGCTGGCGACGATCTCGGCGAGTCTGCGGGTCTCGGCGAGGTTGCGCACGATCACGGCCGGGGCATAGCGGCGCGTGTTGGAGAACGTGGCCTTGGTCTCCTCGTGCTCGCTCTTGCCGTGGATGATCACGGTGTAGCCTTCGCGGCCGTAGGCCCGGGCGGCTTTCCAGACTTTTTCCACGAGCATGCAGGTGGCATCATACTGACTCACCGCGAGGCCGCGACGGACGAGGCGGCGCTTGTCGTCATCGGTCGCGCCGAAGGCCGGGATGATCACGATATCGTCGGGCGTGAGG
>Ga0105044_10014084_pt1 | contig 10829 bp, 6 predicted proteins | sample MAT01_FD_78092 | JGI IMG/M metagenome (GOLD analysis project Ga0105044, IMG submission 78092) | Freshwater microbial communities from Lake Fryxell liftoff mats and glacier meltwater in Antarctica - MAT-01 | ecosystem: Environmental > Aquatic > Freshwater > Ice > Liftoff microbial mat | place... | reverse complement strand
CGGTTGGCATTTCGTCGCGCCCGTCAGCTGAAGTAGAGGCCACCGTTGATCTCGATCGAGTCACCGGTGATGTACGCGGACGCATCGCTAGCGAGGAACAGCACTGCGTTCGCCACGTCTTCTGGCGTCCCCTCTCGGCCAACAGATGTGCGCGCCGCAACTGCCTGGCGCACCTCGGGTTTCGTGAAGCTGTCGTGGAACGAGGTGTCAATCATTCCGGGCGAAACGCAGTTCACCCGAATGCGGCGTGAGGCGAGTTCTTTCGACAAGCCACGGGTGAACGTGAGCACACCGCCCTTTGCTGCGGAGTAGGCAAGTGCTCCGCCGCCCCCGCCGTCACGTGCGGCAAGCGATGCGAGATTGACGATCGCGCTGCCATTGGGCATGTGTGGCAATACCGCGTTGGTGACTTGAAAGACGCTCGTGAGATTCAGATCGAGTACCTGACGCCAGAACGCAACGTCCATCTCGGGCATCGTCTTTCGCGCGACTAATCCGCCCGCGTTGTTGACGAGGATGTCGATATGTCCACCAAATGCATCGCACGCCGTTGAAACGAGCCGAGCGACTTCATCACCGTTGGTGACGTCAGCTTGCGCGGCAATCGCGCGCCTGCCGGCAGCCGTCAGCTCGACGACAAGTGCGTCCGCTGACGCCGAACTCTCGTGATAGTTGATGACGACCGAGGCACCGGCGTTGGCGAGCGCCCGCACCGTGGCGCGTCCAATGTCGCGTGCTCCGCCGGTGACGAGGGCAACCTTCCCTGCCAGATTCACCTGCATACGAACCGCAATCTGCGTTCTGTCATATCGTGTGTGAAAGCGCTGGGGTGAAAACGCACTCGTGTGCGAGTCTCAATGTAGATGAAACGATCAGTGCGGCGCGGACACGCCGCGCACAGCAACATTGCCCGTCCACTCCCAGCTGCGTCCGCCTGCAGTCACTCGGCGGTTCGCGGTCGGTGACGCGCTCTCGTTGGTGATGAGCACGGTCCACTGAATACCACTGTCTCCGGTGATCTCGACAACCGTTCCCTGCGCGTTGGTCGCCACCACACGCACGTCGCGAATGCGCGGGCGGGCCTGTTCGGATCGCTCCTGCAGCTCGCTGAAATACCCGTGCGGCTCAATGACCGAGGCGAACAACTCATTGGTCGCGCGACGACGCAACAACAGCATCGGTTCCGAAATGAGATTGAAATTCGGATCGCCGGCGCCGGTGCGCGCGAGGAGCAGCTGCGTGTTGGGCGACGCCGACGACGTGATGGAGTAGTAGCGACCACCGTCGAGCCATGTGAACTGCACACCTGCATCGGTGGTGCCCGATGCCTGTTTCCACAGGTGCTCGTAGCCAAACGCTTTTCCCAGCGGAGCAAGTGCCGTTGTAGCGGCATCGTACTTGACGTTGGTGGTAATGAGCTGCCCGCGAAAATGTAGAGGCCAGTCGTACGTGTGCGTGTCGTTGGATGTCAGGCGAAAGAGATCAATCACCACTGGATAGGGGAGACGACCATCACGCACCATGAGCATCGTGCGTTGCATGCTCACGCCGGCGTACAGTTTGTGGGAGCGTGCACTCATTGCCTGCACATTCGCTACGCCGGTGTCAAAGAAGTGCCGCTCTGGCCACACGGCTTCGTCGGCCGCCTCCTTCGCATCGTTCTGCGTGCGCTCATCGACGACAACGGTGTTGTGCGCGATGGTCTGCATCGCGTAGGAGTCGTTTTCCGGCAGATAGCGTCCACCGAACTTGGGCTCGATGTTGATCCAACGGCTGAAGCCGTAGTCCGGCACGACTTCGCGTCCGTCGTCGAAAAAGCTGAAGTGAAATTTGTCGAAGTGCCCATGCCCTTCACCATGCACCCCGTATTTCATCAGCAGCATCGAGGCTCCTTGCCCGACGCCGCTACGCAGGATGCCTAGGCCACCTCGCTTACCATCGGAGCCGTCGGTAAACTCGACGCTGCCGAAGTCCACGGCTGGCCGACGAGGCTGCGCGGCCATGTCGCGCGCCACCGCGAGCCCTGCCCCATTCAGAATGACTTTGTTCTGAATCGCTGCAGCACCGAGCAGGTTGCTGTTCGCGCCGTACCGCGCGTAGGCAAGGTCGAGCGCGAGCACGACTTCCGGTGCATCGATGGCCATGGAGCGCGATGCGTCGTTGATCGGTGGAAAGACACCGTTCGGGAATGCGGTGCCAACAGCCGCGTAGAGCCCTTTCTTCAGGATGCTGTCGCGATACGCATAGATGTGCATATCGGGGCGCACACGCTCCACTGCCTCGGCAAACTGATAGAACGGCAGCAGTGCGTAACGGATGTAGTACGGCCCTTCCATGTAGTAGCCGTCGGGCGAGAACAATAGATCAAGCTGCCGGAGAAATCCGCCGGTCTTGTCTCGCTTCGTTCCATACAGCGCACGATTGAGGTAGCTGGTATCGCCGAGCACGAGGCCAAGCATGCCGACCGATGCCGCGGCCCAGGTGCCATGATTGTGGATGCGGTCGAACTCGTTGGCTTGCTTCACTGACAACCAATCGGCCATCGGTCGCAGCACGTTGGCTTCTATGCGCGCGCGTTCAGCCGGTGTCAGTGCGTTGTACACACAGTCGTAGGCGATCGAGGCGCCCACTAGCCAGTTGGCATCGTTCAACGACTGATGAAAGAGCTTTCCGGGTGCCTGATTCTTTGCCAGTGGATGTGCGCCGAGCGTTGGGTAGAGTGTCGCGTACTGCAAAAACACATCGCGCACCCAGGTTGCGTAGCGTCGCTCGCCGGTGATCGTGTACAGCACGCCAGCCGACTGCATGTTGCGGTAGTTCTTCTTGTGCTGTTCGTGCGCGTAGCCACCAGCTTCACCGGGCTGCGGCACGTCGATGGACGTGGCGATGGCACGCTCAACGTCGGCGCGCGTTTCGGTGAGCGTGCGTGCGAGCAACGGATAGCGGGACGCTTGTGCGCGGAGCGCAATGCCTTCAGTCGCGTTGATGAAGATGCGCGGATGCAGGCTGCCGCCAGCGACGGCCGAGGCGCGCTGCGCATTCAGCGCGAGCGGCAGCGCACACGCACCCGTTGCAAGCAGCATCTGCGGGAAGCGGAATCCCCGGCGCACTACTTGCGACCTGCCGGTGTCGCGTACAGCAGCAACGAACGGTCGGCGGCGGCAACCTTGGCCGGCAGTCGCGCGATCACACCGTCATACGTTGACTCACCCTTGGCGTCACCAAGTGCCAAGCGCGCTTTGCGGAACGTGTCGAGCAATAGATCTGGCTTGACCGGATCGAGCTGCGTATCGGGCCACTCCTGCTGCCGATCCACAAACGGCGCGAGGCGATCGATCGCGACGACAAGGCTACCGCCACTTGGCGCCTGATACCGCCACAGTTCAAGGCCAACCCAACGCGCCATTTCAGCGATGCGCGACAGTGCATCGATGTTGAAGTTGCTGTAGTGATAGGAGCGCGTGCGGAGCAGTTCTTCTGGCTGCTTGCCGTCTGATTGAATCTGCCAGCCGATGCGCTCCTGTACGCCAGAGACAATCGCACGCGCCAACGTCGTGTCGCCGGAAAAGAGCGCGTAGGCCGACGTCTGCGCCGCGAACCATGAGCCGTGATTGTTGCGCGCATCCTTTTCGGTTCTCCCATTCGGGCTCGTGCGTAACCACGCGAGATAGTCAGCGAACCAACTGCGCACGGCTTTGTCGTCGGTCTGCGTCCAGACACTGGATTGCTCGAGCAGGATCACCGCGTCGAGCACGTCCAGGAAGCCGCGACTATCAATAATGCCCGAGCCTCGCTCCTTGTCGTTGCCGCGCACCAACTGCGCGTATCGCAACTGCGGGGTCATGCGGGTTGCCGGATCGATGAACCACGTGCGTAACTGCTTCGCGGCCTGCTCGGCGTATTTGCTCTCGCCGGTGAACCACCACGCCAGTGTGAGTGACTGCACGTTGTCACTCATGCTCGCCAAGCGTGGTTGATCGAGATCACGTTTGCTCTCGGGATTCGTTTCACCGTCGCGCCGGATGTACGGCAAGCCATCGGGCTTTGCGGGATCGGGCCACCAGTAGGGACTCAGACTGTAGTAGTCGTGCGCGTCCTTGCTTGGCGGGAGCACCGTGCGTTTGTCGGTAACGGCGATGAGCGGCGCGGCGAGTGCCCGGTCAGCGTCTTTGCGCAACCGATCAACGGCTGGTTGGAGCGCCGCATCGCGGTTGCGCACACGTTGCTGCGCAGTGACGAGCGCGTCGCCCCGGAGCATCAGGGTGCGAGGCGCCTGCTGCGCATGTGCATGCGATGCGACGGCGAACGTCGCGCAGGCGCAGAACGCTACCCGACACGCCGTTGCAACGATGTCCGTTGAACTGCGCCCGCGCTTGTGAGAGAGCATGAACATCACCACCCCGGATTCTGCTTGCCCGCAAGCAGCGGATTCAGTTCGAGTGCGCGCTGCGGGATCGGGTACAGCTTCCACTTGTCGTTGATCGGCGCTGCGTTGAGCTTCGGAACAAGGCTCGTGAACGACGTACGATTGATGCCGACTCCGATGGATCCGGTAAGCGCCATGTTCGCTTCGGCACGCGCCTTCGCCCACGTCCAGTTGCGGCGGCTGTCAAACACGCCATGTCCCTCGGCGACGAACTCGAAACGACGCTGCACAAAGACACTGTCGCGGAACGCGTTGGTGACCAGTCCCGCGACCAGGGCCGACACCTGCGAACGTGCGCGCACGGCGTTCACGCCATTGTACGCCTCGGTGGTGGGACCGACGCTCGCATTGACCGCCTCGGAGAGCATGAGCAACACGTCGGCGTAGCGCAGCAGCACGTAGTCGATCCCCTCGGCTCCACCCACTGCACCGACATCGAGATACTTTCGCGGCACCGGGCCGCCCGTCTGTCCACCGTAGGCATCGTTCAGGGCAGCGCGTTCAGCGGTTACGGTCGGCAACACGTTCGGGAACGTGATGGTCCGACCATCCTGTACGAACGACATGAGCCACGTCGCGTTTCGGCGAGAATCCGTTGCGGCATAGGATTGAAAGAACGGCCACTCGACGGAAAAGTGTGTGAGTGCGCCGGGGAAGATCCCGGTTCCTGACCGCGGCAAAGGCGCGAACCATGTCGACAGCCGCCCGCCCGCGCCGTCCACGCGGATGTGCTGGAGCGAGAAGATGATCTCGCGGCTCCTCTCGTTTGATCCATCGAACAGACTGCCGTAGTTGGCGTCGAGCGCGTACTCGTTGGACGCAATCACTTGGCGCAATAGGTCCGCAGCACGCGCGTAGCTGCTTGTTGGCGCGGCAGCAGTGGCAGCCGCTTGAATGAGTGCCTTGGCGAGCATCGTTCTGGCGGCACCTCGCGTCGCGCGCCCATAGTCTCCCGCCGCGTGCGTCGAACGTTCCGGGAGCACGAGCGCTGCCTCTTCGAGATCTTTAAAGACCTGCAGGTATACGGAGTCGGCCGCACTCCGCGGCGTTGTCAGGTCCTCGAGCGACGTCGTCTCCGTGAGACGAATCGGCACACCGCCAAACAACCCGACCAAGTTGTAGTAGTGAATTGCGCGCAGGAACTTCGCCTCTCCAACCAAGCGCTTGCGGAGCACCGTATCCATCGGGATAGCCGGCACCCGTCCGATGACAGCGTTCGCGCGATTCACGCCCGCATACGCCGACTGCCACACCGTCTGCAGATACGGGTGCGCCGGGTTCATGATCGGGCTGAAGTTGTCGAACAGACTCCGCTCGTTTCCCGCGCTGAGTCGGTTGGTGATCGTCTCGGTGGTCGCCGTAACGTTCATAAAAAAATTGCGGCCGTAGTAGCCGTCATTGGACAACGGCGACGGCAGTGACACGAACGAAGCGTAGGCCGCATTGGTCGCCGCCAGCGCATCGCCCGCATTGGCATAGAAGTTTGTGGGACCGACAAAGTCGATCGGCGTTTCCGTGAGAAACTTGTCGCTGCATGCCGTCAGCGCGACGATGCTCAGCGCGGCGAGAGTCAGAGTGCTCTTCATTGCTCAGTCCTCTCAGTACCCGACCGTGAGGCCGAGCGTGAATGATCGCGCGAGGGGGTAGGCGCCAATGTCGACGCCGCGGTTCGACGTGCCCACTCCGCCGCTGCTGACGTCGGGGTTGAAGCCGTTGTACTCGGTCCACGTCACGAGATTCGCGCCGGTGAGGTATACGCGCGCCGACGCGAAGCCGCGTGCGGCGACGAGGCGTTCTGGGACGACCCAGGTGACTGTCAGCGAGCGGATGCGAACGAACGATCCGTCTTCGAGCAGGTCGGACGTGTAGTTGTTCACGCCCACCTGATTCGGGTTCTCGCCAATCGCCGGGTACTTCGCGTTCTCGTTCGTTGGCGTCCAGCGATCGAAGTAGCGCTCGGCCTGCACATTCGAACGCGGACTGGCTTCGCTGCGAAGACGATTCACGTTGAGCACCTTGTTTCCTTGAACACCTTGCAAGAGCCCGGTCAACTCGAAGCCACGGAACGAGAGCGTATTCGTCCAGCCGAACGTGAAGCTCGGCGTCGGGTCACCAATCGTCGTGCGGTCATCGAGCGTGATTCGCCCGTCGGGCGTCATCACGAGTTTGCCGGCCGAATCGCGCCCGGCGACATCGCGGATTTTCAACTCACCTGGGCGGCCGCGACGGCCGCTCGCGAAGTTCAGCGTGGTGAACGTCGCCGAGTCGGCGGAGTTGCGGATGATGCCGTCGCTGATGAAGCCGAAGAACATACCGATCGGCTGTCCGGCAAGAATACGCGACCCGGGCAGATTGAAGTCGCCGGTGATGAAGTCTGCCTGAATCTCTTTGAGTCCGCCCAGTTCGACCACACGGTTGCGATTGCGCGCAAAGTTCGCGGCCGTGCGCCATCCTAGCCCCTTCGCCGATGGGCGCAGTATTTGGAGTCCAAGATCGACCTCAACGCCGCTGTTGCGAATGGAACCGAGGTTCTGCAGCGCCGTCGCGAAACCGGTTTCCAGCGGAAGCTGCACAGTGAGCAGCAGGTCTTTCGTGGTCTTGGTGTACGCATCGGCCGTGATCGTGAGGCGATTGAACAAGCCAAGATCCACACCAGCATTGCGTTCCGTTGTCGTCTCCCACGTCAGCTGCTCGTTGGCCACGGCGAACGGGTAGTAGCCGGCGACGAGGCCGCCATTGAAGCTGTAATTCTGGTCATTCAGTCGTGCGAGCGAGTTGTATGGGCGGATGGAGGGATTGCCAACGGTGCCGGTCGACAGGCGGAACTTGAGGTCGTCGACCGCCTTGACCTTCTTGAGGAATCCTTCGTCCGAGGCGCGCCACGCGAACGCGGCCGACGGAAACACGCCCCACTTCTTGCCAGCGCCAAAGCGTGAGGAGCCGTCGCGTCGGCCGGTGAGCGTGAGGAGGTAGCGATCGGCGAGTGTGTAGTTGATACGGCCGAGATATGACATGAGCGTCCAGACCTGTCGGCGCGACGAGATCGACGGGCCACCCTGCTGCGTACCAGAGCCGATGTTGTTGTAGCCGTTGATGTCGCTGACGAACTGGGTATTGCTCTCACTGTCGTTGATCTGCTCCTGCTTCTGCCGGGTAAAGCCACCGAGCACCGTCAGCGCGTGTGAGCCACGCGTTTGCTGCCACGTGAGGGTGTTTTCGTTGAGCCATGACGTTGTCAGGCCAGTGGCACGAATCGCTTCACCGTTCGCGAGCGCGCCGCGCAGCGTCGTGCGCGGGAAGTACGTGTAGCGTCCACGATCGGCATAGTCGCCGCCGAGGCTCGTGCGGAACTTGAGCGAGGGGAAGAGCGTGTATTCGGCGTAGCTGTTCGCGAGGAGCCGCGCGTCCGTGAGGCTGTCGGCCACGTCGAGCGCCATCGAGATCGGATTGGGTGTCTCGGGCGGATTGAGCTGCGACGGGATGTCGGTGAAGATGTACGAGTAGCTGCCGTCGGGCCGCCGTACCGGAAGGATCGGTTGGTACTGCAGGGCACTGCTTACGACGCCAGCGTTCCTGTTTTGCTGTCCGTCGGTGGCCACTGACCGCGTCGTGACGCGGCTGGCGGTGAGGTTCGCACCGATCTCGAACTTGCGGCCGATCTGCTGGCTGACGTTGACACGCCCGGAGATACGCCGCAGACCGGAACCGAGAATGATGCCGTCCTGGTCGACCAAGCCACCTGAGAGTGCATAGCGAGTGCGATTGACTCCCGCCGTGGCGCCGCGCATGGTGAGCTGCAGGCTCTGGATGCCAGCCTTTCGGAAGATCTCGTCCTGCCAGTCGGTGTTGGTCGTGATCTTCGCGCGAACGGAGTCGGGGAATGGTGCCGAAAGCAGCGAGTTAGCCGCCCACTCGTTCGCGTAATCCATGTAGTTCTGCGCATCGAGCAGCTTGTACAACCGGGAGATTTGTTGCTGACCGGCGTAGTAGTCGAAGGTGAACTGGGGTTTGGCTCCCTGCCCCTGCTTCGTGTTGATGATCACGACACCGTTGGCGCCGCGCGCGCCATAGATCGACGTCGCCGACGCATCCTTGAGGATCTGGATGGATTCGATATCGTTTGGGTTCAGCGCGACGAGCGGATTCGACGGGACCGTTCTCGTGCGTCCGCCGTTGCCGGCCGAGGAACCTTCGAGGTCGTTCTCAATCGGGAAGCCGTCGATCACGTACAGCGGTTCTGCATTGCCCGTGATCGAGGAATTGCCGCGAATGCGCACCGAGATGCCGCCGCCGGGGGCGTTCGAGGCCGTCGACACGGCGACGCCCGGCGCGGTTCCGGCGAGCAGTTGATCGATGGATACGATCGGCGCCTTGTCGAGGGCCTCGGTGTTGACCGACGTGACAGCCCCGGTGAGGTCTCGCTTGCGCTGCGTGCCGTAACCGACGGATACCAACGCGTCGAGCGTCACGGCGCGCGCGGGTAGGCGAAAGTCGAGAGTGGCGGTCGCACCGACGGCAACGGTCACGGTCTGTGAGACTGCGCCGAACCCGATGCGTTGCGCACGCACGATGTACGTGCCGGCCGGAACGCGAAGCGTGTAGCGCCCGCTTTCGTTGGACGTTGCGCCGGCTTTCGTGCCGACTGCCGTGACCGTCACATTCGCCAGAGTCGCCGACGTCGACGAATCCCGCACCACTCCGTCGATGCGACCGGTTGTCTGCGCCTGCAAGTAACCGGGAATCAGCGCCATCGCCGCGCATGCCACGCATGCCGCGCGCAACGACATCGTCCGAAGCCACGTCATCGAGTCGTACTCCTGTCTGAAGAAACGTGCAAGCAGATCTGTCACTGGTGGGTCTCTGTTGCGTGAGATAGCGCGTTGAGCGCGGCCACGGTTTGGGCCATGGCAAGCCGCGCGAGTTCACGCCGGTCATGCTCAGCCAGCGATTGCGGTGGCCGGAGTTGCCCCGGTGTTGCAAGTGCGCTGTAGGCCACAGGGGTGCGGAGGGATGAGGAAGCGCCGCACGACGCGCGCACAATCAGTTCGGGTTCGAGCAAATGGCGCAGCGTTGTTTGTTCGCCACGTGATTGGGCAATTACGGTGTCGACCGCGAGTGCACCGATCCGTTCGACCGGCTGACGCACGGTCGTCAGCGGGACGGGCGAACTTGCACCCAACGCAATACCGTCGAACCCGGCGATGGCAATGTCTTCCGGTACACGCACCCCGCTCGCAATGAGACCGTCGATCACACCAAGCGCGCCGATGTCGTTGAAGACAAAGAGCGCGTCCGGCCGATCGGGGAGGCGCGCGATATACTCGCCGAGGTCACGCCCGGACTGGTAGTCGTTCCATTCGCCTTCGTACGGATATTCAAAAACGAAGGCATCGTTTACGGGGATACCACGTTCCTGTGCAACGCGCCGGTAGCCGACGGAGCGCGCGTCACCGGCGAGCGACCCAAACCGATCGGTGATGTATCCCCATCGACGCCGACCGAGCGATGCAAAGTGCTCGCCGATGAGCTGGCCGACGCGCTCGAAATTGCTGCCGACAAACGGGACATCGTCGCCGGCGGTATACGAGACCATCACGAACGGAAAGCGACGCGCCTGCAGCTGTTGCAGCGGTTCACTCAATCGGTAGGTCGTCCGACTCATGCTGACGACCACCAGTCCATCCACGCCGACGCTGAGAAGCCGGCGGACTTGCGTATCTTCGCGTTCGGACACGTTGCCGCTCGAGAGCAACAGCATGCCGTAGCCGCGCGCGTGCGCATGATGCTCAGCGTGATTCGCCACCATCGAAAAGAATGGCGAGTTGAGATCGCGAAGGACGAAGCCCAGTGTGCGTCCGCCATCCGTCGGCGCACGTTCGCCGGGCCAGCGCGTGGTGACGGCCAGCGCGGCCGGGCGTACCGCGACGAAGGTGCCGCGTCCCACGCGACTGTTGAGCACTCCTTCGCTCACCAGCCCCGAAAGCGCCTTGTTGATCGTGATGACCGAGACGCCGAACTGTACGGCCAGCTGACGATGAGGCGGAAGCTGATCGCCAACGGCGATGGTGCCGTCGACGATCTGGCGCCGGAGGCTGTTGGCCACCTGCTGGTACAACGGAGTTGGCGCCCCTGCATCGATTTTCACGCGGTCGGTATCTCGACTCGGCGGCCTAATGGCCCCGTTTGGGTGATGCCGACGTGGGAGGGAGAACGTCGGCCGCCGACTCTGCGGCGGACGCGGATCAGGTTTTCGGTATGATCAGCGTCGATCGCGATGATAGCGCGCCAATATTGATATTGTCAATACGCAAATCGCCAGAAGTATTCGGTCAATATGACTCTATTTCCCGTTCCCTCAACGACGCTTGGCTGCCGTGGCTTTAGATCGACCAACCAACCCCCG
>Ga0105044_10014083_pt1 | contig 10829 bp, 9 predicted proteins | sample MAT01_FD_78092 | JGI IMG/M metagenome (GOLD analysis project Ga0105044, IMG submission 78092) | Freshwater microbial communities from Lake Fryxell liftoff mats and glacier meltwater in Antarctica - MAT-01 | ecosystem: Environmental > Aquatic > Freshwater > Ice > Liftoff microbial mat | place... | reverse complement strand
TCATCACTTCAGCACTAAAGTTTTGGCCGACGCACAGCGCAAAAACATTCACTTTGCGCGTTTCCTGGGCGATCATTTCCAATACACCGATCAGCTGGTCGGCGATTGCGCCGCGACTCAGCAAAGCCGTGCATTCGTCCACAACCAAAACAAGTGGGTTGCGATCCTTGTCTTTACCCTCTAATCGGCGTCGGCCTACATCGCCCAAGAATTTTAGCGCCTGGGCCATCGTTTTATCATCATGGGCAACCGCGCGTAGCATTCGGCTTTGCAGGGGTGCCAAGCTTGCGCCCAAGCTTTCCTCACCGCTGGCATAGTGCGGATCGAGTACAACGAAGCGTCCACCCTGCAAAGCACTTTGGGCGAGCAAATTGCGGATCAGGGTACTTTTTCCCATTCCAGACAAGCCGCCGATCAAGCAACTATACAGGTTGCCCCACCCCACGTTGACCGGCTGCCCATCGTCCATGTCAAAACCAAGCAGCAACTTGTTAGATGGAAGTGATCCAGCCTCGTATAGTTGAAAAAAGTCCTTTGGTGCGATTGGTACCACTTCCAAAAGGGTGGGCTGATCGTCTACTACGGCAAGCCGATCCTGTTTTAAATGCGGGCTATAGGTCAGGCTATGTGGCACCGGTGCATGGGTGCGCTGCGCATCGATGTAGGCCAAGATCGCTTGCATATTGGCCTGGGCGAGTAGCCCATTATCGATCATAGCTCGGCTAGAAGGCAGCAGGCCATTTTCATCGGGCCGGATGACTTGCGTTTTCAGGTCGCTTTCGTCCAGTGCCATCTTCACAGATGCGCGCTTGGTCAGCATATCAATGCGGTTTGATTCGATCTCGATCCACAACAGTTTGATACGCTGAATCAGGAAAGCGCCGCCATAAAACAGGAAAGCCGCGATAGCGCCGGCGCTGCCCACCACCAGGAAAAGCCATAGAATCAAGTCGAGGTCATCCATGATGATCACCGTCCTTGTCCGTTGGGATCACAATGGCGTACGCTTGGCCAGTGGTAGTGTCGAGCACAAAGCCGCCCTGGGCCGTTTGCAACACCTGGTAACGATTTGTGCGTTCCAGGGCTGGCTCGGTCGGTGCATAACGTACAGCAACGCCCCCGATCACAATCGCGCCTGTGCGAAGATTGACAATGGCGCCGGCGTCCTCCATTCTGAGGATAAGCGCCGGGGGTAGAGTCAACGTAAACCGCTCGGCCTCGGCTAGATCGAGCAATTCTCTAATACGTGGATCTTGATGTTGCATAATGCTTGCCCTCCCTGGGCAAATTTTGGAACAGGAAGGGCAAATAAAATGCCCATCCAACGGAAAATATTGTTCCGCTGATGGGCATGTGCTAGGATACGCCTAGCCATACCCGCTGGTTCCGTCAGCGGTTTATGGTTGTAGGGCTGCGCAAGGTGCTGATTACACCTTGCGCAGTCCGCGTTATACGATAAAGCTAGGGGTAGGCGAGTGTTGCAATGATCAACGTCTCTCCTGTACTGTTGTCAACTGTCCAACCAACCCACCAACCCGATATAAAAAACTCACGGTAGTTCGGGCGCTCATCAAATGTTAACGATTCCTCTGGGGTTTGATTTGCTTTTAGTGAATTAACAAACCCTCTAACCTCTGGTGGCAACGTATACCACTGATCTTGTAAGCGCTTGCTTCGTTGTAGACGCATTTATCCCTCTGTGTACTCACCACCACGCACGGCGGCAAAGTCCTGATCGTACTGGATAATTCGTCTTAGGCGCTTAAGTTCATCCTCGGCGTTGGGCTTGACCGTTGGTTGGAACGGCAAACCATTACTATTTACCACTTGTTGAAGGAATAGGCGTAGGCCATCCGAAATATTTAGACCCATCCCTTGCAAGATTTTTTCACTCTTTTCTTTTAACTCAGTTTTGATTCTAATCTGAACTGCTGTTGTTGCTTCCATATATACATCCCCTTTATTTGATTGTAACATTGTAGTGAAATTATATACCAAACTATGCCTAAATGTCAACGGCCAATTTCATATAAATTTCTTGGTTTGCGCTCTTTCTTATTTGTGCTATGCTTTGCATATCTCCAAATTGCAGTTCAAGCCACAAATGAAGGCGTAACACTATGCAATATCGAACGCATGAAGCTGCAACGATGTGTAACGTTACTGTAAATACCGTGCGCAACTGGTGCAAAGAGTATGGCGATTTTCTTAGTCCATCCGCCAGGGGTAGCAGTGGGAACCGGCGCTTTACTGGGCGTGATCTGGATGTGCTCAAATATATTGCACAGTTGCGCAGTGAAAATATGCAGAAGTCTGCAATCCTGCAAAGACTAGGTGAAACAACCTTTGCAGAGATAAACGCAGCCGATCAGGATGAACCCCAGTCCGATCAACCTGTAGCCCTACCGGCTGCACAGGAAGGGCTACACCATGCGCCAGCGCTGATCGTGGCACTAGATGACCATGATCGGCGTCTAGGGGCATTGGAGCGCCGTCGCCTTGATAGTGTGACGGCTATTGGGTTGGGCTTTGTTGGTGGTCTGTTGTTCTGTGCCATCCTGATCGTGCTGGCTTGGCTTTATGGGGGCGCGCCATGATTACCATACCGATCTATCTAGGGATACTCGCTGTTTCGTCACTGATCGGGCTGGCCTGGTTGTATGGAGTTGGGTGATTTGTGGCAACAATTAACAAGAAAGCTATCTGGGCAGATTGATTTTTGTTGATATATATCAACATAAATCAATCTGATTGATTTTTGACGACCGTTAGACTAACATGTTAGTATTGACATACCAGTACATACCAGTACATGTACAAATCCATAAGCTGCTCCACAAAAGCGCACTAGACTGAATAGTCCGGTCGTTTTTGGAAAATGCAAAAGAGGGGAATGCTAGGCGTCCAAATCCTACGTGCATTCCCCTCTTTCTTTCCTCAATCTTTACTTAGAGCAGAATCAGTCGAACGACCTCTTTGAGGAATTTACAGATTGCCTCGACCACCTTGATCCCCTTTGCTGATACAAGGGTAAGCGCCAATATCAGCACGCCAAACATTGCGAACAGGGTTAGGCCAAATACATACGGGTCCAAAAGTGCCTTGTCTTTCTGCGCGTAAAAGCGCATTAGACCGACTTGGCTTTTAGGCCAATCCGGTCATTTTCGGAAAATGCGAATTCCGACATTGCTAGGCGTCCAAACCGTGCAAGGGTCGAAATTTCGGGAAGTATAACACAGGTACCGTCAATTGTGAATGGTTAATGGTTAGCACTGAGGGGTCCAAATCAAGTGTAACATCAGTTACAGGAGTAAAAAGCCTTATTTTTGTATAAATGTGTTGTTTTGGATGAAAAATTTAAGGTTAAGAGGCTCAAGAATGTTAGCGACATCGCCATAAAAAATGCAGTTTTAGATCCGCTTCTGACAGGTGTACGGATCATCTGCGATTTTAGATCTAAATCGCGCTGGCCATTGCACCAGGCGTTTTTGGGTGAAAATTAAATTGCAACCTTTTTTTTGTTTTTTGATTTGAAATTTTCAGAGTGATCGAGTTAGGCATGGGTTAGACAGCACTTAGGAGCAGGTTAGGCAGGGGTTAGGCACTCGTGTACGGATCGAAAAATCTCTTTGCATTTGTTTTTTGTTTTTATTTTTCAACGTGATCGGTTACACGCTCGACTTTTTTTGTGTCACTCTTTTTGTTTTTCAGGGTCACAAACGCCGCTATCACCAGGCCGTCTGTCGCAAAAAATTGGGGAAACCAAAACGCTTCGTGTGGCACACAGGTAGCGTGCTGGCCGCCGCGGATCGATGCGGCGCTCGACTTGATACGCACGGCCACGCGCCGCGCCCATGCGCCCTTGATCGGGTGTTGTGCCCCTGCACCTACGTTGCCACCCGCACGGCCACACAGCGCACCACGGCCACGCACACGCCTACCCATCTATATATACCCATCGCTTGCACCACGGCCACACAGCGCACCACGCCGGCCACGCACACACACAGCGCCGCGCCCCGCGCCCCGCGCCCCACGGCCACGGCCACGCCGGCCAGATCTAAGTAATACGAGAGCATGCGGTACCCCACCTTGCCAAACACCAGGCTGGCCGGGTCGGCGCCATCGTGGTGTTCGCCCGCATCGACCATGCCCGACGGACCCAGCCGTAGTCCCCGGGCCTATGCGTGGTCAGCGACCACATTCAACGCAACGCCATGCTCGGTCCAGGCCTTGGCCGCGATGATGACCTGGTTGAACCCGCCGGTCGAGTCGAGGGTCTGGGCGACGATGGCATCAGCACCGCCGGCGAAACCCGACTCCTCGATGGTTAGGATCGTATCGCCAAGCTCGGTCGCTTCCAGGGGCCACGTGATTTGCGTGTATGCGCCGTCGCGCGCCCAGGAAATGACAAGCTTGCTGGGGTGACGGAGTTCCTCGACGCGGACGTCAAATGAAACCGCGTGCTCGTCACTGCCGAGGAACCACGCGACCGTCTCACCTTCCTTCAGCCCATCATCGCGACGCGCGAACCAGAACTTGCTCATGGCGCCGGCGTCTACGAACGCGGCGAAGACTGCCGCTGGTGGTCTGCGGATGAGGATGCGGGCCTTGGCGGAAAGGTCTTGGTCATTCAATGGGTCATCCTCCTACGATAGAAATTCGTCCACCTAGCCCGTGAAGGCGAGCTGGAGGGGTCGCTGCACCCTTCGAGATGCGGCCAAACGCTCCGGTTCAGCGGCTCGTCCGCTGCAACCGGTTGTTGGCTCGCAAGTGCGTATACTCATACTACCTGTGTACGGCAGCGCGTGCTCTTCGGCGTTTTCATTACCTCGCCACCACGGTGTCGTACAGCCCGTAATGTGTCAGCCCCGAGTGGCTCTCGATGCCGGTGTATCGGAGCGACGCGTCTTCGTATCGCCGAAACGCAAAAACGGCTTGGTTCATCTGCTCGGTGTTGAATACCTTGAGTTGTACCAGCAGGTGGAAGTCATTGACCGTCAGGCCGGTGACGGTCAGGAATAGATCCGGTTCTAGTTTTGTGATGACATCCTGCAGCGTGTTCTCACGGAAGTCGGTCAGGTACATGAACGCAGGAATCCGCGTCGCGAACTTGATCAGCTTTTCCTGGACGAGTTTGCGCTTGGACTTGTAATCCTTTTCCTCGTCGCTGATCTCCTGCTTCTGCTTAGCGTTCAGGTCTTTGTCCTTGGCCTTGTTTTTGAGATCCTTCACCTTCTCGCTCTTGTTGATAATGGTCTCGATAATGTTGTCGCCCAGTGAGCGCCAGCCTTCGATGCGCTCAACCGCAGCCATCGCCTCGGGGTTGTCGAGGATACGGCGCAGGGTGTCGTTGTCCACGTTGACGAGCAGTGCGCTCTCCCACTTGCGGGCCAGCAGTGTGGCCGAGGTGCCCGCCATCGCGATGTCGAGAATGCCGCCCGCGTCAATCTGCGTCATATTCGCGCCGTCGTAGGCCAGCACGGGCAGGAACGACACAAGGTCCTTGACCGCGTTCTCGGGGTTCGGCTCGTTGGGCGACAGGCCGATTCCGTACTCGGAGAGCTGCCGCAGCGCGCGCGTGGGTGCGAAGTCGAACACAAAGCAGACGGGCTTGAGGATCTCCTCCTCGTTTGGGTTGTCGCCGTTCGGGTTCTTGATGGACCACGGCGACTGCACGCGGAACGCTGCCTGAAAGTAGGTCTCCGGCGACTTGAGGTTGCGCAGCATCAAGATCGAGAACCACTGCGGCACGGTCACGCCTGTCGTGAGCTTGCCACATGAGAGCATGATAGTCTTGGTCTCGAATCCGCTCCCGATGGCCTTGCGGACCGGCGGTAGTGCCTCCAGCCCGATGCCCGCCGACGCGCCGGCGGCGAGGACAACCTCGTAGTCGTGCCAGAAGGTGTTGTATTTCTCGGCCAAGAGGTTCGCCATCGCATGACAGGCCGCAACGTTGGGCAAGAACCAGAACGAATGCTGCAGGTAAGGCAGCAGGCGCACATCCGAATACGGAAACGGCGGTCGCGTGCCAGTCTTCAGATGCTCGACCGACTTGGGCGCGTACCCGCCGCGGATGATGTCCAGCCATTTCTGTACGTCGTTATTGTGTTTGAACTGGGCCTTGGCGCCCGTGCCCGCTGCCTCGAAGAACGCGTTGAGATCAAACTCGTCGAACTCGCCGGCGCTCGCGATCGCCAGCAGCTCGTCCGGCATCTGGTAGGTCAGCAAGCGCATTTGCGGCAAGGCCCCGTAGGGGTTCCGCTTGCCCGGGTGCTTTGCTGCAAACTCCTCCTTGGTGCGCTGTTCGTCGGTGTACGTCCAGTTGAAGATCTGCTCCTCAATGAACTCGCCAGTGGCCAGCGCCCTGAACGGCGTGCCGGAGAGGTAGAGGTACGCCTTGGTTGTGATGGGCAGGAACTCGGTTTCCTTCGCCGAGAGTTCGCTGAGGTCTTCGTTCACGTCAACGAGGTCGCGGCCGTACTCCAGCCTGGTCTCCTTCATGGCGATCGCGTCCTCTTCGCCCTCGAAGAGTTCCTTGGCGGTGTCACGCCACGCACCGAAATGGTATTCGTCGAAGACCACGAGATCCCACTTCACTGTATGGAGCCATTCGTTCTTGGGCTTGATGTTCCCCGCCGCATCGCGGCCGAGAAGGTCCTGGAAGGAGCCGAAATAGACAACCGGCTTCTTACCATTGATCTTCGTTGGATCGCGATCTGAGTTGCGGGAGAGGTACTGCCACCCGTCGAAGTCCATATGGGACTCGAGGTCTGTCTGCCACGCATCTTCGACGGCGGGCTTGAAAGTGACCACGAGCACGCACTTGGCGCCCAGCTTTTTGGCGAGCTGGTACGTGGTAAAGGTCTTGCCGAAGCGCATCTTTGCGTTCCAGAGGAAGCGCGGGACAGCATGCATATCCTCCTTCCAGATCGAGTGGAAGTAGGCGTGCGTCTTGTTCACCGCCTCCGCCTGCTCGCGGCGCATCGCGAACGTCTCGTGATGCGTGCCGGTGAACCGCCGGCCCGTACGCAATTCGGCGAGCACGGTTTTCACGTCTTTTGCTGAGCAGCGCATCCACTCCAGTTCGACCTTCTCGAAATCCTTATTAGCCAGTGCAGCGCGCACCTCGTGATCGGTAAAGATGCTGCCGTCGTGGCGCTCCGCAGGCTCGTCCAGCTCGATCCGGTAGTTCTTGATGGCGGCGGTCTTTACCTGCTCGGTGACCCGCTGCTTCACGTCGCGCGTGGTTTGACCCACCTTGAGGAGACCTTTGTGCGCCGCGTCGTCAATCGAGTAGGCGTAGATGCGCGGTCGGGCTTCCGGCTTCGGCGCCAGGATCTCCTCGATGGTGGTTTTACTCATCAGAGGTATCTCCGCTTAGGTCCATTGGGCGAACAACCTTCTCGATGAACGCAATCTCACTAGCCGAGATGCGATATTTTGCGTAGAGGTCCTCGTCCGTCCACTTCCTCGTCCACTCTTGTGTCGGAACGAACGTATAGACCTTGCGTGTCGTGTCCTGGGATGGCTTGTGCAGAAGGATCAGGAGGCGAGTCAGCCGACAGGAGAGGTAGGACAAGACGCTTTCAGTCTGACTCCGCGAGTCGAATGGGCCGATGCAGAGATAAGTCTCCGAAGAGATGGTGCCCGGCTCCCCGATGAATGGCGTGCTGATGATCCTGTGCGGGTAAGTATCTCTGTTGCCGGTGCCCGGGGCCGCCCGCCCTACGTAGACCTTCCAGGTGTCGATAAGGTGGGTTCCAGTCGATATCGAGCTTCTAGCGATGTATCCCTTACCGCCGTTCTGATAGATCAGTACGTCACCGGCGCCCTTGGCAACCTTGCCTTTAAAGAACGTACGGAGACCGAAGGGCCTTAGAGAGCTGACCAGTCGATCGAAACGTTTGTATTCAGGCAGCGACAGCGAGTCAGGATTCTCGCTCTCAACAGCCATGACCTTCTTGAGGACCGACAGTCCTTCATTGAAGCGGATGAACACGTCCGCACCCTCTTCAAGAAGCGGGCGAGTGGTGGTCGAGATAGGCCAATCCTTGAAATGGGTGGTGACTCGGCAGGGCCCGGGATTGTCCCGGTCCCACAGGAAGTAGCAGACACCGCCCTTGAGGCCCACACCAGGAAAGACGTCCGATGCGGTGAGGTAGTCGTCGATTGAGCGCAGGCGGTCGTCGGTGAGCATCGACTCCCGGAACTCGTCCAGCCCCTTACCGCCGGCAAACCAGCGGGCAGGGATAATCATCGACAGCAGTCGTGGGTTGAGCTTCTTTGCCTGCTCCACGAAGATATGGTAGATCGGGGCAGCACTTGTGCCGTAGCCACCATCGTCGAGCTGATAGGGCGGATTACCTATGATCACATCGAACTGCATATCGCCTCCAAACAACTCGGCCACGCGAGTCTTGATGTCGTCGGTGTGGATGAACGCATAAGCGTGGGTTTCGAGCCCTTCGCCCCGGTCCAATGTTTTCTGGCTTGCGCCGCAGTACGCGCACTTGCTATCTCCCCACGTGTGCTCCATCCGCTCGAACCAGATATTGCCGGCGTCACTTGCAAAGCCTTTGGCGATGGAGTGTTTGCCATTCGCGCGCTTTGAACAATAGACGCTACGCCGCGCCAGCAGGCTAGTGAGAGACGTGATACCGATGCCATACACCTGCTTTGTCAGGATGTGGTTGACGCGCTCTTCAAGGTCCGGAATTTCGTCAGCCAGTCCTATAGTGAGGCGCCTGGTGATCTCACGCAGGAAGACGCCCGACTTGGTGAACGGGTCAAGGAATCTCACCGTCTTGTCCCCCCAGAGGTTAGCGCCTCCGTAATCCGCCCATACTGCGGCCAGCGTGTCCAGCATTTGGTTCGCGAACTCCGGCGGCGTGAAGACCTCGTCGTTGGAGAGGTTGGCGATGCATGTCAGTACATCCGGCTGGCGGCTGCGCAATGTAAAGCTGGCTTGGGCGCTCATCGGTTTTGCCTCCTGTGCAGGCTGTTTTTGGCGACTGAAGATGTCAACGTTTTGGCAGTTTCTTGAATGACCGTTAGCCGTTGAAAATTAGAAGGAATATGCGTCGTCTTCTCTGGAAAAGCAACAACAACAGCCGCCTTTGGCGGCTCTGGTGGCAGTATCAAAGCCAGGATCGGTGTTGACTATTTCTCGGCCAAATGTTGATTATTTCAATTATCAAAAACAAAGGGCGGCCAGATCACGCACCGTCATCGGCCCGTAGGTGGTGTTTGTTGGCGACAAGCTCTCGTGCTTGTCGCGTTCAGCGAAGAACAAGTCCTCCGCGCCGAAAGCCGAAGACTGGGTGAGGCTGTCGAAGCGAAAGTCACGCCGCTGGAATTTGCCCTTACCCAGGTAGCCCCATTCGGCAAAGGTGATCGGCTGGCCAGCGTAGGTGTGCATCGTGAGCGCGTCGCCGTGCACGAGGTTCTGCGACAGCACGTAGGACGCGGCCCGATAGAGTTCGTCCGACTCATCCAGATTCAGGTACTCGGCGAGGATCTCCAGCACATTAGCGCGGCACTCGGCGATGTTGTCCGCCAGCAGCTCGATGCCGTAGATGCACATCAGTGCGAGCAGCGCATAGTGCCGCCGCTCGAAGTTCGACTTTCCGTACTTGAGTTCCACGGCGGCGAGCTTGCGCCGCAGGATCTGCACGAGGAAGTTGCCACTCCCACACGCCGACTCTAGGAAGCGTGAGTCAATGCGCTCCGTCTCGTCCTTCACCAAGTCAAGCATCGCCTCGACCATCCACGCTGGGGTGAAGACCTCCCCGTGGTCGGCGACGCGTTGTTTGGACTTGACGTAGTTCATGGGTCGATGCATTTCAGGCGATGCTTCCTTATGGTCATTGCAGGCTAACAAGAATTATCTGGCAGCCGCTGAAGCACTCACGCTCGGGCGGGAATCACATGCGTCTTCCTAGATAATGGTTTAACCGACTCCCGTTATGTCTTCGGAGCAGGATTCATTATACCCGATCAATCCTAGAGGCCCATCCTTTCCGTAGCGCACCTTTTCGAGGAGATATGCAAAAACCCCATTTATCTAAAATGATAAAATCTACTATTATAAGAGAACCGACAAAGATTGATAATAATACGCGCGATTTTTCCATTGGCTGCCAAACAAGGATTCTGGGTGCGACCAAGCGATCGGCGCCGTCAAACGCACAGGACGGCCTGTAAGTGGTTGGGTGTGTAAACATACCAAGCCCACCCCTACAACGCCATGCGCCCAGGGCAAAAGCAAACCCGGCGCCGCTGTGGACCGGGCTCTCTATTTATGGTTGGCGCCAAGCAGTTGCAACACCTCCAGTGTTCTTGCAAGTATGCAAGCGTGATGGTTTACCAGTTGTTAAAAGGGTACCAAAAAGCTTTGCGTGTAGGGGGCAACGTTGAGGCATGCAACAGAATTACTCATTCTGTTGCAACCTCTGTTCTAAAGCGGCAAGATTCCTCCTCACCGTTTCAGTGTAAACATGTAAGGGCCCTAATCGGGCCTCAAAAATGGCGAGGGCCCGTTCAAAGTAAGGGCGGGCCGCCGCATCGTCGCCCTGCGCGCGCAGCAGATAGCCCAGATTGTTGAGGCTCAGGGCGGTATCGGGGTGTTGCGGTCCTAACACGGCTTCCCGGATAACGAGGGCCCGTTCAAAGTAAGGGCGGGCCGCCGCATCGTCGCCCTGCGCTTGCAGCAGTGCGCCCAGATTGTTGAGGCTCAGGGCGGTAGCGGGGTGTTGCGGGCCTAACACGGCTTCCCGGATAGCGAGGGCCCGTTCAAAGTAAGGGCGGGCCGCCGCATCGTCGCCCTG
>Ga0105044_10014078_pt1 | contig 10832 bp, 9 predicted proteins | sample MAT01_FD_78092 | JGI IMG/M metagenome (GOLD analysis project Ga0105044, IMG submission 78092) | Freshwater microbial communities from Lake Fryxell liftoff mats and glacier meltwater in Antarctica - MAT-01 | ecosystem: Environmental > Aquatic > Freshwater > Ice > Liftoff microbial mat | place... | reverse complement strand
GAGGCCGAATTGCGCACGGGTGCGGCCATCCTGCCAGCTGGTCAGCGGCGCGATCGGCTTGTCGGCGCCATCGATGCGATGATCGATCAGGACTTTGCAGGCCGCATCCTGCCTTTCGACAGCTCCGCCGCGCGTTGCTATGCCGAGATTGCGGCCGCCCGCCGCGGCGCGAGCAAGCCGATCATGGATGCTGACTGCCAGATCGCAGCGGTTTCCCGTGCCTGTGGTGCGGCCATCGCCACGCGAAACGTCAAAGATTTCGAAGGCTGCAGTATCGAGGTTATCAACCCTTGGAATGCGGAATGAAGGCTCGTGTTTCTCCGCTGACTTCTTGGTGCGTTACTGATGTCCCACCTTTAGACGGTTTCTCGTTGTTTTTGTTCAGATACAGGGCGACAAGAGTCCGAAGGTTATAACCGCAGACTTCCGCCTTTTGGGATGTCCGCTGCTGCGCTCAATATATAATCGAAAGGTAAGCTATGGTTTTTTTACTCGTGCGCTGCTCTGGAGGCGAGATTGCCCAGGGTATTTGACAACATTGAAGCTGATCTACTGCCTGCGCTTCGCCAAACGCTTAAGCTCTCTGAGCGTGGCGACTTCTGCGTTGGTTATTTCAATCTTCGCGGCTGGAAGTCGATTGATGATCTCATTTCTGCTTGGCCCGGTGGCGATGGAGGTCAATGCCGCTTACTGGTTGGAATGCAGCGTCTGCCACAGGACGAGTTGCAAGGCGGCCTCGGTGTCCGTACCGATGAACCCGCTTTGGACAATCAAACTGCATTACGCTTGAAGCGGAAACTCGCTGAGGAATTTCGCGTACAACTAACGCTTGGCATGCCAAATAACGCTGATAAAGCTGGGCTACGGCGGTTGGCTATTCAATTGAAATCAAAGCAGGTAACTGTGCGGCTTTTCCTAAAGCACACCCTCCATGCTAAACTGTACCTCTTGTTTCGACCCGACCCGAACAACCCAATTACAGGCTTCTTGGGAAGCAGCAACCTGACGTTGTCAGGCCTGTCCAAACAGGGGGAACTGAACGTAGATGTGCTTGATCACGACGCTACTGGCAAACTCTCGAAATGGTTCGAGGACCGATGGACAGACCGCTGGTGCATCGACATCACCGACGATCTCATCGAAGTCATTGAGGAAAGTTGGGCTCGGGAAGAAGCTCTCGATCCGCATATGATCTACGTCAAGATGGCTTATCATCTGGCTCAAGAAGCACGCGCAGGACTGAGTGAGTTCCGAATTCCGCCTGAATTTGGCAAACGGCTTTTCGCTTATCAAGAGGCTGCCGTAAAGATCGCCGCACATCATTTGAATAAGCGCGGGGGTGTGCTCATCGGTGATGTGGTTGGTCTGGGAAAGACGCTTATGGCCACGGCGCTGGCGAAAATATTCCAAGACGATCACTTAACTGAAACCTTGATCATCTGCCCGAAAAACCTCGTTAAGATGTGGGAGGACTATGTCACCGAATACCGCTTGATTGCGAAGGTTCTCTCGGTGACGAAGGCGACGCGGGAACTTCCTGAGCTTCGCCGCTATCGCGTTGTGTTGATTGACGAGAGTCACAACCTGCGAAACCGCGAAGGACAGCGATACCGGGCTATTCAGGAGTATCTTACTGAGAACGAAAGCCGCTGTATTCTTCTTTCCGCGACGCCCTACAACAAAACCTACATTGATCTTTCAAGCCAATTGCGCCTATTTGTGCCCGAAGATCGGGATGTTGGTGTAAGGCCCGAACGCCTGCTGCAAGATATTGGTGAAACCGAATTCATTCGGCGGCACCAATGTTCCGTGCGTTCCCTCGCAGCTTTCGAGAAAAGCTCCTACACCGACGATTGGCGTGAATTGATGCGCCTTTACATGGTCCGGCGAACACGCACTTTCATCCAGGAAAACTATGCAACGACCGACCCCACAAATGGTCGGAAATTCCTGACTTTTGAGGACGGATCGCGGTCATATTTTCCCGATCGCGTGCCACTTACGCTTCGGTTTAAGATCGATGAGCAGAATGCCGAAGACCAATATGCAGGGCTCTATGCGGCGCCGGTGGTTGATGCCATCAATCTCATGCACCTGCCGAGGTATGGTCTAGGCAACTACGTAGCGTCGAAGCCCCACACCCCGCCGACACCGAAGGAGGCAAAGCAGCTTGAAGATCTTTCCCGTGCAGGCAAGCGCCTGATGGGTTTCTGCCGCACGAATCTGTTCAAACGGCTCGAAAGCAGCGGCGAGGCCTTCCAGCAATCGTTGGAGCGGCATGTCCTTAGGAACTATATCTTTCTGCACGCCATAGAGAACGATCTGCCCCTGCCACTTGGTACGCAAGATGCCGGTCTTCTCGATACTGCGAACTATGACGAGGACATCGACGATCAGAGTGCCGACGCCGAGCTGTTTTCGGAAGGCGAAGATGAGAAAACCCAAGACGCCGAAACGCTCGATTTACGGGATGTTGCTGCATTTCAGGCCCGTGCCGCAGAGACCTATCGGCTCTATGCGGGAAAATTTAAAAGGAGGTTTAAGTGGTTTCGCCAAGACCTCTTCGTTCTCCAGCTTAAAGAGGACTTGATCTCAGATAGCGCGCGCCTGCTCAAGATACTTGACGACTGCGGCCAATGGGACGCCAGCAAAGATACCAAATTATCAGCACTTTTCGATTTGCTGACCAAGACGCATCCCAAAGAAAAGGTCATGATCTTTTCACAGTTTGCTGACACCGTTCGTTACCTTGAGCGCCACCTGAAGGCTAAGGGTCTCAAATCGATGGCAGCTGTATCCGGAGAAACTGCAGACCCAACCGGTTTTGCATGGCGGTTTAGCCCAACCAGCAACAACAAGCGCGACAAGATAAAGCCGGAAGATGAGTTGCGGGTCTTGGTCGCAACTGATGTGCTCAGCGAAGGACAGAACCTTCAAGATGGTGCCATCTTGGTGAATTATGATCTGCCCTGGGCGATCATACGGCTGATCCAGCGAGCGGGTCGGGTTGACCGCATTGGACAAAAGGCCGAAAAAATTCTCTGCTATTCTTTCCTCCCGGCCGATGGTGTCGAGCAATTAATTCAGCTTCGCTCACGGGTTCGGCAGAGACTCAAGGAAAATGCAGAGGTCGTCGGAACTGACGAGGCATTCTTCGAGGACGAAGGTGAAAGCGAGGAGTTGGTCAATCTTTACAATGAGAAGTCCGGCATTCTTGACGGCGAAGCCGACACCGAGGTCGATCTGGCGTCCTATGCCTACCAGATATGGAAGAACGCGATCGACGCTAACCCATCTTTACAAAAAACGATCCCGGCGCTTCCCTCGGTTGTCTTTTCGACGAAGGCTTACATTCCGGTCGATGGACGACCGAATGGCGCGCTGGTCTATCTGCGCACTTCACAGGGCAACGATGCCTTGGCTTGGGTCGACAAGGATGGAAAGAGCGTAACGCAGTCACAGTTTGAAATCCTGAAAGTTGCGGCGTGTGAGCCCAACACGCCTGCGTTGCCCCGGCAGGAAGATCACCATTCAATGGTTGCCAAGGGTGTCGAACATATTGCCGCCGAAGAGAAGCAGGTCGGTGGCCAACTTGGGCGACCCTCCGGCGCACGTTTCCGGACCTACGAGCGGCTGAAGCGCCATGCTGACAAGGTGAAGGGCGAACTGTTCGACTTGCCCGACCTCGGCAAAGCGATCGAAGAGATTTACCGTTTCCCATTGCGCCAATCGGCCACGGACACATTGAACCGCCAGATGAAGGCGGGGATCAACGATGAAAAGTTGGTCGAACTTGTCTTGGCACTGCGTGAGGAGGATCGACTTTGTCTGATCCAAGACGAAGAACAGTCCAGCGAACCGCAGATCATCTGCTCGCTCGGGCTTGGGTGACTGACGGTTTGATAGGAGGGGCTGGGGATGGATTTCAACACCGCTAACGCGAAGGCCTGCCTGGGGCAGTTCGCTTTCGCCAAGCTCTTCGTCGACGAACTGGGCTGGGACCAACATAGTGCCGATCTGTCGGTGTCCATGGCCGGAACGACCTTTCGGCTGAAAGCTGCGGCCCAAAAGCGCGGCATGGTTGCTTGGGTGTGCGAGGCCCAGGCCGGTCAGCAGATCCCTGATCGCGTTGCGCGAAAAAAGATCGAGCATCAGGTCGCGAGGACCACGCTTGAGCATCTGATCATCTTCACGGATGCAAAACGCGCCGAGCAAATCTGGTGCTGGGCCCGGCGCGAGACCGGCAAACCCGTGTCCGTTCCTGAGCACTTTTGGTACGCAGCCTCGGGAAATCGCGGATTCATGCAAAAGCTTGAGGCAATCGCCTTTTCGCTCGCTGAAGAGGACACTCTATCGCTCGTCGATGTCACATCACGAGCGCGAACCGCGTTCGATGTCGAGCGCGTAACCAAGCGGTTCTTTGACGAATTCACCAAGCAGCACAAAGCGTTCCTCGGCTTCATCGACGGCATCACCGATGTGGCGGACAAGGAATGGTATGCGTCGCTGATGCTGAACCGCCTGATGTTCATTTACTTCATGCAGCGCAAGGGCTTCTTGAACGGCGAGCGCAACTATCTCCGTGAACGGCTTGCTCAATGCCAACTCCGTGAACGGCTTGCTCAATGCCAAAGGGAAAAGGGCAAAGACAGCTTTTATTCCTTCTACCGCTATTTCCTGCTTCGCCTGTTCCATGAGGGGCTCGGTGGCAAAGTGCGCAATCCCGAACTGGACAAGCTTCTGGGGCGCATTCCGTATCTGAACGGGGGGCTTTTCGAGAAGCATTTGATCGAAGAGCGTTGCCCTGACATCGCAATCCCCGACGCGGCCTTCGAAAGCATCTTCGCATATTTCGACCGCTACCAGTGGCACCTCGATGAGCGCCCCTTGCGGAACGACAACGAAATCAACCCCGACGTGCTCGGCCACATCTTCGAAAAATACATCAACCAAAAGCAGATGGGCGCCTACTACACCAAAGAGGACATCACCGAGTACATCTCCAAGAACACGGTGATTCCCTTCCTGTTCGATGCCGCCAAGGCCAAGTGCAAAGTCGCCTTCGAAAATCCTGGCGGGCCGACGGTTTGGGACCATCTGAGGGATGATCCCGACCGCTACATCTATGCTGCCGTCAAGCACGGCACCAACCTGCCCCTTCCGGCTGAGATCGAAGCGGGGGTTGCCAACGTCGCGCCCGCACCCAGTGGAACCGCACAGCGCCCGCTGAATTCGGCTTGCCGACTGAAATCTGGCGTGAGGTTGTGGCCCGGCGCACTCGCTATGAAGAGGTGCACGCCAAGTTGGCCGCGGGTAGCGTGCGCGAGATCAACGATCTGATCACCCTCAACCTCGATATCCGGCAGTTCGCCCAGGATGTGATTGAACGCTGCGAGGGGCCGGACCTGCTCCGCGCCTTCTGGAAATCCATCGAAAGCGTCACGGTGCTGGACCCGACCCGTGGGTCGGGCGCATTCCTTTTCGCGGCGCTGGAAATTCTGGAACCGCTCTATGCCACCTGCCTTGACCGGATGGAGGCATTTGTGGCCGACCGGGAACGCAGCAGCGGTAAGACCGACGACAACCCCAAGGGTTTCCGAGACGTCCTGAAGAAGATCGAGGCGCATCCGAACACGCGCTATTTCATCTTGAAGAGCATTATCCTGAACAACCTCTTCGGCGTCGATATCATGGAAGAGGCTGTGGAGATCTGCAAACTGCGCTTGTTCCTAAAGCTGGCGGCACAGGTAGACCCGGACATGAAGGCTGACAATCTGGGGGTCGAACCGTTGCCAGACATCGATTTCAACATTCGCGCCGGGAATACGCTGGTTGGCTATGCGACCTATGTCGAGGTTGAGGCTAGCGCCAAGGGCGACTGGATACGACAGCAGGAACTGGAGCAAATCAAGCCACGGGCGGCGGATTTGCAGCAAGCCTTTGATGCTTTCAGGGTGCGACAAGTTCAGGGTGACGGGTCTGTGCCGACCGAGGATAAGGCCGAACTGCAGAAGCGCCTGCGAGCGCTGGAGACGGAGTTGAATTCGCAATTAGCAAAGAGTTTCAGTGTGAAAATTGATCAAGCCAAAGCTTTTCAGTCTTGGCTAAAGTCGCATCAGCCATTCCATTGGTTTATTGAATTCCATGGCATCATGCAGGACGGTGGCTTTGATGTTATTGTAGGCAATCCACCATACTTGGAGTTGCGAGAGGTCGACTATCGACCGAAGAATTTTAAGTCCCTTGATGGAATTGCCGTTCATGCAATGTGTATAGAGCGAAGTATTCAGTTGATGAAACCTAGTAGCACTATGAGTATGATCCTGCCGCTTTCTCTTCCTTCGACCCAAAGGATGCGCTGCATTCAAGACATGCTTGAATCAAAGAGGAATGCTTGGTATGCGAACTTTGCGTGGCGGCCAGCTAAGCTTTTTGATGCGGTAAATCGCGCTCTAACCATCTTTATCGTGACGCCAAGCGAACGTGGGCGCACGTCTGCGACGGGTTACCAGAAATGGACAAGCGACAATCGAGAAGGCTTGGTAAGCCGGATGAACTACGTGGACGTCCCTAGGGAAAGATCACTATTTTGGGTCCCGAAGCTGGGAAACTCCATTGAGCGGTCGATCCTCCGCAAAATTACGTCTGTGAATACTAATGTCAGCCATTTTGTATCAAAGACGAATAATAGGATTTACTATCGGACCACTGGTGGTCTCTACTGGAAGGTATTTACGAATTTTCCGCCTGCATTTAACGTGAATGGTGTTTCTGGAAGTAGTAGCCGTGAAACCCATTTTTCGACCTCTCGCCGTGAGCATGTGGAGCCATTAGTTGGAATTCTAAGTTCCAGTCTCTTTTGGTGGTGGTATACGATTTCGTCAAATTTAAGAGATTTGAACCCAATGGACATTCAGGCATTTCCTGTTCCTCAGGATGCGCTAAATAGTGCTGAAATTAAGATCGCTAGTGAAAGATATTTGCAGGAGCTCGCCGCCAATAGCACGATGCTGGTTCGACAACAAAAATCAACTGGTCGTACAGAGACCCAATCATTCAAGATACAGAGGTGCAAACCCACTATAGATCAGATCGATCGACTTCTCGGACCCCTATATGGGTTAGACGAAAATGAGATCGATTTCGTCGTAAACTACGATCTGAAGTTTCGCCTGGGCGCAAACGGTGAAGAGACGGACGAATGAAGATTGCCGTCCTCGCTTGGGGCTCTTTGATATGGGAGCCGCGAAGCCTTCAAACTGCTACGGAGTTCGTGGCCTTCGGCCCCGTCCTGCCCATCGAGTTCAGCCGCATGTCCGGGGGTAAGCGCCTCACTCTGGTCATTGATGCAGCAAACGGCGCGCAGTGCTGGACCTATGTCGCGCAAAGTGCCCACGCCGATCTAGACCAAGCTCTGCTGAACCTTTGGGCTCGTGAGGGCAAGGAAAACGAGCGGCTACCTGCACGCGTAAGGGATAGCGGGCGCGTCGCTTTCGTCGACTTGACTACCAAAACAGAAAGCATGAGCGCGAAAGAACGCCACCCTGTTGCGGTTGAAGCGATCCGTTCGTGGGCATCGGCAACCGGCCACGATGCGGTGATCTGGACGGCCCTCGCAAGTAATTTTCACAAGGTAGAAAAGGCAGGCAAGCCTTTCACCGTGGATGCCGCAATGGAATACCTTGATGGGCTCGAAAAAGCCGATCTTGCCGCAGCCTTGCACTACATCTGGAACGCCCCGCCCGAAGTGCAGACCCCGGTGCGCGCCGCAGTTGCCGCCCGCTGGCCGCAAGGGTGACTTCGTCATGCCAACCACCCCGCAAAGTCCGACACTCCGAGCCGTACCGCAAGGCGATGCCGCCTATCCCCAACGCCTGACCACCCGCCTTGGGCCCGCTGCCCCGGCCATATTGTCGATCATCGGCGACGCCGCGCCGCTGCAAGGTTTGATGACAGGGTTCCTTTGCTCCAAGGAAACCCCCGGCGCCACCATCCTGAAAGCCTTCGATCAGGCCGCCGCGTGGCGCGATACCTGTGTTTGCGTGATCAGCGGGTTTCATTCCCCGTTGGAACAGCAATGCCTCGACATTCTTCTGCGCGGCAAACAACCCATCGTCTGGGTGCTCGCCCGAGGCATCGGCACTCTGCGCCTTCCCAAGTCACGACGCGACGCTCTTGAAGATGGTCGGTTCACCATAATCTCACCTTTCCCCGCAGACGAGACACGAACCAACGCCGACCTCGCCCGCCAGCGCAACCGCGTGGTCTCCGCTTTAGCCAGTGAAATTGTCTTCGCCCACATGTCGCCTGGCGGCAGCCTAGAACGGCTGGCCGCAGAGGTCGTTCAATGGGGCATCCAACCGACGGTGTTGCAGCCGTGACCCGGACATTTGGAAAGTCACCATCTGCCAAAACCAACCCGAAAGCTGGTGCCCAAGCTGGATCGCGAAAATGACGGGTCAACAATAGGTCAACCTGTCTAACCACTTCGTTCCCCCTTTGACCCCGTCCGCAGCGGTTGAGTGCGGCGATATGCGGTTAAAAATCGTTGTGAGATCAAGCTCTTATCGCGTAAGCGCTTGAAATCAAAAGAGAACGCCCCGCCCGGGAGATCCGGCTCATAACCTGAAGGTCACAGGTTCAAATCCTGTCCCCGCAACCAAAAAATTAAGCGATATCAAATACATGGAACCCGACCTAAACAGTCGGGTTTTTACTTGCGCAATTCTTGTCAACACCTGGTCAACGTTTGACGAGTCCCCCCTACGTGGGCCAGACAATCAAGTCATCGATGGCCAAGATCAGTCGGCCTGGTCGTCCCGGAACCGATCCATCTGATGCATCCGCTCGTGCAGGATCGTCACGATGCCCACGTCCTCGTTCGACAGCCGCCGCCAGTACACGAAATGATGCGCGTGCTGGAAGTAGAAGCCGTCGATCTTGAACTCAGCCGGGATCGGGCGTGACGCAACACCGTGACCTTCGATCCGTTCGAATGCCGCGAACAGGTCGGAAATGTACCGATCAGCCTGCTCAACGCCCCAGCGCTCGCGCGTGTATCGGTAGATCTCGTCAAGTTTCAGGGATGCGGCTTCCTGAACGCGCAGGGCCATCCCTTTAGCCTCGGTTCCGGCCGATCACGTCCGCAGCAGTCAGTGGCCGATAGCTGGCGTCTAGCGCGGTAAAGGCGCGTGTCAGTTCGGCCTTCAACCGGTTGAAAGCTTCAGCCTCGGCCCGCTCCTTGTCGCGTCGGATCAGGTCGCGGACATATTCGCTGATGTTCTCGTAAGACCCGTTCTCACCGACGTTCGAAGCCACGAACTCGCTCAGCGCACCGCTGATGCGGACAGTCATCGTTGTGGTCTGGGACATGGCGGCCTCCGGTTTGTGTCTTCAAGATAAGCAAGAATGAAGACGCCCGCAAGCTTTCTAGCTTTCGGTGTGCCCGCCATTGTGCCAGACCAACATGCTTGCAGACGCTTTAAACCGAAGCGCAAGCTGTTTGCGATGGGTTACAGGGCATATACTATTGATTCGGTTGCAACAAAGACCTCTGTTCGGATTTCTCGTGAACCCCTTTGGCACGACAGCGCGCGCTATTGAGTTGGAGGGCGATCATCTTTTAGTTACCAAGCGGGGCCTTCGCGCGTCCGTTTCGTTTGCGGATATTTGCGAGGCACCTTCCCTTCGGAAAGGCGCACTTGGAACGACGCTGTCATTGCAGTCGTCCGAGCAAAGCAATGTCATCTTGCGAGGTGCCGGTCATGCCGATGCATGCGCCTTTGCGGACAGGGTCAAAGCCGCGTGGGTAAGCTTTAACACGAGCGCCTTTGACCGCGAAGCGCACCGGTTCGACGGGCTGCATGATGCAGTTTTCGGCCTGGCGCGACCGGGCCGATATCCTGCGGCCTGCAGTCTAGCGCTGCTTCTTCAGGACGCGCAGTCCCTGGATGCCTCGCTATTGTCCAAGCTGAAGGCAGAAGCGATTGGGGCGGATCGGGCGAAACGCGTGGCCGTTGTGCGCAAGTTCTAGGCTGATCCCCGGGCGGCGCGGGCAAGTGCTGTAACGGTCTTTGTCGCCGCTGAGCTGGATCGCTGGAAGCAGTTCTTCGACACCATCGAAAGCAAACCTCTGACGGCCGAACAGCGTCTATCTGTCGTGGTGGATGAAGACGCGACGCTCGTGCTGGCCGGTGCCGGGTCGGGCAAGACCAGCGTGATTACCGCCAAGGCGGCCTATCTGGTCAAAGCCGGGATCCGGAAGCCGGAAGAAATCCTGCTGCTGGCATTTGCCAAGAACGCAGCGGCAGAGATGTCGGAGCGGGTCGCGGCGCGATCCGGGGTGCCGATTGTGGCTCGGACCTTCCACGCGCTTGCCTACGACATCATCGGCATCGTGGAGGGATCAAAACCGGCGCTTGCCGACAATGCCACCGACGACCTGGCCTTCACCAACCTGATCAAGCAGATCCTGAAAGACCTGGTGCATTCGTTCTCGGAGGTGTCGAAAGCGATCATCCAGTTTTTCGCGCATTTCCTAGTCGAGCCGAAAACCGAATGGGACTTCAAAACCAAGCACGAATTCTACACCCATATGGAGACGCAGGACCTGCGCACCCTGCAGGGCGAGAAGGTCAAGAGTTATGAAGAGCTGCAGATCGCCAATTGGCTTTATGAAAACGGCGTCGAATATGAGTACGAACCGGTCTACGATGGCTCTGTTGCACAAATCGCCTGATTGCCGGACGTCCCCTATCCCCGGACAGACTTATCCCACGACCTCTGTGACGGGTATGCCAAGGGCGGTGAAGCCGTTCAGGAATGAGCGGGCG
>Ga0105044_10014075_pt1 | contig 10834 bp, 8 predicted proteins | sample MAT01_FD_78092 | JGI IMG/M metagenome (GOLD analysis project Ga0105044, IMG submission 78092) | Freshwater microbial communities from Lake Fryxell liftoff mats and glacier meltwater in Antarctica - MAT-01 | ecosystem: Environmental > Aquatic > Freshwater > Ice > Liftoff microbial mat | place... | reverse complement strand
TTCACCGAGTTCGACATGGTTCGTTGTCTGGGGCGACCGTCGGCGACCCGAGTCAGCGTGGTCACGACAGGCAGCTTGCCGATGGTGGCGATCCGATCGGCCAACGAGTCGATGAGCAACGGATGGGAGCGCGACGGGACCGGGCAGATCCACGCCGGACGTTGGTCCCATCCCCATCGCTTCAACACCGCCACGATGCCGTCGACCAGTTCCTCGCCGATGACGCCGTCTGGCCCGTCGATGGCGGACATGGCCAGGGTCGACCAGCCGGGGTCGGAGGCGAACGACAACGACCGCCCGACCTCGGCCCGCAGCCGCGGGGCGATGTTGCCCTTCCGGTCGTCCAGTCCCCGCGGCCACTGCTTGCGCGGCTCGATCTCGAACCGGGCCGACCGGAGGTGGGCCAGCGCCGCGGCGATACCGTCGGCGCCCAGCTCGCCGGCGGCCGAGGTGCCAGTGCAGTTGTCGCAGCGTCCGCAGTCGCCGGCACCGGGATCATCGAGCGCTTGGCGGAGCAACCGCATCCGACAGGTGTCGGAGTTGGCGTAGTCCAACATGGCCTGCTGTTCGGCCTGGCGCGCCGCAGCCACGCCAGCCAGGCGTTGGGTGTCATAGGCCCATGGCTGGTCGGTTCGGGTCCAGGTGTTGCCCGACCGTTCGACCGCACCCTCAACATCGAGCACTTTCAACAGCGCCTCCAGCCGGCCACGCCGCATGTTGACCGCCAACTCCAGGTCCGCCACTGCGATGCCGCCGGACTCCGAGATGGCCTGGATCACGTCGTCCACCTGCTCCTTGGGCGGAAAAGCCGTGGAGTCGAAGTAGTTCCAGATGTCCCGATCCTGCGCGGCCGGCAGCAGGACCGCACGCGCCGACTGGATGGCTCGGCCGGCGCGGCCGACCTGCTGATAGTACGCAATGGGCGACGAGGGTGAACCCAGGTGGATCACGAAGGCCAGGTCCCCCTTGTCGTACCCCATACCCAACGCCGAGGTGGCCACCACGCACCGCAGTTCGTTGGCCTGGAGTTGCGCCTCGATGGACTCTCGATCCGCCGGGTCGGTGGCACCGGTATAGGCCGCGGCCGCCATGCCCTGGCTTGTCAGGAAGCCTGCGACCTGCTCGACCTCGTTCACCGTCAGGCAGTAGAGGATGCCGGAGCCGCTCTGTGCCTTCAGCTCCCGAGCGATCCAGGCAAGCCGCTCCGCCGCGGTCGGCAACTGCACCACGGCAAGGGCCAGCGACTCTCGGTCCAGGGTCCCTCGCAGGGTCAGGGTGTCCTCACCGATCTGCGTGGCCACGTCGTTCGACACCCGGGCGTTGGCCGTGGCGGTGGTGGCCAGCACGGGTACTCCGGGCTCCAGCCCGGCGATCACCGACGCAATCCGGCGGTAGTCCGGACGGAAGTCGTGGCCCCAGTCCGAGATGCAGTGCGCCTCGTCGATGACCAGCAACCCGATCGCCCCGGCCAGCCTGGGCAGGATGTCGTGGCGGAAACGCGGGTTGTTCAGACGTTCGGGCGAGATGAGCAGGACGTCGACTGTGCCGTTGGCCAACTCGTCGAACGTCTCGGTCCAATCAGACAGGTTGGTCGAGTTCACGGTGCGCGCCACCAGTCCCATTCGTTGGGCGGCCGCCACCTGGTCCCGCATGAGCGCCAACAGCGGTGAGACGACCAGCGTGGGTCCTGCGCCGGCGTCGCGTAGGAGCTTGGTGGCGATCCAGTAGACCGCGGACTTGCCCCATCCCGTCCGTTGCACCACCAGCACCCGGCGGCGGTCGTTCACCAGTGCGGTGATGGCGGACAACTGGTCCTCACGCAGAACGGCCGTGGGTCCGGCCAATGACTCCAGGCAGACCTGGGCGGCGGCGTCGATCGTGGCGGTGGTCATGGGGACAGCCTGCCCGACCACTGCGACAGTCGCCTCCCGGGAGCGGGCCGGCGGGCCGGCTCGCCGCGTCGCTCAACCGAAACCGCGACGCAGCTCAGCCAGGCGGACGTCCCACGGAGTAGGTGAGTGTTCCGGTGGCGCAGAGCACACCGTCGGCCCGCATCACCTCGGCGTCGCAGAACACGATCGACTTCCCGCGTCGAGTGATCCATCCCTCGGCCACCACGTCCTGTTCGACCACGGCGGCGAGGTATCGCACCTGCATGTCGATCGTGGAGAACGGTCGGAACTCGTCGTATCCGGTGCCGATGGCCGGTACGACGACCGTGTCGATCAGCGTGGCGATGGCACCGCCGTGGACCAGGCCGTGCGGCTGATCGAGTTCCGGTCGGTAGGGCAGGCGCATCCGGCAGTAGTCGGTGCGCAGGTCCTCCACCACCACGCCCACCAGTGACGGAAAGAAGGTGCGGTCGGTCCAGGTGCCGAAGTTCCGCCAGGGTCGCAAGCGCTCGGGGGACAAGGGCGGGTGGGCCTCGGCTCGGGGGAAGTCCATGGCCAGAGTCTGACGGATCGCAGCTGGCCATCCCTGGTCGGAGTGAGGTCGTGTCGGTGTCAGCAGACCGGCTGATCCCGAAAACTGGAACGTGTTCTACTGTGGGTCCGTGCACATCGGCGACACACCGGAGATCGCAGCGTTCCGGGTCGAGGTCTTCTCGTTTCTGTCTGAGCACGCCGAGCTCAAGCGCGGCGACGAGCGGGACTGGTCCCGAAACGGCGCGGCAACCGACCCCGTGGTCGCGGAGGACTTCCGGGCCCGGTGCCATGCCTGGCAGCGGCTCCTGTTCGATCACGGATGGGCCGGGATCACCTGGCCGGCGAGCTCCGGGGGGCGTGGTGGCACGCCGATCCAACAGGTCGTCTTCGGCCAGGAACTGGCCCGCTTCGACGCCACCTCGGGGTTCCTGACGGCCGCCCAGGCTCTGGTCGGACCGACGCTCATGACCCATGGAACGCCGGAGCAGCAGGCTCGACACCTCGGTCCGTTGCTGTCGGGCGAGGAGACGTGGTGTCAGCTGTTCAGTGAGCCCGGAGCCGGAAGCGACCTGGCCGCGTTGGCCACCCGGGCGGTTCGAGACGGCGACGAGTTCGTGGTCACCGGGCAGAAGGTGTGGACGTCGTCCGCGCAGCATGCCGATTTCGGCATCCTGTTGGCCCGGACCGACCCGGACGTGCCCAAGCACCGCGGCATCACCTTCTTCATCCTCGACATGCGCTCGGCGGGCGTCGATGTCCGTCCACTGGTCCAGGCCCAGGGTGTGGCCCACTTCAACGAGGTGTTCTTCGACGATGTCCGAGTGCCGGCCGTCAACGTGGTCGGCGAGGTCGACGCGGGCTGGACCGTGACCAAGACCACGCTGCGCAACGAGAGCTCCATGATCGCCGGAGCGGGCCAGGCCACCACGTTCGTGAACGTGGTGGCGGCCGCTCGTGAGCACGGAGAGCTGAACGACCCCTTGCTACGTCGTCGCCTGGTCGACGTGTGGATCAGCGAGCAGCTGTTGCGCTATTTCCAGCTCCGCACCCAGACGGCGCTGGCCCTCGGCCGCCGAGATCTGGCCATCCACGGCTCCATGATGAAGAACCTGTTCACCCGGTCCGTGGCGCATCGCACCAACACGGTGGTGGATCTGCAGGGCCCGGCCGGAACCTTGTGGCGCGACGCGCCGGGCGACGGATTCTGGCAGTACCAGTGCCTCAACCAGTTCGCGTCGCGCATCGGCGGCGGAACCGAAGAGGTCCACAAGGACCACCTGGCCGAGCAGGTCCTGGGCCTGCCGCGCATGGAACGAACCGACCTCGACACACCTTGGAGCTCCCGTGGCTGACCCGACAGAACCCAACTCGCTCCCCCCGGCATCGGGAGGTGGATCGAACATGTTGGCCGGCCGCACCGCGGTGGTCACTGGAATCGGTCCCGGCATGGGCCGCGACATCAGCCTCCAGCTGGCCGATCACGGGGCTGACGTGGTTCTGGTCGGCCGCAGCGACAGGCACATCCCCGGCGTGGCCGCCGAGATCGAGGCGCGCGGCCGCCGAGCTGTCGGAGTCCAGGCCGATGTCACCTCCCTCGAGGACTGCGCCCACCTGGCCGAGGTGGTCGCATCCGAGTTCGGGGCGCTCGACATCCTGGTCAACAGTGCCTTCCACGCCGGGCGGATGGAGCCCTTTGCCACGGCGGACCTGGCGAAGTGGCGCCGCCCGATCGAGGTGAACCTGTTCGGCACGTTGCAGTGCACCCAGGCGCTGCTCCCGGCGTTACGAGCAGCGGCGGCCGTCACCGGCGACGCACGGGTGATCATGGTGAACACCATGTCGGTCCAGTCGCACGAACCGAACCACGGGAGCTACGCCGCATCGAAAGCGGCCCTGTCGTCGGCCACCAAGACCCTTGCCCTCGAACTGGGCGCCGACGGGATCCGGGTGAACTCGGTGCATCCCGGCTACATCTGGGGCGACAGCGTGAAGATCTACTTCGAGATCCAGGCGGCCGAGCGCGGTGGGGACACGACCTGGGAGGACATCTACGCCGAACGCGCAGCGGAGACCGCGTTGGGGTACCTGGCCCACAGTTCCGAGATCGCCGGCGCGGTGGTGTTCTTCGCCTCACCGTTGGCGAAGTGCGTCACGGGGACGTCGCTGCCCGTGAACGCGGGACACTGGATCGCCCCATCGGCTTGAAGCCCATGTGGCGCACGGGTTCGGGCGGCTGAGCATCCCCGAACCGGCCAGGAGCGCTCGGTACCGTTGACCTGCCGAGGCGAGAGCGCCGCACGAGTCGAGCAGGTCGATGCCGAGAGAACCACAGGAGATCTCCGAGCTCGTGGCAGCCCGTCTCCGAGCGTTCCGGGATGACGGTCCGGGCAGCTCCTTCGGAACTGGTTCGGGCGGCTCCTTCGGAGCATGGGACCACGCGCCCAGCCGAGCCGATCTGGACCAGGAACTGGTCGGCCACCAGTACGAACGGGCCTCACTGTTCGCCGATCCGTCCAGTGCGGCGTGGTCGCGGTGTCGCGACCTCACTCGTCGGTCGGCCACCATCCACCTCGCCCAGGCGCAGGTCGACGATGGCCTGGGGGTCCTGCTGGAACCCTTCGACGTGCTCATGCGGGTCACGCTGCCAGCCGACGTGATGATTCGGCGAGCCACGGAGTCCGCCGTCGATCTGATCCTCGGACTGACCGCTGTCCTGCCCGGTCCGACGATCATCGCCCGCCTCGAGGAACTGGTACTCGCCGGCCGCTCGCGTGGGGTCGGCCCCGACCACGAGGTGCTCCTGGTGTCGGCGCTGTCCGCCGCTCACCGCTCGCTCGACGACCTGGCGACGGCCGAGTCGACTCGTGATCGGCTCGCCGCGCTGTGCCGGGCCATCGCCGGCGAACCGGTGGTGGTGGCCTGGGTCGTGGCGAACCTCGACGTTCGGATGGGACGGTTCGATTCGGCGGCCGACGGGTTCCATCGGGCGTTGGCCCATGAGGAACCGATGCCCATCGAGCTGCGTTTCGATCTGTTGTCGGGTCTGGGCGAGGCTCTGGCGCGGTCCGGCCGGATGGAGGAGGCAGAGGATTCGCTGTGGGCGGCTCTGGCCACCGGTGCTCGGGGCGGGCTGCGTCGACTGGCCGCCACCACGGAGCTCCTGGCCGAGATCGCCCGGTCAGCAGGTCGGTGGGAGGAGGCTTATGAGTTACTCGGTGCCACTCGTCGACACGAAGCCGAGTTCATGGCCGCGTCAGCCTGGGCGGCGGAGCTACGACTGCTCACCATCCTCGAAGCGGGACTGATCGCGACTGACCCCGCCGGGGCGGCAACAGGCTCCGACGGCCCGACGGCCACAGGCCCCGACGGCCCGGCGGCAATGGCCCCTGGCCCGACGGTCACGCCGCCCGAGCCCGAGGTGGTGGACCTGCGAGACAGCAGTCGAGCGGCTTCCGAGGAACTGACCGGCCTCCCGGGCCGTGCGTCGATCCGGGCGGAGCTGGCCTCCTTCCTGGGGCGGGGAGTCGGCTGCTCCGTGCTCGCCGTCGATCTCGATCATCTGGGCCGGGTCAACGAGTCACTCGGGCATCGGGTGGGCGACGGGTTGATCACCGAGATCGCCGATCGTCTCCGGAGCCTGGCTCGACCGCAGGACATGGTCGGGCACTGGGGCGGCGACGAGTTCGTGGTGATCCTGCCCCACATCGTGGAGCACGCCGCAGCGCAGTCAGCTGCCGAGCGGGTGGCGGAGCGACTCGGACAGTTGTGGATTGCCCCCGGTGGCGACCGAGTGGTGCCGTCGCTGAGTCTGGGCGTCACCACCTCCACCCCCGGAGGTCCCGATGCCGACGTGTTGTTGGGTCGGGCCGACATCGCCCGACTCCGAGCCAAGCGGCTGGGCGGCGCCCGCATCGAGTGGTTCGGCGACGTCCTGAGCGAGGCGGCCCGTCACCGATACGACACCGAACAACTGGTCCGGGACGGGTTGAGCGATGCCCGCTTCGAGATGTGGTTCCAACCGGTGCACTCGAACCACTCCAGCTATCCGATCGCGGCTGAGGCGCTGTTGCGCCTGAGGATGCCCGATGGCTCGGTACTGGCGCCCGGAGCGTTCCTCGAAGTGGCCGAGGACACGGGCCTCTCCCGGCCGTTGGGGCGGTGGGTCATCGACGAGACCTGTCGCATCGGCGGTCGGTGGGCCCGCCAGGGGGTTCCCTTCCGGCTGGCGGTGAACGTGTCCGCCACGCAGGTGGACTCGTCGTTCCCGTCGCTGCTGGCCGATGCGTTGCGACGCAACGAGCTGGATCCATCCATGCTGGTCGTGGAGCTCACCGAACACGCCATCCTGGCGGCCGACGAGGAACAGGTCGGCGCCCTCGATGAGGTCCGCGCCACCGGTGTGCGGCTGGCACTCGACGACTTCGGGACGGCCTACAGCTCGCTCAATCACCTGCGGCAGTTCGAGGTCGACGTCGTCAAGATCGACCGGAGTTTCGTGGCCGGGCTGGGCGAGGACCCGCGTGACGCCGCCATCGTGCAGGCGGTGGTGGACCTGTCCAGGACGTTCGGGTTCCGGGTCATCGCCGAGGGCGTCGAGACGACCGAACAACTCGATCTTCAGCGGCAGCTGGGCTGTCACGGCGCGCAGGGGTATCTGCTGGGCCGGCCCAGGCCGGCCGAGGCGTTCGAGCGTCTGCTGGGGTCCCAGCCGCTGGTCGACCTGCTCTTGGACCGGCACCGCGACCGGCTCCTGGTCTGACCCGAGCCCGTGGCAGTCGCGCCGGGAATCGAGATCGAGGTCGGCGAGCGGACCGTTCGGGTGTCGAACCCCGACAAGGTCTTCTTCCCGTCGTCCGGGATCACCAAGATGGATCTGGTCCGTCACTACCTGACCGTGGGCGCGGGAGCGTTGCGCGGTGTCCGCTCGCGGCCGACTGTCATGAAGCGGTTCCCCAACGGCGTGGAGCAGGACTTCTTCTTCCAGAAGCGGGTGCCCGCCTCCCGGCCCGAGTGGCTGTCGACCGCAGTCGTGGCCTTCCCATCGGGTCGCACGGCAGAGGAGATCTGCCCAGCGGATCTGGCCCATGTGATCTGGATGGTCAACCTCGGCTGCGTGGACCTGAATCCGTGGGCGGTGCGCAAGTTGGACCTCAGCGCGCCGGACGAACTGCGGGTCGACCTGGACCCCCAACCGGGTGTCCCCTTCTCCGCCGTTCGGGACGTGGCGATGTGTGTCCGGGACGTGCTGACCGAGCACGAACTGGTGGGCTTTCCCAAGACTTCGGGATCGCGGGGCATCCACATCAACATCCGGATCCGGACCTCGTGGGACTTCACCGAGGTCCGCCGGGCCGCGCTGGCGTTGTCCCGCGAAGTCGAGCGGCGGCTGCCGGGCGTGGCCACCACCAAGTGGTGGAAAGAGGAGCGGGGCGACACCGTCTTCTTGGACTTCAACCAGAATGCCCGGGATCGAACCGTGGCCTCGGCCTACTCAGTGCGTCCGAACCCCTTGGCGTTGGTCTCGACTCCCATGACCTGGGATGAGGTGCCGACCTGCGAGCTGGGTCACTTCACCCTGGAGTCGGTGGCCGACCGGTTCTCCCGGGGGATCGACCCCGATGCAGCCATCGACGAGATGGCCTACTCCTTGCAGCCGTTGCTCGACCTTGCCGCGCAGGACGAAGCCGGTGGACTCGGTGATGCTCCGTGGCCTCCGAACTTCCCCAAGGCACCGGCGGAGGGACGGCGAGTGGCGCCCAGCCGGCGTCGCAAGGAGCCGAAGACCCCGGAGGACGACGGCTGAGCGCTCTGCGCCACCGGCACCCGCTGTTCATCCATCGTTTCGAGACTGTTGTCGCAGGGGCCGCTACCGGGCCGGTGACGGTCGGCGAGTAGTTCGACCTACCGACACTCCGGGGGAGAGCTGTGCCGACCGTCGAGGAGAATCTCTCAGCGTGGAACGAGCAGTACGACTGGGCTGAAGAGGGCGATGAGTGGTCCAGCGGGTGGGGCGGGGCAGACGCTCAGTGGTTCGGCGCGCTGTTCCCACGACTCCGGCACTACCTGCCCGCGTCCGTCATCGTGGAGATCGCCCCCGGACATGGCCGCTGGACCAACTATCTGGCGCAGCACTGCGACCGCCTGATCGGTGTGGATCTCTCGAGCGCATGCATCGACGAGATCTCCACCAAGCTGGCGCCAGGGGGCGTGGCCTTCCTGCACCATTCCAATGCCGGCGAGCACCTCGATCTGTTCGCCGGATGGGATGAGTTGCCGGTCGAGGATGTTCAGCAACTGGAGCAGTCAGGCCTCCGCCCGCCCCGTCATTGGCGAGCCATGAGCATGACCGCGGCCAAGATGCGCCAGTTCGCCGATGATGCCGGGCTCGTGTGCATCGGCCAAGAGATCGTGAACTGGGGTGGCGACGTGTTGATCGACTGCTTCTCGGTCCTGGCGTTGCCCGGCCCGGGCGCAGCGACCGACACGGCTGTGGTTCGGAACAAGAACTTCACCGCGGAGATGCAGTCGATCCGAGCAACGACCGTGGTCTACGGGGACACGCCTGGTTGACGGCGAGATGCAACCAGCTCAGCCTGCCGGTCCAGCTCGGGGAGCACCTCGTCCCGGGTTGCGCCGGGCAATCGGAAGACGCACTCGGTCACGCCGATTCGCTCGAAGTGGTCGAGCTTGTCCGGGGTCGGGAGCGAGCCGAAGGGAATGACCTCGAAGCCCCCGGGATCACGACCGGCATCGGACAGCGCAGCATGCAGTCGCGGGATGGCCGCAGTCAGGCCCGCCCCGCCGATGGGGATCCAGCCGTCGGCGTAGTCGACCAGCGCCCCGAAGATCTTTGGCCCGTCGCCACCACCGATGAGCACCGGCACGCGGCCGACGGGTTTCGGCCAGCTCCATGACGGACCAAAGCTCACATGTGTGCCGTCCACGCTGGCCTCCTCCGCGGTCCAGAGTTGGCGCATGGCCAGGATGTGTTCGCGGCAGACCGCACGCCGGTCGGCGAACGCCACACCGTGATCGGCGAGCTCCTCGCGGTTCCAACCGAATCCGATGCCCAGCGACACACGTCCGCCGCTCAGGTGGTCGAGCGTGGCCACAGCTTTCGCCGTCACGATCGGCTCCCGCTGGGCGGGCAGCATGACCCCGGTTCCCAGGCGGATGGTCGATGTTCGCGAGGCCGCGGTGGCCAGGGCGATCAGCGGGTCGAGGCTCCGGGCGTAGTGCTCGGGCAACTCGTCCTCGCCTCCAGGAGGCGGCGTCTCCCGGGAGACGGGGATGTGCGTGTGCTCGGGCAGCCAGATCGAGTCGAACCCACGGGCCTCGGCTTCGAACGCCAGCTCGGCCGGATCGATGGTGAGGTCGGTGGAGAAGATCGTCACGCCGAACCGCATGGCGCAGACCGTAGCGTCCGGATCTGACGCTGTGTCAGATCCGCTGGCAGGATGAGCGCATGGGAATCTGTGACGGACGTGTGGTGATCGTGACGGGAGCGGGGCGAGGTATCGGCCGGGGCCATGCCCTGGAGTTCGCCCGACAGGGTGCACGGGTGGTGGTGAACGACCTGGGGGTGGCCCAGGACGGATCCGATCCCAGCGCCACGCCGGCTCAGGAAGTGGTCGACGAGATCACGGCCATGGGCGGCGAGGCCGTGGCGTCGGGTCACGACGTGGCCGACTGGGATGCGGCGGCGGCCATGGTCGAACTGGCGGTGTCGGAGTTCGGGTCGCTCGATGTCGTGGTCAACAACGCGGGCATCCTCCGTGACCGGATGTTCGTGAACTCCGAGCAGGCCGAGTGGGAAGCCGTGTTGCGGGTTCACGTGCTGGGCCACGCGGCGCCGGCCCGGCACGCCGCGACCTACTGGCGTGGTCGGTCCAAGGCAGGCGAACCGGTCGACGGGCGGATCATCAACACCTCCTCCGGCGCGGGCCTCATGGGTTCGGTCGCCCAGGCTGCGTACTCGGCGGCCAAGGGCGCCATCGCATCGCTGACCCTGGTGCAGTCAGCGGAGTTGGGGCGCATCGGGGTCACCGCCAACGCCATAGCCCCGGCGGCCCGAACCCGGATGACCGAGGCGGCGTTCGCCGACATGATGGCCACCCCGGGCGAGGAGGCGTTCGACGCCATGGCCCCGGAGAACGTGGCGCCGCTCGTGGTGTGGCTGGGTTCCGCGGAGTCAGCAGATGTGACCGGCCGTATCTTCGAGGTCGAAGGCGGCATCATCGGCCTGGCCGAGGGCTATCGCCATGGGCCGCGGGTCGACAAAGGCGCCCGGTGGGAGCCCGACGAGGTCGGGGCGATCGTGGCCGATCTGCTCCGCGAGGCCGAGACGCCCACCCCGGTCTACGGCGCCGGCTGACCTACTGCCGTGTCGTGCAACGTCTGCCCTGTCC
>Ga0105044_10014072_pt1 | contig 10837 bp, 10 predicted proteins | sample MAT01_FD_78092 | JGI IMG/M metagenome (GOLD analysis project Ga0105044, IMG submission 78092) | Freshwater microbial communities from Lake Fryxell liftoff mats and glacier meltwater in Antarctica - MAT-01 | ecosystem: Environmental > Aquatic > Freshwater > Ice > Liftoff microbial mat | place... | reverse complement strand
GAAAGCATCAAACGCGACGTTCTTGCGGCTGCCCACGTCGCCGACCCAGAACTTGTAGTCGACCTGTGCTGTGCTGGCGGTGGTGTTGTTACCCTCGTTGGCCTCGGGAATTCGGGATCCCGAATCCGCTACCGCCAGCACGAAGTATTTCCCTTCCGCCAATACTGGGGAACGGCAAATCGAGTTCCGGCATCTCGACCAGTGCCGTGAAGGTTGCCGACGAACCCGGATTCAGCCGAAGCGTCTTATTGGGAACTCGGCCGAGAAAATAGTCGCGATCAAAGGGATTACCGGTGTCCGACAGGTACAGGTGCATGCCCGTCTTGTTGTTGGCGGGGTTGGCTTTTTCGTCCCCCACATTCCGGACAGTGAAGCGAACGAAGCCGGGATCGCCGGGAACGGCAATGTCGCCGGCAAATTTGAAGGTGACGTTCTCGACAACGAGATCGGCGGTTGGGCAGTCGCGGACTTCGAGCCGTTCGAGATTCAGACGATTGCGAGTTTTCATGAGAGGATCCTGGGGATACCGCGTGCGATCGCGGGGAGGGACAGTCAAGATAAACGATCTCACGATGGTAAGTCAATTGAAATCACGAGATTTCATTCGCGAGGTTTCCAACTTGAGCATTGCCGTTGCTCCGCGGAGGTAGACAAAATTTTGAAGAAATCTCAGCCGTCACGTTGTTGATGGTAAATTGGACTGGCATCTAAATCGCCAAACTCTGGGCGAGGGCGTTTGTGGGGATCTCGTAGGAAGACAGCCTTCAACGTAGCTTGACGCCTCCGAGATTGTGAAAAAATGCTCACACAAAGGCGCTAAGACGCAAAGAGACACAAAAACATTGCATTTTTTGGCTTTTCTTTGCGTCTTCGCGGCTTTGCGTGAGCTGGTTTTGTCTTCTGCACTAGTTCTCCGAGTCGAGTCTGGTTTCCGCGTTCGGTAGACTCGAATCGAATAGACGCTACGAGGGGAGATGGAACATGACCGCGTGCCGCCGAGGGTCATTGCAAAACCATTCTGCCGTGTTGCATCACGAACTATTCTGAAGCGACAGAAGCAGGTACGGTTGTCTTTGTTACCCCACTCGAATTATTCATGAGCTTCTGCAACTGCTCTTTCATCAGATCATTACGAACAAATTCGAGCGTGTTGAAAGTTGCTCTTGTCTCCCGGGAATGAGCTTCCAGCACGGCCCATGTCTTCTCCACCCATCCCGCATCACTGTATCCCTTGCCGTACATCGAATAGTGAACGCAACTGACGTAGTTCGGATAGACGTTGGCAAGATGTTTGCGGAAGAGCTGGGAAACTTTTTTGCCGAACAAGATGAAGAGGGAGCGTTCCGTCACGCCTACATCACGCATCTCCGTGCGGAAGGAACGAATCTGCTTTTGTAGATCAATGGTGCCGGTTTTTATTTGAGCCCACAGGCCCGCGGAGTTTGGCTCCACGACTTCCTTGATGAGATCGGTCATATACGCCCCGCGATACGGGCTATGGTTGAAAGCGTACATGAGCTTTCTCGCGTGATCCCTCCCGTGGAAATTCTCCCAGATCCCCGGTTGGTGCGTAGAAACATTCAACCCGATCATCACAACCGAAGTCTTCAGGCACTCCATCTCCTTGACCAGAAGACTTACATCAGCGGCACGGTTGTCATTCCATGCCGCCCAACTTGCATGCCTGCCATATTTCTTGGCCAAGTCATCGAAAAGCATTTGGCTCAATCTCATCGAAACTGCCTCAATCTCACGCCTCATTCCGCAACTTACCCCATCTTGCCCACGGGCAGCGCCCCCTGACCTTCCGGGTCAAAGAACAGCGCGGGAAACTGGGTCCGGTCGTCGTACACCGCTTCGGTTACGATTGTGTAATTGAGGTTGGCACCGGAAAGGTTCGTGTTCAACAGTCGGGCTCGAGTCATGTCGGCTCCGGTTAGATTGGCTCCTGTAAAGTCTGCGCCTTCGAGGTCGGCCGCGTCGAGTATCGCGTGACCCAGATCAGCACCCGTCAGATTCGCGCCTCGCAAATCCGCTCCGGTTAGAGTTGCGTTGATTAATACGGCTCCTGTCAAATTGGCGTTCCGCAGATTGCAACCCCGCAGGTTGGCCCTCCAGAGGTTGGAGACCGCCATGTTGGCCCCTTCGAGGTTGGCTCTTCGGAAGTCCAGCTTGGACATGTCTGCTACGGCCAGGATCATGCCCGCGAGGTTCGCCCCTTCGAGCGTGTCCACCGGTAGAACCTGCAGAACTTCAGTGGTGAATTGGTGTTTGATCTCGATCATGATTGATCCTTTGGGGATAGGATTCGTTGTACCGTGCGGTGGCCGCCGAACTGGTGGATATCCTAACGGGTCCGGGCACGATTTCACACACTTTTATAGCACAACCGTCCTGCCGGGGCCCTCGCTGACGCTTCAGGCTCCGCCAAAATGCCTTAAGCCGGGGCCTGAAGCGTTAGCGAAGGCGCGAATAGATATAGCAGATTATCCCTGTCTTCTACCTACTTTGCCTTGCCCCCCAAAGCTCCCGACCGTCCTTGATTTTATTCATTCGTCGGGGTATCTGCCTCCATCCTCAAGTGGGGCCATTACGAAATGCGCGATGCACCGCCTTGTCGCGCAGACCGTGATCCACGGTCAAAAGTAGCTGAGAAATCTCGCCCGGCGTGAGGAGCCGCACCGGGTGAGTTATCCGTTTAGCTCGAAGGAAACCGATACCATGACCGTTTTTCAAGCCGTCCAAAACGATTCCGTCACACCGATGTTGCGCTCTTCGCGCACCGCTCGCCGGCGCAAGCCGCAACTGGGGATCGAACAGCTCGAAGGTCGTGACGTCCCTGCGAGCGGCCTGGGGATCGCTAGCGACTTCAGTGCCTTCGTTCTGCACAACACAACTGTCCATGCGAGCGCCATCGAAGGGCGGGCAGCCGTGGGTGGCAATGGATCGTTCATCAACTATGCACTCGGCAATGTCCTGACCAACTCACACGGCTTGCGGGACGATGTAATCGTCGGCGGCAATGCGACCATCACCAGCGCGCAGGTGTTCAACGGTAACACCGTCTATGGCGGGATTGGGACGTTCACGTCCATCGGCCAGCCGAATGGAACTGCTCGCCAGGGTTCGGTCATCGACTTCGCCAGCGCGGAAACGGATCTACTGGCCCTTTCCGATTTGTACGCCGCGATTCCGATCAATGGGACCGTGCAGAGCGCCTATGGCGTTGTCACCCTCACCGGAAATAATCCGGTCCGCAATGTGTTTCAGTTAACCTCCGCCCAACTCTGGGATGCGGTGAACCTGAACATCGTGGTCCCGGCCGGATCGACAGCGATCGTCAATGTATCCGGTGCAAACGCGCGAATGCAGTTTATGGGTATGGCAGTCCAGGGTACGACCCGGGACCACGTCCTGCTCAACTTCTCTCAGGCAACTCAGTTAATGTTGACCGGAATCGGCGTCCAGGCGAGCGTGTTGGCTCCGCGGGCAGACGTGAATTTCTCGAACGGTCAAGTGATCGGAACGTTGGTCGCGGGGAATTGGAGTGGATCCGGCCAGATCGTCTACCAGCCGCCGGAGATCGTGGCGTCCAGCGGGACCAGCCGGCTCAGCGGTATGGTTTATCGCGACGACAACAAGGACGGCATGCCGCAAAATTGGGAATGGCGATTCCAGGGCGCGTCTGTTGAACTGACCGGGACCGATATGTACGGCTTCGCCGTTTCGAAGTCCACGACCACGGACGCAGGCGGCATCTATCGGTTCAAGGAACTTCCGGCCGGAAATTACTCGGTCGTGGTGACGGCCCCGGACGGCTATGCCCCCGGACTTGGCACAACCGGACTGTTCGGTGGAACGCCGGGATTGAACACCGTCACGGCAATCACGATTCCGAACGCCCAGGTTTCCGGCGGATACAACTTCGGCCAGTTGACCATGCCCGTGGCCACCAGCCGGCTTAGTGGCATGGTGTATCGCGACGAGAACTCGGATGGTCTGCCGCAAAATTGGGAATGGCGGTTCCAGGGTGTCGATGTTTCTTTGTCGGGAACAGATTTGTACGGCACACCGGTAATGCGAGACACGACCACGGACGCTGGCGGCATCTTCCGGTTCAAGGATCTCCCGGCCGGGACTTATGCAGTCGTGGTTACGGCACCGGATGGGTATCTCCCTGGGCTGGGCACCACCGGCCTGTTCGGCGGGACACCGGGTTTGAACATGGTCACTGGCATTGCGATCACGGAAAGCCAAGTTTCGGGTGGCTATAACTTCGGGCAACTGAGTGTGTAAATGATTCTGATCCATCCACAAATTGCGCAGATTTCACAGAGGAAAACCACACAGGTCTTTATCTGTGAAATCTGCGCAATCCGTGGATAACATCGCTTAACGGTATCCGTAGTTAGGATTCTTTCGTCGTGGGAACTGGTTCGACTTTCGGTGGAAGTGGAACAGGGGCGATCAACTTTGGTTTGAATTCTCCAGCCGCGAGTATGCAAAGTTGGTCGTGAACGCGTTGGCGGTACTCGCAGGCTAAAGTCACCACTTCACGAAGTTCTTCGTCTGTGACGTTTCCATCCGGGTAGAGCAGCTTGATCAAGCCGGAGCCGACGCGCTCGATGGCCGTGTGATCGCGTTTGGTTAAACCTGTCCCGAGATCGACCGAATGCACGCGATTCTGGTGATCGTCTTCACGAAGGCGCACAAGTGTTTCGCCGAAGTAATCGGTCACGAAGCCGACACCTTTTGACACCGACGCTGGCGTAATCTTCGGCACCTCCCAGCCCGGCAGATAGGCGTGCATGCGATCCTGGAAGGCGGAATCGATAAGTTCTTCGGGCAACGGTTCCAGCAGATGGCGATAACGAGAATGTGGCTTGCCGTCCTCGACATCCAGATTGCCGGTGAACACCAAGCCGGCGTCGGCGGCGAAGGCCAGCGAACCGCGGCTAAACTGGCCGCTCTCCATGTAGTCCTTCAATGTGGAAATGGTTTCGTTCTCGTCGCCGAACGAAGTGTGGGCGATCTCGTCGAAGACCACGACTTTTCGCGTGCCGACGATGCCCACGGCCTTGGTACTCAGGTTGACAAACAGGTTCGCTGGCGAGGTCTTGCCGCCGGAAATCGTGAACACACGTGGCGAAATATTCCTCAGCAAGAACGTCTTGCCCGTTTGCCTTGGCCCCAGTTCCATGAAATTCACATTGCGTTCAACGAGCGGGATCAATCGGGAGAGCAGCAGCAGCCGCGTGCGTCTTTCGGGGATGGCATCCGGACTATACCCGGCACTTTGCAGCATGAGGGCGATCCACTCGTCGGACGTGAATTGCCCGCGTGCCGCCCGATAGGCGACCAAATCCGGCGGGCCGACCTGGAAGGGCGTGAAGGACGCGACCTCGCTCGGATTGTCGGCATCCACTTCCGGCGTGTAGCGAATCTTCACTGTGCCCCAGAGGCCGCCAAGGAGCAGGCCCGTGTTTTGTTCGAGAATCGTCGGCGAGATTCGCACCTTGTTATCTTGAAGAGCGGGAACCCGAGCCCAGCGTTGCCCGCCACGCAGATCCACCCGGGCATCGACATTATCGATCAGCGTCACTTCGCCGCGACTGAGAAGTTTCTCCTTCAGTAACTCACGGTGTTCCAGATCCGGCAACAGTTCCTTGACCTTTGCCTGCATCTTGGCGAGATCGTCTTTCCAGGTGTCCGGCTTCACGTACTTGGCGATGAGGTATTCGGAGACGTAGCGAGGCAATCCCCGGAAGGCGGCTTGTTGAGCGAGCGATTTGAGGACGACCTTGTCGCCAAGCAGCGAGTGCGCCTTGCGATCCAGTTCACTGAGTGGATGTTCGTCGAAAAGGGCCACTGTCCTACTCCGGTAGAAAGTACGCGTTCGAGGATGTTCATTTTACGAGGCATTCTTGACACGGACGCCGAGATAGCCGATACCGATCAGATTGGTCGATTTCTTGCCGAGCATATACATGAGAACTTTAAGAATGGAGCCCTGAGTATGAGTATCTTAGCTAAGATTTGCTCCGCCTGCGATCAAGGAAAGGCCTGTCCACGCACCATTCGGCTAAGAAAATTCGCTTTATACGCTCAATTTCCAGGCTCGATTTGGATCGGCATTCTTTTTGCACTATAATTCATCTGTTAGCCTTGACGCAGTGCCATTGCTCTTTGCTCTGTCCATTGCACGGAAGGAACGTGAAAGAGGTGTTGTCGTGCAACAGACAACACAATTGCCGGCAGTTCAATTGCAGATGCCACCAGTCGGGCGAATTTCCCTGACAGTCCGGCTGGCAACCATCTTAGCGATTGCAATTCCATTTCTTGGCGTGGTCGCCGCCCCGTTTTTTCTCTGGGGCTGGGGCTTTCGCTGGACCGACTTAGGTTTACTACTGGGAATGTACATCTTGTCGATTCTGGGCATCGGGGTTGGTCTGCATCGGCTCTTCGTTCATCGGTCGTATCAAACATACACCTGGGTGAAGTTCATTCTCGCAGCCATCGGAGGCATGGCAGTCCAGGGCTCGCTCATGGATTGGGTTGCCATTCATCGCCGGCACCACCAGTTCAGCGACACCCCGGACGATCCACATTCGCCGCGACACGGGGGAGTCGGTTTTCTCGGCGCGCTTCGTGGCTACTGGCATGCTCATATCGGCTGGTTCTTCAAGCCCGATGCGCCAGGCCTGCATCACTACGTCAAGGATCTCAAAGCGAGCCCAGCACTTCGCTGGGCGAGCCGCCTGTTCCCAGTCTGGGTGCTTCTTGGCCTTGTCATTCCTGCGGCCTTAGGGGGCGTGATCACGCAAAGTTGGCTGGGTGTTTGGACGGGCCTCATTTGGGGCGGGCTGATCCGAATTTTCATCGTCCATCACGTAACCTGGAGCGTCAACTCGGCTTGCCATCTCTGGGGGAATCGACCATTCCACAGTCAGGATGAAAGCCGCAATAACCTTCTGTTTGGGATCCTGGCACTGGGTGAAGGCTGGCACAATTCACATCACGCCTTTCCAACCTCGGCTCGTCACGGACTGCGCTGGTGGCAGATTGACGTGAATTACTATGCCATTCGCACCTTGGTGTTTTTGGGGCTGGCCTGGAATCTAAAGTTGCCCACTGCGGATGAGCAGGCGAAACTGCGAAGTGCTTTGAAACAGATTGCAAGAGCTTAGCGGTTGGCAACTTTCTTCATCCATTCCAGCAAATCGTCCACGAATGGATGCCCTTCCGGCTCGAATTCCAGCGTATGATGGGCGTTCGGATACTCAATCAGGTCTTTCCGACACGGAAACTTCTCGAAAAATCGGCGCGTCTTTGCATTGTCGATGATTCGATCCTGCCCGGCCAGCATCAGTAGCGTGGGCACCTTCACCCTTCGTTTAGCACGACGCAGGTAAATATCGAGTGAGTTGCTCTGGAACATCATGCGAGCCGTAGCTTCATGCAGGGCGAGTGGATCGTTCTTCAGGAACTCTCGCCAGTCTTCGGACTCTGTAAACAGGGCCGGGTCATTGAGCGGAATCGGGAACATCCGGGTCGGAGCACGCAGAGCACAGCGGCCGATCCAGAGTCGCTGAAATAGACTCAAATTCACTTGGGGAAAAAACCCCGGGCACAACAGGGCCAATCCATCCACTAAACCCGGATGCCGATACTGAAAGGCGACGCCGAGCTTACCGCCCCAGGAGATCGCGCCCATCAGCTTTGGCATATCCGTTGGTAGTGTCTTCACGAACTCCGCGATGTCGTCGAGCACGCGGCGAAAGCTGGGGAAATCGCCACGCTTTTCCGTGTTCAGACCACAACCTCGCCTGTCGAGAAAGAAGACTTCGTAGCCGGCGGAGGCGATTTGCGAGCACGAACGCGGATACCAGCCGCCGTGGCTCTGAATGCCATGCAGGAAGATGACACGGCCGATGGGCTCAGCGGGTGGCGAAAACTTCCGATAGTGCCAGCGATAGCCATCGGACGCCGTCGCGAGGTGCAGCGTGGGCTTGCCCGGTTCGTCGAGTGTTCGCAGTTCCTCAGCCAATCAGCACTTCCTTTCGCGAGGCAAGCCGTTCGACGAAGTCTTCTTGAATGCCGATGCCCAATCCTGTCCGCACGAGTGCTGGTGCCCAACCGCCCCAGCCGAAAGTGACGTCTTCATCGCCCAGAGCATACTGAACGAGATGCCGATCGAACGAGCCTTCAATGGCTTTCAGATTCTTAACGCTTGTTGCAAAGTGCCGGCCAGCCGTGGAGAGAATCGCGGTCTCGCCGACCTGGCAGCCGAGTTGATAGCCAAGATTGTGTTTCAACGCAAATTGAGCCAGACGCAACGACTTAATGAATCCGCCGCACTTGGAGAGCCGCAGGTTAAACAGATCGCACAGACCACTTTCGGCCGCCCGTTCGGCATCGACCATTCCGCACAGCGATTCATCGAGCATGATCGGCGTCTTCACCTGCTTGCGAATCTCGGCCAGTTTATCGACTTCCGCGTGGGACACCGGTTGTTCGACGGCACTGATACCGAATGGTTCGAGTTCACGGATCTTGTCGGCCGCGATCGAGGCGGGCCAGGCTTCGTTGGCATCGACACGAATGTCCACGCTCTTCCCGACCCGGCCCCGGATCATCTTCAGGCGGTAAGGATCGTCGTGACCTTCCATGCCGACTTTTACCTTGAGATGCTTGATGCCAAACACCCGCCAGCGCCAGGAGGCCATGCGGATCTTCAGGCCCTTTCGTGCGGATGTGATGGCCCCGCTATACTGCACTCGTTCTCGGAATTCGTACAAATCGGGAGCGAGATACTTGGTCACGTTGCACAGCGGCTCGCCAAAACCCCGGCCATAGGCGTCGAGCAGTGCGATCTCGACCGCACAGCGGGCGGCGTTCCCTTGCACCCCTCGGGAATCGCCGGGGACAATTGCTGGTCGAAAGTCTTCGACGATTCGCAATGCACCGGCAAAATCGCGGCACTCGCCAAGCTGGGATTTCAAATCGGTGGCCTTGAGCAGATCGAGCGCCGATTCGGCCGATTCGCCCGTGACATATTCGCGCGGAACGCCTTCGCCCCAGCCGACACTGCCGTCGTTCAGCTTGACACGAACCACGACATTGTCGGTCTCCGTCCGGGCGTGCGAGGCATGCTTGATCCGCTTCTTGAGCGGGATACGGACCACAAACGCGCTGAGTTCTTTGACTTGCATGAGTGAGTTTCAAGTTTCGAGTTTCAAGTTTCAAGTTCTAGCGTCATTCGCCAGCGTGAGACAGGGGTTCCGCTTGTGAAATCTGTAATTTCCAGCCTTCTCAAAATGAAACCCGAAACTTGAAACTTGAAGCAGAGGTTCCTGCTATACTAGAATCTTCAAATCAGCCCCTCTCGAAACGTTTGGATGCCGCACATGCCGGCGCAACTCCTTTCATTAACCGACGGCCCGAGCATTTTGCTCGACAAACCCATCCTGCTTCTGGGCAGGCACGGGGAGTGCGATATTCAATTGAATTCGCGAAAAGTCTCGCGACGCCATTGCTGCATCGCCCAGGTGAGCGACTATATCGTCGTTCGCGATCTCGGCAGCACGAACGGCGTGCGCATCAACGGCCATCGCGTTTTGGAAGGAAAGCTCAATGCCGGCGACGAACTGACGGTCGGAAACTTTCGCTATCAAGTGTATCTGGAATCCGTGAGTAGCAACGAGGATGGTTCCTCAAGAGAAACCCCCTCCAAACCAAAAAAGCAACGCGCTGAAGAATCCTTGCTGGAAAACGCGGACGAACCGGTTCCCCTGGACGACGCTACCGCCCGTGCCGGAAAAATTCTTGCATCGCGACCGGCTCCGGCTCCAGTTCTGGCAAAGGCCGCGGACGATGACTCCTTTGTCCTTCCGGAGCGCTTGCGTAATCCGCCCCCGCCGCGTTGATTGATACTGATTCCGAATGACACAACTTCCTATCGTTCTCGCCATGACCGGGGCCAGCGGCTCACCTTACGGGGTGCGGCTGCTGGACATATTGCTGAATACCGGCCAGCCAATTCATCTCGTTATCAGTCCCGCCGCCACGGAAGTCATGCAGCGCGAGTTGAATGTCGATCTTGATCTCGACCATTTCGATCCGGCGAAGTTGCTCCCCGCCCGCTCGGACTTCTCCCGGCTTCAGTATCACAGCTATCGCAATTTTCAGGCGGGAATCGCGAGCGGTTCATTCCTGACGGCCGGGATGGTCATTTGCCCGTGCAGCATGGGGACAGTAGCTTCGATTGCTCATGGCACTTCGGGGAACCTGATTCATCGAGCGGCCGACGTGCATTTGAAAGAACGGCGCAAGCTGATCGTGGTGCCCCGCGAGACGCCGCTGGGCGTGATCCAACTGAGAAACCTGGCCACGCTAGCCGAGGCCGGGGCGATCGTGCTACCGGCCATGCCGGCGTTTTACACGTTGCCAAAAACGATCGACGACATGATCGATTTCATCGTCGGCCGCGTCTGCGACCAGTTAGGCGTGGAGCACGGATTGTTAAAACGTTGGGGAACGGCGGAGCGGGATTGAGTGCTGGTTGAAAACTACTTGAGTCGTAATGAAATCAACAATAAGATTCGCTTGGGCCGGAAAGCCGTTGGCTGTAAGAAGGAAATGTCCTTGCCTCTTCTCGATCCAGCTCCCGATTGGGCAGACCCAAAAGAAGAACGCCATCGATATGTAATCCTGTGGCATGGTTGTGTTACGGATGACAAGAACGAGATCGAGGCTAACTGTGCCAGCCCCGGAATTGAGCCAACAAAGGGACGGCCCAACACCGATTTTGGCCGGGGATTTTACACCACCACCATCG
>Ga0105044_10014070_pt1 | contig 10839 bp, 7 predicted proteins | sample MAT01_FD_78092 | JGI IMG/M metagenome (GOLD analysis project Ga0105044, IMG submission 78092) | Freshwater microbial communities from Lake Fryxell liftoff mats and glacier meltwater in Antarctica - MAT-01 | ecosystem: Environmental > Aquatic > Freshwater > Ice > Liftoff microbial mat | place... | reverse complement strand
GTTCAGAAAGTTCGCGCTCACGCTCCAGTCGCCGTCGTTCAGCAACTGCCTTGGCCGCAATTAGCCTGTCCTCCAGGCTATGGCGCTCTAGTCGTGCTGCGTCATGACTATCGCCCAGCCGCGTAAGCTCGCGAACGATCTGGCCCCGACGATCGGCAAGTAAATCCGCCTCGTCAGTAGAGCCAGCAACGTGATTTAGGCTCGCAAATAAGTGTTCCAGAAGGCTGGACCATAGATCTCCTTCGACGTACTGCCATGCATTATATTCGACTTGGACGACATTGCGGCACATGACCATATTGGACGCATCTTGATCAGTCATACTGTTTAAGGCTCGACATAGCCCATCTATCCTGTGCTGTATTGATGTCATAAAGTGCGACTTGCCCGAACCCCATGCACCAAATACACCAATTGCAAGCGGAGGGACAAGATGGCGAGAGCACAGAAGTTGCGCGAACGCCTCAACTTCTGCCTCAATTCCCACGAAGTCGTGAAACGGAGGCGGTAACGAATTGGAACACGCCACCTCACGCGGCGAATCATTATGCAAATTTGGGATTTGCATTCCCAGCGTTGCAGCCGGCAGTGAAGTCAACAACTCCGCAATAGATCCGCCCTCTTCGACGATACGCGAGCGATACAAATCACTAAGCTCATCTGAGGTTATACCAACATCCGCAAGCACAACTTTCAGAGCCTCAGCGATTAGACCAACGCGCAAACTCATGATGGAACAAAATGCTTCATCAAGGCCAAGATAATCAGCATGCGGAAAGCTGGCAATACATATCGAGAATAGCCTACTCATTTCTGAACTAAGCTTTTCATTGGAGCCATCCGCAGACGAGCCCGATTTTGGTTTGGAAAGGTGCTCAGCAACATCCCGCGCAGTTACCACCTCACGTCCCGCGGCCAAGCAGATCGCTCGTGGAGTAATGCGAAACCCTAACAAGAGATCGAGCGGACCGTCTCCAGACTTCCGGCTCATAATCATGATGCCCAGCAAGAGATCCAGCGGGTCAGCGGCAGCTCGGTGCTGCGACGCAGCTATAGCTTCGGCCAATCGGACGGCCCATCGTAACTCGGGACCGAATCGATCGGACAAACTAAGTTCAGGCGAATCCATAACTCCCGCTCAGCGTTCTACGATTATACTGCATAATCCGTGATAACTACATCTCAAGCTGGAGTGGTCCGTCTAGTCAAGATCCCGAAATCGACCGTCACTATATGGTGGCCAACACAACTCGTAAAATACCAGATTGAAGTTGCTATCAGCTTTCCATTGCATTCGCCATCCCTGCGGAACGACGATTTCAAAGGATACTCCGGGGGCAACCTCGTAACATTTTATGCTTGTAGTCGACGACCACATTTCGAAGCAGCCTGAACCCGACATGTAGCCCTCTACCGTCCTAGATCCGCCTATCACCTCCTGCAATGGGGTCTTCGCTCCGGCTTCTACATGCACAAAAGCAATATCTTTACTTGGATCATCGTGAAATTTGTAGGAAAAGCACGTTACACCTTCGCGAACTATGAGACGCTCACTAAACTCTAGTCTTTGTGCGCCCTCGCCCTCTTGGGGGAACGAACTGAAGCAGCTAAGCGACTCAAGCATATGGCCAGTCACCCATCCATAGTGAGAACCAGGTCCATCGAACGGTAGTTCATGGCGTGCGAGCCGCCATCGCTACGGCAGCCCCGCTTCAGGCATAGTACCGGACTCGCATCAAGACTTGCTCGATATCACAAGCAACTTTCGACACTATCTTCTCACCGCAACATCAGGTAGCATTACTATTTTTACTTCATCTCCGACGAACGGAGCCCGCATGTTCCGGTGGACAACATTTGATGTTCGACCGCTGATGCCGGCTGGATGGGATTCGACCATCTCTTCGGCTGCCGAACGGCTACACAAACGTAAGGTGATAGTCCCGCCTCACATCACCTCACGAGAGGGACCAGACGTACGTTCGCTCACGATCAGAGGGGTCGGGTCGAACGCAGTTCGAGCCGAACTGAGTTGGCTGGATGAGCTGTATCGAACGGTATTCAAGGAGCTGGCGCAGCGCACAACGTCAGAACCAGTATCAGTCGCGCAGGGAGAGCGGCATACTGTCGTCTTGAACGTGCAACATTGTGGCGATATGCGGTACGAATGCCACGTGGACACGAATCCCATCCAAGGGATGTTGTACGTTACAACACATCCACCAGGACATGGTGGCGAGCTGGTTGTTTGCAACAACGCCGAGGCATCTAACGTCGATCAAATTGATCAGGACTGCTCCACGATCTATCCAATAGCTGGCCACCTCCTGTTCTTCGACGGACGACACAACCCGCATTACATTCGACCAATGCTGCAAAAGGGCGCGCGGCGCGTAGCGGTGGCAATGAACTTCTACGTTCCGTCAGTTCCTGAAGCATCGCGACCTCCGGATCTCGACGAATACTTGTACGGAACGGTGATCGACTAATGATTTGCGCCTGTGGGCTGGCGAAGTAAACTCGGGTATAGGAGTCAGTTGGACGTATGCTGTATGGCCTTCTGCAACGCGGTCGAAAGCGCTGCCAAAGCAAGTTGTCTTCCTGGCGCGTCCTGCAGTGTTTTCAGACGCGTCAAATAATGTGCGGAGTTCTGAAACTCGACGCTATGGCACGAGTCCATCGCTAACCAGGAGGCATACGAGCAGCACACACCGGCAACCAAGTCCTGAATCTGCTGGTCGTGTAGGATTAATCCGCTTTGGAGGTAACCCGTGAAGATTGCTCGCGCCGCATCTTCAATCACAATGCCTGACTCGACAATCGCGAATTCGGCGATACAGCTGGCGAGGTCGAGTATTGGGTCAGTTAATGCTAGATCGTCAAAGTCTATTATGAATGCGACCCCATTGGAAAGTATCACATTCGGCGGCCACACGTCAGTATGACATAGACTCTTTCTGCCATGTAGACGTACATATTCTGTCTCGAAGACATCTCTAAGCCAGCCAGCGTTGATCGGCCAACGGTAGCGTTCGGGAATACTATCCATTTGATCAAAAAGCTTCTCGGTCCGTATTTTTAGCAGATGATCTGAATCAACTGGGTCAGAGTAGAGAGCCAAATCTGCTGATAACTGACCGACACTCAGCCCAACTGCCTCCAGTATTCTACTTGACCGCTTTACCGAATCGAGACGCGTACCTGCTATATATCTTGTGGCAATAACGCTATGTCCCCGCCATTGCTGCTGTACTTGACCATCCAAGCCGCGCACAATCCGCGGAGATATCGAGCAAGCTGATTTCTCAAGGTGCAATAGCACTGAAACCTCCAGATCGACGTGTGTCGGCAAGGTATAGTCTTCATTGCATACTCTAATGGCCAGATTTCCGCCAGGTGCCATTGCTAGGAACGTCACGTTTGGCAGACCGCCGAGATCCACAGAAGCTCCGCGAATAACTGCGCCGAACATTTCCGCAATCCGCCGCATCTCTTCGTCTGAAACTTCCGGTCGACTATACATCGTCTAGAACCTCTACTTAGTCATATCTTACGTTACCCACTACCGTCAGATCGGCCAGAGCCCATTGCGACGATCATTGTCTGCACTAGTAGCAAGGAGCTGTTCCGGTTCTGTGCAGTGAATGGAAAGATAGGGCACGTCATGCCAAATGCCTGCTCGAACGCCCGAAAAGTTGCGTTAGAGTAACGTGATCGATCTACGCCATTAACACCTACGACAACTGGACCCTGCCAGCATCTCATTAGGTCGAGCAGTAACGCCAGGGCGTTCTGCGGATGATCGGTTGCACCGTCGACTATGTATATCATGCCCGTCATTTCATGTGATAGGCCAATCCAATCATCACTTCGTAACGTACCGCTTGCGGCCGCATAAAAGTAGCACATGTCTGGCTCGATATAGACGCGTCCATAGTCAAGGGGAATCGCATGTTGAGTAAGCGCGATCTTCTTAAGTACCGAAACAAGCGGCAGATCTGAAACAGCTTTAATCATACTCGTCTTGCCGCTACCGACTAGTCCGGCAACGTAAACCTTATAAACAGACAACTCGGCTCAGTCCCCCTCATTAACTAATTCTTCGACGAACAAGCCTGAGTCCAGTATCATTTACCCCTAGGTCCGGATCAAGGCAGTCATGCGTAGCAGCCGATGCAAACCGTACGCAGTTGTACCACGAATTTCCTCGAACGACTCGATGCTCGTAGCCGACCAGAGAGTTTTCGTCTGCTGCTAGGTACGGGGTATCCCATTTGGAAAGCGTCCACTCCCACACATTTCCACACATATCATATGCACCCAGCGCATTTTTGCCTCGCTCGTACAAGCCTACCGCAGTCGTATGACGCAAAAAGTACGGTCCAATGTTGTATCCTTGATACGTCTCGTCGATATTTGCAATACCGGGCAAATATTTGTTTCCCCATGCGTACTTGCGTCCATCCGGCCAGCGACACGCAACCTCCCATTCCGCTTCAGTTGGAAGGGATATCTCCCAGCCCTCTGAGCTCAAGGGTTGACAAGTGAGAGACAGCCATTTGGCAAATGCGATAGCCTCAAACCAGGTGACACCAACAACTGGGTGATTGCTATAAGCATATTGGGGCTCGTCCCACAGGCGAGGATGCTCCTGGTCACCCCGCCAGGCCAAGCCCTCGGCCGTCCAAAAGCTGTCGTCTCGGTAACCGCTAGTGACGAATGCCCCAAACTGGGCATAAGTTACTTGGTACTTCGCGATATAATACTCATGGGTGATTTCGACCGTCGTGGGTGGCAAGAATAGGCCAAGCTCGCGCAAAGAGTCATCTCCACCAAGATCATATGTCCCAGGGGGAACTTTGACCCAAACGATATCCGGCATGCCGGCCTCGTCAAGTCCCACTCCAGCACGGTTGTCACCGGCTGCGCTTAGTATCCGTCCCCAACGGGCCCGGGCTACTGGGCAGGATCGAGAACTGGGTCCCGGCTCGTATAGCATCTGGAGTACAAACGACTCCACCGCGACGCCCGGTACCTGAGTACAGCGATACGCCAGACTAGGGTTGACCGGCGTCAGCCACTCGACTAAAGCCGTTACGTCGTCCATGGAGCCAGCTAGGAACAACAATACCTCGTCCCACGGCGTCACCTCCCACCAATTCGCTGATGGCCAGAAATAATCGGCTGACGACCCAGACTTAACGAGCTTTCCTAGCTTGATCGATGCGAAGTATTCTTGAATCAATTGGTGGCGAAAGCGGATCGTTGCTGAGGTCGCTGTTGACCACTCAAGTATTCCTGAGCGCCGAGCCTCGTTGAGGAACTCTTCGACAAGCGGAGCCGACACGATCTCAAGCAGAAGAGTTCGGAGCGACTCCGCTTCTATGCCAGTACTGAACCCTTTCTGGGTGATTTCGAACGCAAGCTCCTGTAGCAGCTCTTCGGCGCGATTCAGCACAGTTCGATTGTTAGCCACGCTCTTTGTGTCATAAATTCCGGTGCCAGTCCATGTACCGCGTTCGAGCATAATGCCAGCAAAGGCCTGCAACAACTCCGTTCGGCTGTCGGGAAGGTTCTCGTCGTTGAGATATGCGATTATTGCGACATACAGCAAAAAGGGATTTCGTACGACCTCAAGCACTCCTGGCAGCGAGGTGTTTAGCGTGACGGCAGCCTGCAAATCTGATATTCGCTTACGCTCAATCTCGTAAGAATAGGCTGTTCCTACCTGCCCGTACCAGAAATTCTCGAACGTCGGCAGGTCGTCACTGCGCTTGAACCACCGCCATACCGCATTTGCTTCTGAACCTGCCAGGCCCCAGAACAGCCGTGATTGGTCCGCCTCGTCTTGCAAGAAGTGCCCGATGAATGCATTTATTTGTCCCACATCCAGAGGCAGAATGTCAATGCGGCGTAGGGGAAGTGTCCGATCTAGATAGTCGAACTTTCTACATGCCACGATGACTCTCGCATCAGGATTATCGTGCAGCCAGCCGACGATTTGCCCAACGACCATGTGTGACGTTTCGTTGAGTCCATCGATGATGTAAACGACGTCCCGACGAAGCACGGCCTTGTTCTCGGACCCGAGGGCCGACAACGTTGACGCAGTTAAAGCCTGCTCGAAACTTTCCCCTAGTCGCACCGTGGCGAGGTCTAGCAAGACGGGGATGAGGCCCCACCCGGCTTCCTCAGCGACTCGCGCGAACTCATAGGCCAAGCGTCCGAGTGTAGTCGACTTGCCTGAGCCAGGATCACCAATCAACGCGATGCGCGGACTGACACCAACGATCTTTCGAAAGAGTTCTCTAAAGGTGTCAACCCGGAACGTTGTATCGCTTTCATCATCAGACGAATGTTCGAGGCTGCGGTAAACCTGATGGTGGAGATCAATAAAGTGAGATGCCGCCGCAGTGAGGCGCTTTGTTGTCCTGGGGGCTTGTCCTTGGACGGTAAGATCTCCGTATACACCAGCGATTCCGCTATATCGAGCCATAACAAATAGCAGGTGCCGATGTTCAAAGTCAACGAAGGGTGATCTGTCAACGGATACCGCATCTGGATCATTCAGGCGTCGCCGAATCTCGGCTATGTCACGGGAGGCTTCCTCTATTCGTTGACGGATTCTTCCGCCTTGAGCCTCCTGGCTGTCCGGCAGACCCGATAGTGCTTGCTCAAGGTGTGTTACCTCGCGACTGAGCGCTTCTAGATCCTCCTCATTATTCGCCATAGCATTGATGACCAATCAGTAGAGTGCCTGAACTAGCCAGGCGACGTGCACGTGTACTTTGCATGAAGGTCTTGCTCTAATAGGGGTACCAGAAGGGTCGCGTGTGCCCGCCCCTGTTCGCGCCTATTACCTTCCTGCGTAGGCATTGCTCAAGCTTTGACTCCATTGTTCCAAACCCACTCTGCCGCCATCCGGTCCAATGATCCCCCCCGGGCAGGTTAATAAATGGATCGTTAATGAAGACCATGCCTGACAATATCTCATTTGCGATTAGCCTCGCCGCCTCTACATCTCTACTGAAGATGGCGGCTGATAGCCCGAACTCGGTGTTATTGGCCTCATTAATTGCATCTTGGGAACTCTTTACAACCTGCACCGGTATGACATTTCCGAAGGTTTCTTTCGCGACCAGATCTGTCCGTTGGTCGGCGACCATCAAAATCGAAGGTGTCATCCAGAATCCAGGCGTTGACGGCTGCACATCCCCGCCTGTGATAAGAACCGCTCCCGCATTCACTGCGTCATCAATTCGGCTTTTGACGTCAGCACGTGCTTCGCCCGTAATGTACGGTCCGTAGTCAATTCCAGGCCGTAGTCCGTCGAGGACCATCTTCACCTTGTTTACAAACTCGTCAGCGACTGACTCGTGCACAAAGACGCGCTTAATTCCTGCACAATCTTGCCCGGCGTGGTAAGTTGCTGCCCAGGCGATACCATTTGCGGCGAGATCCAAGTCGGCGTCGGCGAGTACCAGTGCGGCGCTATTGCCTCCCAACTCGACTTGCACTGGTGTCACGCCTGACCGGGCAATTATCTCCTTCCCTGTTACGACTGATCCAACAAAGAAGATCTTGTCTGGCCGGCCATCAACAAGGGCCCTACCGGAATCATCGGCGCCGGGAAGTACTTGGAAGAGGCCGCTAGGAAGCCCCGCCGCTTCAAAAAGTTCATTGATCTTCAGCGCTACCATTGTTGAAAACTCTGAAGGCTTCAGAATGACGGCATTTCCCGTCAGCAGTGCTGCGATTGTCGTCATCATCGGCAGATAGAACGGGAAGTTCCATGGCATTATTAATGCGATCACGCCGTGTGGCGCGTAACTTAACGTCAAATCAGTGTCGGGGAACGCCGATTCGTCGATCTTGACATCGATGAGTCGTGGAAGAGTCTCTAGCTGGTTGATGTAATAGGGTATTGCGTCGCTTACGTCTAGAAGTTCCGCTTCGGCGTCGGGGCGCATCCTTCCGGTCTCTGTTTGAATGATATCCAGAAGCGGTTCGAACTCCGACTGGATTACTAGGGTAAGTCGGCGCAGGACATCCAAACGGTGCTCGGTCGATTCTGCGGCCCAATCGCGCTGAGCGGTACGCGCCGTCGTCATTGCAACATCGACCTCGGCTGTGGATGCTGCGTCGAACTCCTGCAGGGTCTCACCGGTCGACGGGTTGACAGAAGCGATTCTCATTCTTCCCCCTCGTTGCTGTTCAAGTCCGTAAGTGTGCTGGCAGTTCGTACCGCCACATGCCGCGCAACGATAGCGCGTGTGGAGTGACGTGGTACAGGTGTGGCACGGAGCGGTGCGCGCGGCGGGGTGGGGCGGTGGATAGGAGCCCTGCAGGTACAGTTCGTTTTCTCAGTCGGTGTTGTTACGTCACGATGGCTGGCGTGCAGGCGCTCCATGTACCAAGCCCGGAGGCACCCCCGGACAGTTGGACCTAGATCATTCACCCTGATCCACTAGTTCATGATCGTCAGGGTTGTGGATCATTGGCCGGGGTCGGTTTGGCCGTCGGGCGTGCGGTGGTGCCCGAGGTGCTCGGGTGGGCGCCGGTTCCATGCGGCCGGGTGCTGTGGTGGTTCGGGCGGGTGGTGGGCTGTCGGGTCAGCGGGGGTGTAGGGCTTGGAGGTGGTCCCAGGCGGCGACCAGATCGGCCGACCAGGCCCAACCGGGAGGGATCTTCAGGATGCGCCGTCGGGCGTGGGTGACCAGCCGGGCCGGGGCGGACAAGATCCGGAAGCGCAGCGTCTTGGTCGTGGCTGTGGCCTGCGCTCCGTCGAGCCCGATGTGGCGCAGCCAGGCGGTCAGCGAGGTTGCCAGCGCGGCCAGCTGCAGCCAGGCGGCGTTGCGGCCGTAGTCGATCGAGGGCAGGTTGCGGGCGCCGCAGGCTTTGAACTGCTTCATCCGGTCCTCGACGTGGGCCTGGGTGCGGTGACGAACGTCGAGGGACTGGACCTGCCCGCTTGCGGTGTTGGTGACGAACGCGCCGTACTCCCACTGCGGGTGTTCTCCGAGCTTGGCCGGCTTGCCGATCGGGCGCGGGGTGCGCCGGGCGATGACGCGCATGTCGGCCGGCCAGCTCGCCAGCCGGTCGCCGTCGGGGTGGCGGCGCAGCACCCCGGTCAGGTCAGCGACCTGCGCGGCGGGGTCGGGCTCGCCGTTGGTGTCGAGGCCCGGGTCCCAGTCGCGGTCGCGCAGGTGATCGATCCCGGCCATGGTCCGGGCATCGACCGGCCAGCCGATGCTGTACTCGACGCGCCGGCCACGCCGCCCGTGCTCGGGTGCGGTGTTCAACGCCGTGAGGTAGTCGATGACCTCGTGGGAGGCGCCCGCGCCGTCGATGCTGACCAGCACGTCGGTGCGCCAGGAGGCCGGGACCTGGGCGAACGACGCGGCCAGCACGGCGAGGTGATCGGCGGCGGTGAACGAGCCAGCGTTGCCCGGGCGCTGCATCACCGCGAGCGCGTCGCCGATGTTGGAACACCATCCGGTCAACGGGTGAAACCCGAACCCGCCCTTGTAGGTGCCCGCGGCCCGCGCTTTCGGGCTGGCCGCCTCGATCAACGTGGCGTCCAGGCGGATGACCAGCACCGGGCGCGGTGTCCCGCCGGGCTCGGTGGCGGGCCGGATCAGATCCTGGCCTGCGACCCTTACCGCGGGCAGTTGCCCGTGCCGGGCCACGATCGCCTCCCACGCCGCGGCCCGCGCCGCCGCCGTGGCCTGGGCCAGCCGCCGCCCGGGCAGCCCGTCGGCGCCGAGCCGCTGGGCCAGCTCGTCCAGGGCGCGCAGCATCGTGGAATCCGACGCCCCGCCACCGGGACCGAAGATCTCCTCTTGGGCAGTCATCGCCTCGACATCGGACAGGCACGTCGCGCCGGACGCCAGCGCGCAGGTGGCGTCCACCAGGGCCCGCCCCCGATGCCGCCGCGGGACGAATCCCGCCCGCACCACCACCTCGGCCAACCCGCTGGTCAGACCGAGCCGGTCGGCCAACAACCGCGGCAGCACCACCCCCGCCGACGCGACCGTCCCGGCCCCACCGACCTCGACCGACAGCCCCTGCGACCACGTAAGCGCGGGATCCACGACGTGGCGCGGGGTGCTTGTAGGCTTCACCTGAAGGGTGTCCCTTCCTGGTTCATGCAGATCTCAGCAATCCGCATTCTCCCAGGTCAGGGACACCTTTCCTTGTTCCGACACCCCGAAAACCGTAAATCACGAGCGCGCCGTGAATACCTGGGGTGGATGTGTCGTGCTCCAAGCCGCCCCGATGAGCTGCGCTCCGCCGTCGGTCGGGCGTGCGTAGCAAGGCCGCGCCGGCGGTGGGGGTGCAAGCAGCAGTTCCGCTTGCACCCCCACCGTCGGTGTGGCATCCCTCTGGGCGACCGATCGACGGCGGAGCCTGCCAACCACCCACACTCCCAGCTGTAGCTCCTCAACCCGCCCCGCCGGAGGGAGGGCCGGGGTTCGGGGCGGAGCCCCGAGTGCCCTTCGGCTGTTCCGAATCGTCGGTGGTCGGTCGCATACTCGGGTGCATGTCCACGCTGGTGCTGCCGTCGTGGGTGGTTCCGGAGTTCGACGCGGTGCGGGAGTGCGAGCAGGTCAGCGTTCGACTGCTCCGGCATCGGCCACGCGGGGCGACCACCCGCGACTCCGGCGTGGCTGCGGCGCTGGTGTGGTTGACGTTGGGCGAGGTGTCGCCGATAACGCACCGGGCCTGGCCGGGCGTGTTCGATCCTCCGGACCGGTCGGGCACCTGGACGTCAGGTGCCACGTGGGAGGCGGCGCGGGCGGAGAGCTGGGTGGCGCTGTGCGTCGCGGCCGGCGCGCC
>Ga0105044_10014069_pt1 | contig 10840 bp, 9 predicted proteins | sample MAT01_FD_78092 | JGI IMG/M metagenome (GOLD analysis project Ga0105044, IMG submission 78092) | Freshwater microbial communities from Lake Fryxell liftoff mats and glacier meltwater in Antarctica - MAT-01 | ecosystem: Environmental > Aquatic > Freshwater > Ice > Liftoff microbial mat | place... | reverse complement strand
CCATGCAGCATCAATACCAGCGGCGGTGAGTCGCCGACCCGGGCCGGGACATACAGCTTGTACGCCCGCGTTCCAGCGCGGTTGCTGAATTCGTGGGTGTCGAACGTGCCGTGTGCTTGCGGTCGGTCCTCCGGCGGTCGGCGCGCCGGCTCGCTGTCTCGCAAGTTGGGGTCGTCGACGACACGTGCAACGACATCGACGACGCTGTCGCTGGCAACGTTGACGCGCTTGGTTGACGCGATGTCCCCCGACGTCAATGCACGTCGGATGGTTTCGGTCACTTCGTGCATCGGGCCTGACTTCGTGTCGAGTCCTGCGCTAGCCAGTGCACGCCGGATCGTTTCGTTGATGGCATTGGCGTCGAAGGACGGTGCTCGAAGGTTGAACGGGGGTTTCATGTGATGCCTTATTGGGTAGGGGACAGGATCAAAGGATGCGGTCGGACAAGGCCCGTCGCACGGCGGAACTGGCCTGGAACGCGCCAAGAACGGTGACCGATTCGATCGCAGCGCGCGCCAATTCGGGCGTCACATCGTCTGCGATGCGCGCGAGCCCGACAACCTGCACCTTGAGTCGCTGGCCGCTCGCCACCGCGTTCTCGAGGTCAGCGCGGCTGAAGTGCTGCAGGCCGACCATCAGCGTGCGGCGCGCCACGGTCTGTTTCACCGTGTCGGCATGCAAGGCGATCTGGTTGCGCAGCGCAGTGCGAACAAGGTCAGAACGGTTCGAATAGAAGCCTTCTTGCACGAGCAGGTCCACGTGGCCAAGATCGACCACGCCGACGTTCACCGTCATCTTCTCCGTCTCACCTGAACGCTGCCTTGGGTCCAACACACTGGTTCTTGTCATTACATCCACCTGGAGTCTAATTGGATTCTAATTGGAACATATTTTAGACTATTGCGCGGGATTTGGAGCGATTGGATTCCAGCTTCGGGTAAACCCTGTCCAACCTCCGGTCCCACTGCCTCTCGCCCCAATCCATCTCTGAGTCGGTCCGGGGTGGTCGCGGCGGGGCAGTCATCGTGTAGGCTGCAAGGCTCGTGGCGGCGTCGGAGGTCGCCGATATTTCGGGTTCGCCCGTTGGGTCGAAACTTGCGGCCAGGTCGCTGCCGCCACTGCGAAGGGCACTTGATGAGGCTGCGTAATTTCGTTGGACGGAACATGCTGTTCCCCGCGCTGCGCGTGCTTCGCAGGCAGATGCAGTTGATCTCCGATCCGCTGAAGCTGCGTGCTGCTGCCGCACGGGTGGATGCCTTGGGCAGCCGGGCGGGTGATGTGCGAATCGAGCCGGTGAGCGCGGAGACTGTTCCGGCCACATGGGTTGGTGTGAAGGGTGCGCGGCAGGACCGCGTGGTGATGTATCTGCACGGCGGGGCATTCATCACCGAGACGCCGGTGTTTCATACCGCGCTGCTGTCGCGCATTTGCCGCGAGGCCCGGTCACGCGGCTTGATGGTGGGCTACCGGCTCGCGCCAGAGCATCCGTATCCGGCGGCGTTGGACGATTGCGTTACCGCTTACCGCTGGCTGCTGGCGCAGGGCCAGCAGGCCAGCCGCATCATCGTCGCGGGCGACTCTGCCGGCGGCAATCTCACGCTCGCGCTGATCCTGCGCCTGCGCGACGAAGGTTTGCCGCTCCCGGCCGGCGCGGTGGCGCTCTCGCCAGTGGCGGATCTGACCTTCAGCGGTGAATCGGTGCAGCGCAACGATGGCGTCGACGATATGTTCAGCGCTGACCTGCTCGACGCGCTGGTGCCGGTGTACCTCAGTAAGCGAGATCAGCGCAAGCACCCGCATGTCTCACCCCTGTTTGGCGACTTTGCCGGCATGCCGCCGCTGCTGTTGATCGTAGGCAGCACAGAGTTGCTGCTCGACGACTCGGTGCGCGTGGCCCAGCGCTGGCCGGGTGCGACCCTGCTGGTGTGGGACGGTATGCCGCATGTTTTTTTGGGCTTTGACTTCCTTCCCGAGGCCAGAGAAGCCACCCGACGCGTCGGTCGCTTCATTCGCGACTGCTTTTCCGCACAGACCGCGTCAGCGGGCGATGTGCAGGAAGAGGCCGAGACGGTACCCGCTGCCGAGGCGGCACCGGCCCATCGCGCGCCGACAGGACCGCGCCGTCGTCTGAACGTCCAAACCCGGCTGTATCTGGCGGTCGCGGTGGTCAGCGCATTGGCGTGGCTGGCCGTGATCGTGGTGGGCATGGGGCCCTGGCTGCTGCGGGTGCCCGCCCCGGTCTGGACGGCCGCAATAGCGCTCGGGGCGATCTGGGCCTTGGCGGTGATTTTGTTCCTGCGCGCTACGTTTGGAGCACGCCGCACTCCGGGCGGCACGAGCAGTGAGTGACTGGGGGGCGTCCCGGCGCCGCTATTTCCTGCCTGAACTATTGGGCGTGTGCTGACGATGCAGCGCAGGCGTATCGGGCATGTTTTTCGAATCTACGCGCGCCTTGACGCTGGCCGTATTGCCAGAGGCCTTCTCAGCGACAGCCTGTTGACTCCCGAGCGGACTGGGGTGTTTCGCAACTTTATGACTGGGGGCTGGTCCGGTGTTGACGGGCTTCATAAACGACTCCTTGGGAGCTGCGTACAGCAAATTGGATGGGCAGGATCAATTGTGTGCCAGCTCGCCGGTCGACGCATTGGCGTGACGGCGCGATTGCGCGTAGGAGACAGGCCTGCGGGGCTATGGTTTGGCGCAGCAGTGCGTGGCTACCGGGTTTCCGACAAGGTCGGCGGGTGTCGCTCTATGTCAGGGTGCGCCGTGGCCGCACGACGAATATCACGACACCACCTGGTAATACAGATTCTGCGGATGTTTGGCCTGCGCGAAAAACACCCAGCGCTCGGCGATCAGACCCGGGGCTTGCACCAGCACCGCCAGCACCCAGGGCCAGGTACTGTGGCTGAAGATGCCCCACAGCATCAGCAGGGCCGGTAGCGCGAACGCGAGCAGCTGGAAACCGATGCGGGCGTTGCGCATCGCGGCCTGCGTGGCACCGTGGAAAAACTCACGCGTGTTGAACGCGCCGGCCGACATGCCCATGGATTTTTGCACCAGGGTGGCAGACTGGATGCCGGTGGCCGATTGCAGCGTGGACTTGTGGCGGATGCCGGCGTTGCGGCGCAGGGCCAGCACGCGCGCGACCCATGCCACCAGTGTCGCGGCCAGGGCCGAGCTGCCGGTGGCGGCGAGCATGTCGGCGGCGCCCATCAGGGCCGCGAGCGCACAGGCCAGCAACAGCCCCGAGGCCAGGCCGATCAGCGTGAAGTTGACGATCGTCAGCGGGTGCGCCCATTCTTCGATGAAACGCAGACATGCGTAGATCATGGCGGTGCAGTACCACAACACGACGGCACCCAGGATGGCCAGCACCGGCAGCAAGCCGGCCCAGGGCGCGCCGGCTCCGGCGCGAATGGACAGCCACCACAATGCCACCAGCGCGATGTACGCCGGCAGCACGATGACCTCGCGCGACATCCACGAGGTGCGCCACATCAGCGCGGCGCGCCAGGCCCGCATCTTCTGGCCCAGATGCAGGAACGAGGCGGCCAGGCCAGCCAGCAGCAGCACTTGGGCAACGGCCAGAGCCGACAACAGGAAACCGGGGGCCAGCGCGACGCCGGTCAGGCCGGCCAGCGCCAGAGCCACGATCAGGCCCTGGGCGGAGCCGGCCAGCGTGGTGAAGAACAGGATAGAGAAAGCGGGATGCATGGTGTGGCCTGCCCCGTCTCAGTGCGTCGTTGCCGGCGTCTTGCGCCGCGGCAGGTACTGGTTGGCGGGCTGGGTCTCCCATTCGGGCATCAGCGCATAACCGCCGCGTTCGCGGATCGCTTTGGAGACTTCCGACTCGGGGTCTTTCACGTCGCCGAACAAGCGTGCGCCGGTTGGGCAGGCCGCTACGCAGGCCGGCTTGCGGTCTTGCTTGGGCAGCTTCTCGTCGTAGATGCGGTCCACGCACAGCGTGCATTTGGTCATCACCTGGCGTTCTTCGTCGAGTTCACGGGCGCCGTAGGGGCAGGCCCATGCGCAATATTTGCAGCCAATGCACTTGTCGTAGTCGACCAGCACGATGCCGTCTTCCTTGCGCTTGTAGCTGGCGCCGGTCGGGCAGACCGGCACGCAGGGTGGGTCTTCGCAGTGCAGGCAGCTTTTGGGGAAGTGAATGGTCTCGGTGCCGGGAAAACTGCCGGCCTCGTAGGTCTGCACCCGGTTGAAGAAGGTGCCGGTTGGCTCAAGGCCGTAGGGTCGTTCGTCGGCCAGCGGGCCGGCAGAGCCGGAGGTGTTCCACTGCTTGCACGAAGTGACGCAGGCGTGGCAGCCGACACATACGTTGAGGTCGATGACCAGGGCTAACTGTTTGGCCAGGGTTTCGCCGGGCAGCGCGCGGACGCGTGTGGCTGGGGCTTCGACAGGCTCAGCCCGAACGGGGGTGGGGTCGGGCGCCATCTGGGTGGGAGTTGGCGCCATCCGGGTGGGTAATGTGCGAGGTGGTAGCTGCACGTTGGCGATGCGCTGGCCGGTGGATGGTCCGCCTGCCACCGCATGGGTCTTGAGAATGTCCTTGAGCCAGCCGATCATGATTTTTTGCGTCCTGCGAAATAGGTGATCACTTGCGCTGCCTTGCCCAGCACACCGGGAGCGGCGGGCATGGAGGCAAACTGGGGGAAGGATTCGTGGGGTTCTTCCGGGGCGGCGGGCCGGATGCGCACCCGAACGTCGTACCAGCCGGCCTGGCCAGTGATCGGGTCGGAGTTGCTGATTGTCGTGGCACCTTTGGCGCCCTTGAACGGCAGTTCCTCCGAGATCAGGTGGTTGAGCAGAAAGCCCTTGCGCGCTTCGTCGGCACCTGGCGCCAGTTGCCAGGCGCCATCGGCCTTGCCGATCGCGTTCCAGGTCCACACCGTGCCGGGTTCGACCGCTTCGCTGGTGCGAATCATGCAGCGCACCTTGCCCCATTGGCTCTCGACCCAGCACCAGCCGCCGTCGAGAATGCCCGCCGCCTGGGCCGTCTTTGGGTTCACGTGCAGGTAGTTGTGGCTGTGGATCTGGCGCAACCAGGCGTTCTGCGAATCCCACGAGTGGTACATCGCCATCGGGCGTTGCGTGATCGCGTTGAGCGGATAGGCTTTCAGGTCGGTTGCCGCCTCTTCGAGCGGTGCGTACCAGAACGGCAGCGGGTCGAAATAGGTCGCGATGCGCTCGCGCAACTCGTCGGGCGGCTGGCGGCCGCTGGTCTTGCCCTGCGCGGCCAGCCGGAAAAACTGCAAGGTGTCGGAATACAGCGCCAGCTGGATCGGGTCGTTGCGCTGGCGCCAGCTCTTGTCCTTGGCAAAGTCCAGATACTCCCGGTTCCAGTTGCGCATGTAGTGCATCGTCTCGGGCATGTGCAGCTGGAACACGCAGTTGTTCTTCTCATACATCTCCCACTGCTTGGGGTTGGGCTCGCCCTTGAGGTGCGACTCGCCGTCTTTGCCACGCCAGCCCATCAGGAAACCAACGCCCGGCGCGGGCTGGAAGTTGACGATGAAGTCCGGGTAACCGGTGTATTTGCGCGCACCATCGGGCGTCGTGAAAGCCGGGAACTTCAAACGACCCGCCAATTCGATCAGCACCTCCTGGAACGGCTTGCATTCACCGAGCGGCTTGACAACCGGAATACGCACCGAGTCGACCGGTCCGTCGAACTCCGAGATCGGCCGGTCCAGCATGCCCATCACGTCGTGGCGTTCCAGGTAGGTGGTGTCGGGCAGCACCAGGTCGGCAAAGGCCACGGTCTCGCTCTGGAACGCGTCGCAGACCACGATGAACGGGATCATGCATTCGCCATCAATGTCCTTGCGGTTGAGCATCTCGCGCACCGCGGAGGTGTTCATCGTGCTGTTCCAGGCCATGTTGGCCATGAACATCATCAGCGTGTCGATGCGGTAGGGGTCACCCTTGACCGCGTTGGTGATGACGTTGTGCATCATGCCGTGCGCCGACAGCGGATGTTCCCAGGAAAACGCATGGTCGATGCGGATCGGCGAGCCGTCCGGATGGATCGCCAGCTCGTCCGGATGCGCCGGAAATCCCAGCGGCGCCGCGTTCAGCGGCGTGTTCGGCTGGATCATGCCCGGGTCGTTGAAGGCCCGGTAATTGGGCACGATGTGGCGCGGGTAGGGCGCCTTGTGGCGGAAGCCGCCGGGTGCGTCGATGGTGCCGAGCACGCTCATCAGGATGGCCAGTGCGCGCACGGTTTGGAAACCGTTCGAGTGCGCGGCCAGACCGCGCATCGCATGAAAGGCCACCGGCCGTGCCTGCGTGGTCGGGTGTTGCTTGCCCCAGGCGTCGGTCCAGGGAATCGGCAGCGTGAAGGCCTGCTCGAACGCGGCGTGGCCCATCTCGACGGCCAAAGTGCGGATACGGTCGGCGCTGATGCCGGTGATCTTCGCTGCCCACTCGGGCGTGCAGCTGGCCACGCGGTCGCGCAGCAACTGGAACGACGGTGCGACCCTGGTGCCGTCGGCCAGCGTGTAGAAACCTTCAATCGCCGGGTCGCAGCCGTCGGCGATGCCTTGCGGGTAGGCGTTGAGTACCTTGCCGCAGGTTGTGTCCCAGACCAGCTTGTTGTGCGGATGGCGGCCGTCACCGGGCGGGCCTTTCTCGGGATTCGGGTCGAATGCGAACAGGCCTTCACGTTCGCCTTCGTCCAGCACCACCAGCTGCGGCGCGTTGGTGAAGCGTTTGAGAAACGCATGGTCGATCCGGTCGGTGCGGATCAATTCGTGCAGCAGCGCCATGAACAAGGCGCCGTCGGTGCCCGGCCTGATCGGGATCCATTCGTCGGCGATGGCCGAATACCCGGTACGCACCGGGTTGATCGAGATGAAGCGGCCACCGTCGCGTTTGAATTTGCTGATCGCGATCTTCATCGGGTTGCTGTGATGGTCTTCGGCGGTGCCGATCATCACGAACAACTTGGCGCGGTCCAGGTCGGGCCCGCCGAATTCCCAGAAGCTGCCGCCAATGGTGTAAATCATTCCTGCGGCCATGTTGACCGAGCAGAAACCACCATGCGCCGCATAGTTGGGCGTGCCGAACTGGCGCGCGAACAGACCTGTCAGGGCCTGCATCTGGTCGCGGCCGGTAAACAGCGCGAATTTTTTCGGGTCGGTGGCGCGGATCTTTGCCAGGCGTTGGGTCAGGATGTCGTAGGCCCGGTCCCAGGAGATAGCCTCGAACTCCCCGGCGCCACGTTCGCTGCCGCTCTTGCGCAGCAGCGGCTGCGTAAGTCGGGCTGGCGATACCTGCTTCATGATGCCCGACGCACCCTTGGCGCAGATCACGCCCTTGTTCAGCGGGTGCTCTGGATTGCCGTCGATGTAACGCACCTCGGGGCCGTTGTTGCCCTCGCGCAGGTGTACGCGGATGCCGCAGCGGCAGGCGCACATGTAACACGTGGTGCACTTGACTTCGGAGGTCGCGGGCACCGCTGGCGGCGCGGTCGGGTTGTGAATCGGTTCGCTGGAGAGGAACTTGAACACGGGGTTTCCTTCTTGTGGGCTTGTCTGGGCTCGGCCTGCGTCGGCCATGCGCCGATGGTAGGCAAATTCACTGAATTAAAAAAGCGGAGAATTCAGCACACGATGATCGAAAAAACAAGTCAAAGACTGCGCCTGAACCTGCGCCAGCTCGAAGTCTTCGTGGCCATCGCCCACGAGGGCTCGGCGCGCGCCGCAGCAACCCGCGTCGCGCGCTCGCAGTCGGCGGCCAGTTCGGCCCTGGCCGAGCTCGAGTCGGTGTTGGCCGTGGGGCTGTTCGACCGGGTCGGCCGACGCCTGGTGCTCAACGAAAACGGCCGCGCGCTGCTGCCGATGGCCACGGCGCTGCTGGAGCAGGCGGCTGAGCTCGAAAACCTGTTCAGCGGCGAACACGCCGCGCCGCTGCGCATCGCCGCCAGCCTGACCATCGGCGAATACCTGTTGCCGCCCCTGCTGGCCGGCTGGAAACTGGCGCATCCGAACAGCCGGGTGCGCATGCTGATCGGCAATACCTCGAAGGTGATTGCCAGCATCGTCGGCAACGACGCCGATGTCGGTTTCATCGAGGGCTCGCAGACGCATCCGGATCTGCGCGTTTTGTCCTGGCTCAGCGACGATCTGGTCATCGTCGCCGCGCCCGGCCATGCGCTGGCAGGCAAGTTGGTGGGTGTGCGCCTTTTGTCCGGCGCCTCGTGGATCCTGCGAGAACTCGGCTCCGGCACCCGCCAGGCAACCGACGACTGGCTGCTCGGCCACCTGGGCACCATCAACGTGGAGTTCGAACTCGACAGTACCGAGGCGATCAAGCGCCTGGTGATGGCTGGCGCAGGGTTGGCCTGCCTGTCGAGGCATACGGTGGCAGAGTCGCTGGCGCAGGGCTCGCTGGCCGAATTGCGCACCCGGTTGCCCGCGGCGCGCCGGCGGCTGGCCATCGTGACCGGACGCGATAAGCGTTTGGGGCGTGTCACGCAGGATTTCATCGCACACTGCACAGCGTGAGCCTGACGGCAAAGCGGTCGACGCTGACCTGGCGCCAGTGCCAACGGGTCATTCCCAAAGCCGTGCGCGATTCAGCGCAGGTCTCCAGCGGATCGTTGCTGGAAGTGCGTTATTTAGATGGCGAAATTCGGTTGCGGCCTGTGGTGCCGCTGGCCGCCACGACACTCGGGGAAGTATCTGGCTGCCTGGCCAAACCCGGACGCAAACACCTGAGTTCCGCCAAGACCGAGGCGGCCATCAAGGCACGGCTGAAAGCCCGAAACGTGCCGTGATCGCGTTGGACACCAATTTGCTGGCCCGGCTTCTGTTGACGGGGCTGACACCCAAGGTAGTGCCCGCCTAAAGCGCTAACCACGCGCGTGGCGGCGATTCGCCGGCTCGAATCCGGATGGGTGCCAAGGAACTGCTCGCGCACGTCAAAGCTATTGGTTTTTTGGAAATTTCCGGGAGGTGTGAACAATATCCACCACCTCCCAAACAGTGCTGTCGAGTTGACGGATGAACGCCACATAAGGCAGGTTCGAAATCACAAGCTTGCGGGTTCCGGGGAATAGATCGCTCGCTGGGATGCTCATGGGAAAGCCATCGATCTTTTTCACCTGCTGCCAAATCCGGTTTTGAACGGAGTCGGCAACCTGTCGGTCCGCTTCAAGCTCATACCAGATGATGATTTCTTCCAGACTCTCCAGCGCAAAATCAGACCACCGAATCGCCATACATGGATGCCCTGTGTGGCTTACGCCGGCAAATTCAGTTTGCTGCGACGGGCTTCAAGGCGTGCATGTAAAACGGCGTTTGCCGTTTCACTCGAATAGCTCTTCATTTCTCCGCTGTCCAGCGCATGGATGGTTTTTTGCAGGCGCTCACGCAGCCACTCGGTGTAACCTGCTTCGGCCCCCGGGCCGGCATTTTCCGGTTCGGCAGCGATGACCAAGGGGAGTGTGCGGGTTTTGTAGACCTGGGTCATGAACACCCGCATGGCCTCAGACGGGCTGATACCCATTTCGCGCAGTACGGCAAAGGCCCCGTCCTTGATGGTGGAGTTCATGCGGAACTGGATGGTTGCGTCGACATCGGGCTTGGTTGACATGTTGATGCCCTCAGTTAATGATTTTGTACTGCCAGTGTATTGACAAGACAGGGAATGTCAATCTCTATTGCCAACCTGTTCCCGACCCTTACCAGCGCTTGTTCCCACGTTTCTACCGGCGAGGGGGGTTCTGTCATGGCTTGCCTATGTGCCGAGCGGGAACTAGATGATGACCTTCGAGAGGGCTTTTGTTCGACGTGCTGGCAAACTGGGGTTGACACCCAAGGTAGCGCTCGCCTGAAAGAAGCGCGGGAACCGCGCAGTGCAGCAAGAAACCCAACGGACCCACACGCGTGTTGAAATTCCTGGCAACGATCCTGGCGGCCCTCATGCTGACGGCGTGCGCCACGACTGCCCGTGTCGATCCCGGCGCCGCAGGCTGGAACGCTGCGGTGCTGGCCGAGCTGATCACTTATGTCGCGAGCCAGAAATCGACCGGCCTGATCATCATCCAGGACAACAAGACCATTGCCGAGAAGCTTTGGCCGCTACCCGCCGACGCCGAAAGATTCCGCGCTACCTTCGTGCACGGCACGGCCTCCGACGGCGCAGTGCTCGAGGACGTCGCCTCGCAGCAAAAGAGCTTTGTCGCAATCCTCGCCGGTATCGCGATCGACAAGGGCTTGCTCGATCTCTCAAGACCCGTTTCGGCTTACATCGGCCCGCGCTGGTCCAAGGCAACGCCGCAGCAGGAGGCTGCGATCACGGTCCGCAACCTGATGCAGATGAATTCGGGTTTGAACGAAGACCTGCGCTTTGACGCGGCGCCTGACACGAAATTCTTTTACAACACGCCGGCCTTTGCGCTGATGAAGGCGGTGCTTGAAGCTGCCACGAAGCAGCCGCTCGACGAGATCACCCAAGCCTGGCTTGCGCGCCCGGCAGCCATGCATGACACCGCCTGGCGCAAGCGCCCGGCACAACTCGTGGACGTCGGCAACCCGACCGGCCTCGTCACCACCCCGCGCGACATCGCTCGCATAGGGCTGTTTGTACTGAATGGCGGCGTCACCCCCACTGGTGTACGCGTGATCTCCAAGCGCCAGCTCGACGCCCTCTTCGTGCGCACGAAGACGAACGCCTCCTACGGCCACCTCTGGTGGCTCAACGGCGGCTCCGAAACCGTAGGCGTCGGCGTCAACTCCCCGCGGCGCCCCGGGCAATCTATTGCGTTCGCCCCCGCCGGCATGGTCGGCGCATTAGGCGCGCTGGACCGTACGCTCTT
>Ga0105044_10014067_pt1 | contig 10841 bp, 7 predicted proteins | sample MAT01_FD_78092 | JGI IMG/M metagenome (GOLD analysis project Ga0105044, IMG submission 78092) | Freshwater microbial communities from Lake Fryxell liftoff mats and glacier meltwater in Antarctica - MAT-01 | ecosystem: Environmental > Aquatic > Freshwater > Ice > Liftoff microbial mat | place... | reverse complement strand
GTGGTCGCCCCGCCGCCGTCGCCCTCGAGGATCTCCAGATCGGTGCCGTGCACGTAGATCAGACTGTCGGCGACCGTGCCGGTAGACGTGCCGGCCCCGGTGTTCAGCAGGCCCGGTGCGGCGTTGGCCGGGGTACCCGGCGCCCCGTACTGGCCCGAATAGCTGTCGCCACCTTCGCCGCCGGCAAAGCCGGGGGGACTGCCCTGACCCCCGTTACCGGGCGCGCCGCCAAAACTTTGCCCGGCGAAATAGTGGCTGCCCGACCCGCCGACGCCGCCATAGGCGTAGCTGCCAGCGGTGTAGGCGTCGATCGCCGCCGCGGTCAGGACCGTCACGGTGCCGAAGTTCAGGATCGCCCCGGCCGCCACGCCACCCGCCCCGCCGGTGCCGTTCGTACCAAAGGCTCCGGCGTTGCCGCCGTTGCCGCCCTGTCCGCCGGCCAGCGACATTCCGGGTCCGACAAGGCCGCCGTCGCCGCCCGATCCGGCATTGCCGCCCATGCCCCCCATGCCGCCATAACCGCCGTTGCCGCCGACCCCGCCAAACGCAAAGTTGTTGCCGACATACTGGCCGTCCCCTGCGTGCGCGACATAATTGCCGATACTGCTGTCTTGCAGGATCAGTGTCGCCCCGGCCAGATTCAGGATCGCTGCCCCTGCCGCCCCGCCGGCCCCGCCGTGGCCGCCGCTGCCACCCGCGCCGCCATTGCCGCCAAAGCCGCCCATGCCGCCCGACATTTGAGTGCTCGACCCTGTGTAATTGCCGCCATATGCGCCACTGCCGCCGTCCCCGCCGTCCCCGCCGTACCCGCCGGTTCCTGCGTGACCTCCGGGGCCGCCGTAGGCCCGGTTGTTCGCCAACCCGACCCGCACCAGCGTCAGGGTTCCCGCGTTGTAGATCCCGCCCGCCGAAGGCCCGCCTGCTCCGCCGTCGGTGGCATCGACGCCGTCGGTGCCGGCATCCCCCGAGTAGCCGGCCGCCCCATCGGTCTGCCCGGGCAGGCCGTTTGCCCCGTCGTCGCCCGGCGGCCCGCTGACGCCCGCACTGCCGGTGCCGCCGTTGTCGACCCCGCTGACCAGCGCCAGCGATTCCATCCGCACCACCGCCCCGGCCGCGATCGTGAACAGGCGGGTTTCGTTGTTGCCGGTGATCAGGACATCGGCGATGCCGTCGCCATTGTGATCGCCGTTGATCGTGACATCCTGCCCGACCGCGATCACCAGTGGTCCGCCCGCGATGAGCAGTCCGACGATCGTCACCGATTCGGCAAAAGTGATGGTATCGGCCTCGCCCGAGGCGGCGGCCAGCGCCAAAGCCTCGCGCAGGCTGATCAGGCTGTCGAGCGGATCGGTGTCGTCGGTGCCGGTGGTGACGATGATCATGGCCATGACAGGAACCTCCGCAAGGGACGCCGCCGGTCGGGTCACCCGGCGAATTCAAGTTTCAATCGAACGAATCAGTGGGCATGACCAAGATTTTGCCCGGATCAATCAAATTCAGCTTAGGTTTTTACCGGTACCGGTCAAGCCGGCAGCCGCGCGGCCCGCTGTATGATCACCCGTTGAAAGTGAAATTTCGCGGGATCAGGCGGTTTTCATGCGCCTGGCGGCTGAGATCTTCGCGAAAGTCGGGGTGGGCGATCCCGATCAGCGCCAGCGCCCGTTCAGCCACCGATTTGCCCTTGAGATTGACCATTCCGTACTCCGTCACCACATACATCACATCTGTGCGCGGCGTGGTCACGATATTGCCCGGCGTGAGAGACAGCACGATGCGGCTCTTCGGCTCGCCGCGTTTGGTATAGGCCGAGGACAGGCAGATGAAGGATTTGCCCCCGTTGGACGCATAGGCCCCGCGCACGAACTGCAACTGCCCGCCGGTGCCCGAGAGGTGGCGAAACCCGTCGGATTCAGAGGCGCACTGGCCTTGCAGGTCGATCTGCGTGGTATTGTTGATCGACACCACCCGGTCGTTTGCCATGATGTTTTGCGGCAGGTTGGTAAAGTCTACCGGGCAGGCCACCAGATCGGGGTTGCGGTGGACGGCGTCATATAGCTTTTTCGTCCCCAGCGCGAAGGAATAGACGACCTTGCCGGGGTTCAGCGTTTTTCGCGACCCGTTGATCCGGCCCGCGTGATAAAGGTCGACGATGCCATCGGTCAGCATTTCGGTGTGCACCCCCAGATCGGTAGCGGCAGAGTGCAACAACTCGGTGCACACCGCATTGGGCATCCCGCCGATGCCGATCTGCAGGCAGGCCCCATTCTCGATTTCCGCGCTGATCAGGCGACCCACGGCGCGATCCACGGCCGAAGCCGGCGGGTTGGGAACCTCGGTCGCCGGGGTGTTGTCGCCCTCAAGGATGAAATCGACTTCCGAGACATGCACGCCGTTGTCCTGCCCGAGCGCGTATGGCAGGCCATCCGTCACCTCGACAATGACGCACTTCGCGCGTTCGATGATCGCGCGGTGCCACAGGTTGATCACCGAGAAATTGAACATGCCGTTCTCGTCCATCCGGCAGGTTTTCAGCACCACAATGTCCACCGGCGGAATGAACTGGCGGTAGTAATCCGGGACTTCGCCAAGGTTTACCGGCAGATAGCCGATGCGCCCCGCGTCGTGCAACCGCCGGTCGTAGCCCGAGAAATGCAGCGACAGGCCATAGAAATGCGCTCCCTCCGGGTCTTGTTCCAGCACGGCACGGGGTCTGGTGGTCAGACACGAGCGGATCTTCACGTCCGACACGCGGTCCTTGTCGGCGGCAAGGGCCGCGTCGAACACGTCGGGCTGCACCAGACCCGCGCCATAGTCGAGCCACATGCCGGATTGCACAAGGCCAGCCGCCTCGGCGGGGCTGATCGGGCGACAGGGGGCAGCGGCCCGACGCAGAAGCATGAGCGGTGTCCTTGACCGTTTTGCGCCACTAGACACCGCAGGGGTCGGTTTGGAAAGGGGTCAGAACAGCGGCATGCGGCGCATCACGCCGGGCGCTGCGGGGTCGTGATACTTGTTGGGGGGGCCACGCTCGACCAGCAGGCGGGCGGCGAAGGCCAGACGGTCGGGGTCCAGCGTGACGCCCAGACCGGGGCCCGAGGGCAGGTCGAGGTGGTTGTCGCGCGGGCTGAACGGACCTTCGGCAATCACATCGAACGGCTGCCAGCGCAGCAGCGACTGGTTGGGCTCGCGGATATGGGGGTGCGCCGCACAGGCGTGCAGGACCGCAGCCGTTTCCAGCCCCGAGCCGCCCGAATAGCACCAGAAGTCGATGCCGTGCGCCTCACATCCCGACACAAAGCGCAGCATCGCCGAAAAGCCTCCCAGACCCGCCACATCCGACACGATGCCATCGGGAACCCCGTACGCAGCGGCCTTGGCGAGGTCGGTATTGTGGCCGGAAAACGGCAGGGTCGTGCGGGCGCGCAGTTTGCGCATCCGGGTCCAGTCGGGGGTCGGATCCTCCCAGTTGCGCAGGCCCAGGTCTTCAAAGGCCGGGGCAAGATAGGTGGCAGATGGCAGGCTGAACGCCTGATTGCTGTCGATGCGCAGCATCGCGTCGGGGCCAAGCGCGTCGCGCAAGGCGGTCAGCAGAGCGATGTTGGCACGCAGATCCGGGTCGCTGATCTTGCCCTCGAACCAGGTGGTTCCATGGGTTTCGCGCAAGGCGAGGCAGGCATCGACGATGTCCTGGTGCGTCGCCTCGCCGCGGACCCCGTTCCTTGGAGGGCGAAACCCGAAATAGTCGGTGAACGGGATCCGGTGGCGGTGACTGCCGCCCAGCAGAGTGGCGCAGGGGTGGCCCCACAGCTTGCCGCGCAGGTCCCACAGCGCGATCTCCACCGCCCCCCAGGCGGCGCGCAAGCCATGATCCGTCACCGAATGCGCGGCAGGCATCGACGGCAGGACCCGGCGTTCAAGGCCTGCGATATCCAGCGGATCCTGCCCGGTCAGCAGCGGCGAAAACCCGTCGATCAGCCGGGCAGCGGCGGCCGTCGGCGCCTCGGCGATGCCCACCACGCCGTCGGTGGTTTCCACCTCGACCACGCATTTGGTGAAGCCGTCCAGCACGCCGTAGGACCAGACATAGGGGGCCTCGAGCGGGATCAGGACAGGGGTGGCGCGGATCTCGCGGATGGGCATGCGGCATGTCCTTCAGGGTCAGGCGGACCGGGCGGGCCGGGCGGTGTCGATGCTGTTTGCAACCGGAAGGGTGCAGGTTTGCGCCAAAGCCGGGGGTTTCACACCCCCGGACCCCCGTGGGATGTTTGTGCCAAGCTGAAAGGGACGGAACGGGCAGTTTTACGCATCAGGGCTTCAACCCGCCGGTGGCTTCAGTCACCTTGTCGGCGGCGGCGCGCACCAGAGTGCCAAAGCGGCCGGCATCCGACAGGCTCATCCGGAACGCAGGCCCCGACACGGACAGTCCCGCCACGGGGTCGCGTTGCGCGTTGAAGATCGGGGCGGCCACACAGCGCATCCCTTCGGTGCGTTCCTGGTCGTCGATCGCAAAGCCGCGGTCGCGGGTGCGGGCAAGGTCGCGGCGCAAGGCAGGTTCCGACAGCGACAGCGTGGTGAACCTCTCCACCCCCTTGCGGGCGAGGATGCCCGCGACTTTTTCGGCAGGGTACCAGGCCAGCAGCGCCTTGCCGATGCCCGACACATGCATCGGCGCCTTGGTGCCCGGCGGAAAGAACGCACGGATGGCATTCGCCGTCTCGACCTGCGCCAGAAACAGCACCTCGTCGCCGGATTCGATCCCGAGATTGGCCGTCTCGCCGGTTTCGCGCATCAGATCGTCCATCGGCAGCCGGGCACGCTCGACCACTTTGGTGCGGCGCAGGAACGCCGAGCCGATGCGGAACGCGCCCGCCCCGATGTGCCAGAACTGCCCGGGATCGTCGGCTTCGACCATCCCGTGCGCCTGCAGCGTCGCCAGGGCGCGAAACACCGTGGCCACCGGCAGCCCGGCTTCCGTCGCGAGGCCGGAGAGGGTAAGACCGGGCGTGGCGGCCAGCATCTCGAGCAGATCGAGGGCGCGGTCCAACGCCTGCACGGTATTCTGGCCGGTCTTGTCGGCAAACGCCCGGGGGCGGCCGCGGGGGCGGGGATCGGGGGACATTTCTTTCTTTTGCGATGCGAGGGCTGCGGCCCGGTGAAAAAGCGGGAGTCCTTGACGTCATTGTATTTTAGCACGACAGCGACGCGGTGAAAAACAATTTCGAAAAAATTGTGGCCGGGCAAGGGGCGGGCTAAGGTGTTGCTGTGGTGGGGCTGTGATGAAGCCTGCAGCAAGGAGCGTGGCATGTCGCAACAGAACCCGGTTTTCATTCCCGGCCCGACCAACATTCCCGACGAGATCCGCAAGGCGGTGGATATTGCCACTCTGGACCACCGCTCGCCGGCCTTCGGACGGGTGTTCAGGCCGGCGGTGGCCGGGGTAAGGCGGGTGCTGCGGATGGCCGAGGGCGAGGTGATCATCCTGCCATCCACCGGCACCGGCGGCTGGGAAGCGGCGATTACCAACACGCTCAGCCCCGGCGACACGGTTCTGGCGGCGCGGTTCGGCATGTTTTCGCACCGCTGGATCGACATGTGCCAGCGGCATGGTCTGACGGTGCAGGTGATCGAAACGCCGTGGGGGCAGGGGGCCCCGCTGGCCGCAATCGCGGCGGCCTTGCGGGCAGATACCGGCCACCGCATCAAGGCGGTTCTGGCCACGCACAACGAGACCGCCACGGGCGTGCGGTCCGACATCGCGGGGCTGCGGGCGGCGATGGCCGATCATCCGGCGCTGCTGTTGGTCGACGGGGTGTCGTCGATCGGCTCGATGCCGTTCGACATGGCGGGCTGGGGCGTGGACATCGCGGTTGCGGGGTCGCAGAAGGGGTTCATGCTGCCGGCGGGGCTGGCGATCCTGGGGGTATCACCCAAGGCGATTGCGGCGATGGACCGCGCGACGCTGCCGCGGTGCTTTTTCGATTTCCGCGACATGCTGCGGACTTGCGCGGCGGGCAGCTATCCCTACACCCCGGCGGTCGGGCTGATAGCGGGTCTCGCGCGCAGCATCGAGATGCTGGAGGATGAGGGTCTGGACGCGGTCTATGCCCGGCATGCGCGGCTGGCCGAAGGGGTGCGGCGGGCAGTGGCGGCCTGGGGGATGACCCCCTGTGCGGTGTCGCCGGATCTGTATTCCGACACGGTGACGGCCGTGGTGGTGCCTGCGGGCTGCAACGGAACCGATCTGGTGCAACTGGCCGCCAGCCGGTACGGCGTGGCGTTCGGCGTTGGATTGGGCGAGGTGGCGGGCAAGGTGTTCCGCATCGGGCATCTGGGAATGCTGACCGATGTCATGGTGTTGTCGGGGCTGGCCTGCGCCGAGATGTGCATGGCCGATCTGGGTTGGCAGGTGCGGCTGGGATCGGGGGTGGCCGCGGCGCAAGCGTTCTATCGCGGCGGGACTCATGCCGTGCAGGCGGCGGCATGATGGATATTCCGACCTATGCGGATGTCGAGGCGGCGGCGGCCCGCATAGCCCCGCACACCCATGTGACCCCGGTGCTGACGTCCAGCTATTTCAACGACCTGACCGGGGCCGATCTGCACTGGAAATGCGAGAACTTCCAGAAGGCGGGGGCTTTCAAGGCGCGGGGGGCGTCGAATGCGGTGTTCGGACTGACGGATGCGCAGGCGGCGAAGGGGGTCGCGACCCATTCCAGCGGCAACCACGGGCTGTGTCTGAGTTACGCGGCGGGGCGGCGGGGCATACCCTGCACGGTGGTGATGCCGCGCACAGCCCCGCAGGCGAAGAAAGACGCCGTGCGCGGCTATGGCGGGCGGGTGGTGGAGTGTGAGCCGTCGACGAGCGCACGCGAGGCGGTGTTTGCGGGGGTGCTGGCCGAAACCGGGGCGGAATTCGTGCATCCCTACAACGATCCTCGGGTGATTGCCGGGCAGGCGACGTGCGCGCGCGAGTTGCTGGCGCAGGTTCCGGGCATTGATGCGGTGATTGCACCCATCGGAGGCGGCGGGATGGTGTCCGGGACTTGCCTGACGTTGTCGACCATCGCGCCGGGGATCAGGATCTATGCGGGCGAGCCGGAAATGGCCGACGACGCCGCGCGGAGTTTCCGGGCGGGGCATATCATCGCGGATGATGCGCCGGAAACCGTGGCCGACGGGTTGAAGGTGCCGTTGAAGGAGCTGACCTGGCATTTCGTGAAGGCCCACGTGACCGATATTCTGACGGTGTCCGAGGCAGACATCGTCGAGGCGATGAAGCTGGTGTGGACCCGGATGAAGATTCTCATCGAGCCGTCCTGCGCCGTCCCGGTCGCCGCCGTGTTGAAAAACCCCTCGGTCTTCAAGGGCTTGAAGGTCGGCATCATCATCACCGGCGGCAACGTCGATCTGGACAAACTGCCCTGGATGTAGGGCCTGGAGGTTAGCATGAACAAGATCGTGTCGTTCGAAGGGCTTGAAGTCGGCTATGACATTCCCGCTCTGCCGGGAATGGCCGAGGCGGATATCCAGACGCCGTGTCTGGTGCTGGATCTGGACGCGCTGGAGCGCAACATCGTCAAGATGGGCGATTTCGCCCGCGCGCACGGGATGCGGCACCGGGTGCACGGCAAGATGCACAAATCGGTCGACGTGGCGCTGTTGCAGGAACGGCTGGGCGGGTCGGTCGGGGTGTGCTGCCAGAAGGTGTCCGAGGCGGAAGTCTTTGCGCGCGGCGGGATCAAGGATGTGCTTGTGTCCAACCAGGTCAGGGACCTGGCCAAGATCGACCGTCTTGCGCGGATCCCCAAGCTGGGGGCGCGGGCGATCTGTTGTGTCGATGACATCGCCAATGTGGCCGATCTTTCGGCGGCGGCGGAGCGGCACGGCACGCAGATCGAATGTCTGGTCGAGATCGACTGTGGTGCCGGGCGCTGCGGCGTGCGGACCACGCCCGAGGTCGTGGCGATTGCAACGGCGATCAATGTCGCACCGGGGCTGAAGTTTGCGGGGATCCAGGCCTATCAGGGGGCCATGCAGCACATGGACCGCTACGAGGACCGCCGCGCCAAGATCGAGATCGCCGTGGCGATGGTCAAGGACGCGGTGGACACGCTGGCCGCAGGGGGGCTGACCTGTGACATCGTCGGTGGCGGCGGGACGGGAAGTTATCATTTCGAAGGAACATCGGGGGTTTACAACGAATTGCAGTGCGGCAGCTATGCGTTCATGGATGCCGACTATGGCCGGATCCTGGACGCCGAGGGCAAACGGATCGATCAGGGCGAATGGGAAAACGCGCTGTTCCTCCTGACGAGCGTGATGAGCCATGCCAAGGCCGACAAGGCGATCTGCGATGCCGGGCTGAAGGCCCAGTCGGTGGACAGCGGGTTGCCGGTGATCTTCGGGCGCACGGACGTGAAGTATGTGAAATGTTCGGACGAGCATGGGGTGATCGAAGATCCGTCGGGGGTGCTGAAAATCAACGACAAGCTGCGACTGGTGCCCGGGCATTGCGACCCGACCTGCAACGTGCATGACTGGTATGTCGGCGTGCGCGGGGGGGTGGTCGAGGTGGTCTGGCCGGTATCGGCGCGCGGCAAGGCCTATTGAAGCGGTCGCGGGAATTTGCCACGGACCCATGCCGGCGCGGGGTTTGTTGCGGGGACGGCGCCCCGGGCGTTGCTATTCATACACAGAAAACGGGGTCACGATGCGGATTGTTCCTGAGGCGCTGATTGCCGGGCTCGTGTCGCCCGAAGATGCGTTCGCAGCGGTTGAGGCGATTTTCGCGGCGATGGCGCGGAATGAGGCCCGGAATTTTCCGGTCGTGCGCGAAGCCCTGGGCGAGGGACGGCAATACGGTTTCAAATCGGGGTTCGACCGGGCCGGGGCGGCGATGGGGGTCAAGGCGGGGGGGTATTTTCCGGGCAATGCCGGGCGCGGGATGATCAATCATCAATCCTCGGTGTTTCTGTTCGATCCCGAAACGGGGCGGCCACTGGCGATGGTGGGGGGAAACCTGCTGACCGCGCTGCGGACTGCGGCGGCGTCGGCGATTTCGATCGACCGGCTGGCCAGGGCGGACTCCCGGGTGCTGGGGATCGTCGGGGCGGGGCATCAGGCGGGGTTCCAGTTGCGTGCGGCGGCGCGGGTGCGCGCGTTCAAGCGGGTGGTGGCCTGGAACCTGCATCCCGACATGCTGCCGAAGCTGGGGGCGGTGGCGGCCGAACTTGGCCTGCCGTTCGAAGTGGTGGGGCTGGCAGGGATGCGGGAGGCGGATGTGATCATCACGATCACGTCGAGCCCGGCGTTTTCGCTGGCAGCCGCCGATGTCAGCCCCGGCACGCATCTGGCCTGCATGGGGACCGACACGGTGGGCAAGCAGGAGGTCGAGCCTGCCTTGCTGGCGCGCGCGGTGGTGTTTTGTGACGAGGTGGCGCAGTCGATCATGATCGGCGAGGCGCAGCATGCCGTTGCGGCGGGCATGATCACGGCAGCAGACATCGTGCCGTTGGGCGAGGTTCTGACCGGCGCCCATCCCGGGCGGCAGTCGGACGACCAGATCACCCTGTTTGACGGCACCGGGGTCGGTCTGCAGGACCTAGCGGTGGCCGGGGTGGCGTTGCAGCGGGCAGTGGAGCGCGGGCAGGGGATGGTCGTGGAGGTCTGAGCCCGACGGTGCGGACGGACGCCGCGCGCCGGGATGATCTGGTGGGTCGTCAGGCATCGGCCGGGACGGTCAACCCGGCCCTTCGGCAGGAACGGCTCAAGGGCGAACGGGGGAGTGATGCGGGTATTCATCAACGGTTTCGGGCGGATCGGGCGATCCGTGCTGCGGGCCTGGGCCCATGGCCGGCAATCGGGCGGCGGCTGGCCGGGGATCGAGATCGTCGGGATCAACGACATCGCCGACCCTGCGATGTGCGCCTATCTGTTCGAATACGACTCGGTGTTCGGGGTGTATCCGGGCCGCGTCGGGCTGGACGGCGGGGCGCTGGTCGTCGATGGACAGCGGTTGCCCTTGACCCGCGAGGCCGATCTGTCGGGCATGGATCTGCGGGGCGTCGATCTGGTGATGGAATGCACCGGGCGGGCCGGGGTCGCGTCGCGCGGGCTGTCTGCCGGGGCGGGGCGGGTGCTGGTGTCCGGCCCGCTGGCCGGGGCCGACTATACCGTCGTGCTGGGGGCGAACGAGGCGGGGCTTTCGGGGCAGCGCATCGTGTCGAACGCCTCGTGTACCACCAACGCGCTGGCACCCTTGGTCAAGCTGCTCGATGCCGCGTTCGGGGTGGTGACCGGGTCGATGACCACGATCCACTGCTACACCGGCTCGCAGCCGACGGTCGATGCCGCCGGGGTGGATTTCGCACGCAGCCGCGCGGCTGCCCTGTCGATGGTGCCGACCACCACCAGCGCGCAGCGGTTGCTGGATGCCGTGTTGCCCGGCCTGGCGGGGCGGATCGAAGGCTCGGCCGTGCGGGTGCCGGTGGCGAGTGTCAGTGCCGTCGATCTGGCCGTGATGGTCGAGCGGGTGCCTGACGCCGTGGCGGTGAATGCGTTGTTCCGGGGGGCAGGGGGCGTGGTCGGGGCCACCGACCGGGCGCTGGTGTCGAGCGATCTGCGGGGGCGGGGCGAAAGCGTCGTGATGGCTTGTCGCGAAACCCGGGTCACGCGCGGCGGGATGGTCCGGGTGTTCGGCTGGTATGACAACGAATGGGGGTTTTCCAACCGGATGCTGGATGTGGCGTTGCTGATGGGGGCCGCGACCGGGGCCGGGGCCGCGACTGCGGCCGGGGCTGCGACCGGGGCCGGGGCCGCGACTGGGGCCGCGACTGGGGCCG
>Ga0105044_10014066_pt1 | contig 10842 bp, 6 predicted proteins | sample MAT01_FD_78092 | JGI IMG/M metagenome (GOLD analysis project Ga0105044, IMG submission 78092) | Freshwater microbial communities from Lake Fryxell liftoff mats and glacier meltwater in Antarctica - MAT-01 | ecosystem: Environmental > Aquatic > Freshwater > Ice > Liftoff microbial mat | place... | reverse complement strand
TGGCGCCACGGTTTCAGTCGGGCCGCCATTACCCGCGAGCGTGCCCAAAAGTGCCGGCTGGTTAATCGTGTTGCCGATATTACCCGCAGCGACGATGGCGCAGGTGGAGTCCGGCGCTTGAAACCAGCTGCGGTTGACGTTGATTACCAGGGGTGAACCGACCGAGTTGTTGGCATGACAGTCCTGCGCCACGGCGCCGTTACCCACACGATTGTCGGCAAACACGGAGTTGCTAATTTGGTAGGACGTAGTTGAGGTGGTTGGCAAGTCAAAGCGAATGCCGCCGCCTAAGCCCGAGCCATTGCCGTCATAATCGGCAACGTTGTTGGCCACCGTGCTATCAAGCATGGTGATCCGGCCGTTAAACGTGGTGACCAGAATTCCGCCGCCATGGAACTTGGCGCGATTGCCCGCGACCGTTGACGAAACCAGCACTAAACTACCGCGGCTTTGAATGCCGCCACCGCCATCGGAAAAGCCCGAGTCGCTGGTGTTGCCGGAAATTGTCGAGCGTTCGATCAACGCTTGCGCAATTGGCACACCGCTTGCTTGACTAAACAAAATGCCGCCGCCGCCGCTGCCGGCAGTGTTGTTTTTGATGGTGCTCTCGAATACGTGGATCGGCGAGGCGGGTGATGCCAGCCCGCCGCCACCGAGTGCCGAGGCACAACCGCTAACAACCACATTATTGAGCACGATAAATTCGTTGGCTGGGGCAGAGGCCCCGCCTGAACCCGCCTGCGCAGTCGCGTTGATGCAGCCACCGGTACCAAAAAAACTGCTGCCTCCGCCACCGCGAATCGTTAAATTGGCGAAACCGACCGTTGGGCCGAGCAAATCATTCAACGGGTCGATATCAAATATTCGATCGCCCAGCGTAGTGCTTATCGATGTGCTCGCAGCGCCTGCGCCATAAAAATAAATACCTTTGCTGATGTCCAAATCGCCGGTATTGCCCGCATTCTCGCCATTTCCAGCAATAGTCAGAGTGTGATCGCCCGCCGGTAATTCGATCGCGCCGCCGCCTGGGCTTTGGATCGCTTCGCGCAAGGAACAATCGGCGACGCTGCAATCGCCGTCGTTGGTATCGTTGAGTTTGGTAACGCGTTTCACCGCAGCCAAGCCTGCCGTAAAGCTCAGCGGCGAGGCTGCGCTCGATTGACTCGGGCGCGCGACCATAATGGAGTAGTTAGTGTTGGCCGCAAGCCGCAGGCCATCAAGTGTTGCGCCAAAGTTTGCCGCGCCGTCTTCGTTGCAGCCGCCAACCACGGTTTTAAAATTGCCGGGCGTGCCGGTTACGATCACCAAGACTGCAGAAAAACCCGAACCCGTGCTGCTTTTCAGATAAACCTCGCTGGCACCCGTGCTCAAGCCATACCAAGCGGTATTTCCGCGATCCAAAGGGTTGCCAATCTTACAGATAACCCCAGGGTCTGTGGTTTCGGTGGTCGCCTCGGTCAATTCTTGGCTATTGCTGAAACCTGCGCCCAGTTGGACTGCGCTGATCATGATTCGATCTGCCCAATTGTCGTTGACAGGCGGGGCAGCAAAAGCGCCTTGGCTGAACACGCTTAAAAAAAACGAGCTTAAAAAAAACGAGCTTAGGCAAAACAGGGTCGATGGAAAACGAATTCGCATGTACGTGTGACCAAGTAAACGGGCCTGTGAGTATGAGCCTAATCACGTCTGTGAAAAAGTCGTTTAGACGGCTGCATCCGAGTTTTCGCGCCCACACAATGTGCTGCGCGAGGCGCTAGCAGCAACAGGCTGATATAGTCAGGCGCACTTTTTATTTCTGCTACTTTGTAGCTCACGGATCGTTAGGCACGGGTTCCATTTTTCATGGCTGAAATAATGACTAAAGCACGCACTTTAAACCGTCTTTTTTGTGTTCGACTGATCGCTTTCTTAGGGCTGGCCGTCTGTGTTTTGCCTGCGTTTGCCGATCAAAGCAAACGAGATTCCGCTGCAATCGATAACGCTGCGATGGCACCCAAGGTTCTAGCATGGCGGCGTGATTTCCATCAGCATCCAGAACTTGGCAATAACGAAGTGCGCACCGCAGCGATTGTGGCGAAGCATTTGCAGTCGCTTGGCATGGTGGTGCGCACCGGTATCGCACATACCGGCGTTAGCGGCATTCTCAAGGGCGCGCGTCCTGGGCCACGTATTGTGCTGCGCGCAGATATGGATGCACTGCCAGTCAAAGAAGAAAATGACCTGGCGTTCGCATCAAAAGTCACGAGTAGCTATCGCGGTCAGCCGGTCGGCGTGATGCACGCTTGCGGCCATGACGCGCACGTGGCAATTTTGATGGCGGTCGCTGAAATTTTGAGCGCCAAGCGCGCAGGTTTAGCCGGTGAAGTGATGTTCGTGTTTCAGCCTGCTGAAGAAGGCCCGCCGGAAGTGGGGCAGCCTTTTGGTGCGGCGTTGATGCTTGAGGAAGGCGTATTTAAGGACTTTAAACCTGATGCGGTTTTTGGTCTGCATGTTTGGGCAGCGCTGCCAGTGGGTAAAGTCGGCTATCGCAGTGGCCCGACGATGGCCGCTGCGGACGAATGGACGCTGCGCATTAACGGCCGTCAATCGCACGGTTCACGTCCTTGGGACAGCGTCGATCCGATTATGGTTGCCGCGCAAATCCAAATTGCGGCGCAAAGCATTATCGCGCGCCAAATCGACATCGTACGCTCGCCGGTCGTGCTGACCACAGGTGCGATTATGGGCGGCGTGCGCTACAACATTATTCCCGATCACGTCGATATGACTGGGACTTTGCGCACTTTTGATCCTGCGGTGCGCCTAGATGTGATCAAGCGCTTCGAGCGCATAGCTCAATCTATCGCGCAGGCGAGTGACGCCTCAGCTGAGCTTCGCGTGTCTATCACTGCTCCGTTAACCGCAAATGACGCCAAATTGACCGAGCAGGGCGGTGCCTCGCTACGTCGTGTGTTGGGTGACGCCGACGTCGTCGAGATGCCGTTGCTGACCATCGCTGAGGATTTTTCGCAATATTCAACCGTGGCGCCGACTTTCTTTTATTTTGTCGGTTCAACTTCGCCAGAAATTGATGCCAGCAAAGCGCCCAGCAATCATTCGCCGCTATTTATGCTAGACGAGCGCGCGCTCATGATTGCCGTGAATACCCTGACGCAAGTTAGTTTAGATGCTTTAAAAGCAGGTGTTTCAGAAAACAAGAAGTAGCACAAAATCATTTTCCACTTTGCAAAACGGCCTGAATTTTCCCTGCAGTTACACCGCTGGGCCGATAGCGACGTCTGAACTATCATCTGGTGCCTTTGGCGCTAACTGGGATTGCAGTTCAACCGGGCAGGGCGCTTTCATAACGATCGTGCGGGTCGGGAAAGCGATGCTGGCATCTGCATTCGCAATAGTCTCCATGATTGTCAGCAGCAATTCCTCACGCATCCCGAGAAATTGCTCGTAATCGCAGGCACGGATATAGGCGAATACTTCGATATCGAGCGAGCTTTCGCTGTAGCGCACAAAGTGCACGCGCGCGCCATCGATCACGTTTGGGTCATCATTCAATAATGTCCGGATAGCCGCGAGCACAGCGCGCATCTGGGCGACTGAGGTGTCGTAGGTCAGTCCGATTTTCGGATCAAGCAGGAAACGGTCGCGGCTTGAATAGTTCTCGATTTGTTTCGATGAAAAATCGCCGTTCGGGATTGTCACCACGGTGCGGGCATTGGTACGCAACTGCGATGAACGCATACCGATATCCTCAACCGTACCGAGTACGTCCCCCACTTTGCAGAAATCGCCCACGCGCACCGGCTGGTCGATAATCACAGCAAGGCTGCCAACCAGATTCTCGATGCTTTTCTGCGCGCCTAGCGCAATCGCCAGACCGCCCAGGCCGAGTGCTGCAATGCCAGTCGTTACGTTAATGCCGATCGTGTCAAGTACAGCGACAAACGCGATCATGACAAGCGCAGTTTTTGCGCTGCGGCGAGCAAAAACCAAGGCAGCCAGCGCGCGGCGGCGATCAGCGCGCGCCATACGCCCTGACCAAATTTCCGCGCCCATATCGATCAGCCGCCAGAGGAACCAGACGAATGCAAACCAGCCGACGATCCCGGCGTAACGCACCAGTACTTGACGCGCAACGATGGCGACTTGCATCTGCTGGGTGGCATAGAAAAGCCCGATTACCGCCAGATAAAGGCCCAACGGCGGAAATGCGGCTTCCGCAAACTGAAAACCGCGATGGGTATCGGGATTGTGCGTCCACAGGCGAATTATTCGCAGCAGCAAATAGAAGAATAGCCGCATGCCAAAAAACAGTCCCATCACGAGTGCGACGAGAATCAACCAGTCCATTACCGGTGCGCCAGCAAAGCTGAGTTCCCATAGCGGCGTAGGCAGCCAGCGCTTATCACCAGGCGTGGGTGCGTCTGACACATTTTTTGCCGCAGCCAGGCTTGCGGCCGACACCACCCAGTATGGGGCATCACCCGGTCGGCTAACGCGGCGCGCAATCAATGGCAGCTCGCCGGTAAGCGTGCGGAAGCCGCCAATACGCTCCTGATCAATTGGCAAGCCATCGTCGATTACCCCCGCCGGGTCATTGGACAGCGCAACAAAGGGCTGCAGCGCACCACGACGGTCAAGCTGTTGTTGCAGGCGGATTGCTGACTTCGCGCGTCGCTCGCTGGATAGCCCCGGCGCAAGTTCGATGTAGTGCGCCGCCCGTGCGTAGTCACCGCTGGCAAAGGCATTCACCATTTGCGTCGCTAAACTCCTTGGCGTCTCGCGGCTAAACGGATCGACCGTCGATATCGGCTCGCCTGCGCCAGCACTTCCCGGTAGCAAACTCTGTGCAAACAGCATCTCCGAAAAAAGCAGTGCGAAACATGCCACCACCATCCAAGCTGAAATGCCGCGTGACTGAGAGCGGAAACTTGCACGCAACGGCTCGACTTTAGAAACTAAGTTCGTGACTAGATCGCTGGACATATAGGCTCAAAAAAAGGTTTGATAAGGTTGCGAGCCCTGGCGGAATGCCGCATAAAACTTAGGCGTTAAATAACAAAGCGCCAGCGCTGCCCATGCGCCACTAGCTCAGTATGTCCGTCCTCAACTGCTAGCCAAGACGGTTCGTTGACACGCCAATCACCTAAAACAACACGTTTCCCGTGCGCTGTTTGGTGCACGCCGGGCCTGTGGGTGTGCCCATGAATGATGCTCAGCCCGGGATGGGCACGCTGCATTTCAATGACTGCATCAGGGTCAACATCGCTAATTGTGGCTATTAACTCGCGCTGATGCGCCTGACTTTGCGCCCGTGCCTGTGCGGCAAATGCGCGGCGTACGCTGAGTGGCTGCGCCAGAAATTGCGCCTGCCATTCAAGGTTTCGTACCTGCGCCCGAAAACTTTGATACGCCTGATCGAGTCTGCAGAGATGGTCCCCGTGGCAAAGTAAGATTCCAGCATCATTGAGCGGCTGAATTTCGGGCAATAGCGCCATTCCGCAGCGCTCGGCGTATGCTGAACCCAGCAAAAAATCGCGGTTTCCGTGCATGAAAAACACCTCGCAGCCGTCGTCTGCGATCTGTTTTAGTGCGGATGCCGCTTCTTGCGCCAGTGGTCGATCATCATCGTCGCCAATCCAGGCGTCAAAAAAGTCACCCAATATACAGAGCACCTGCATATTTGGCCGGTGCTCTGCTAAAAACCGGAAGAACAACTCAGTTATGGCGGGCTCTGCCTCCGATAAATGCAGGTCAGAAATAAAATAGTTCAACTGTTTGCCCCGCCGAAAAGCTGTTGTTACCGCTTAAATAATCCAGCACCTGGAATTTTTCGGCCAAAGTTTTTCATCATGCCTTTAATGCCGCCGCCGGAGAGTTTTTTCATCATTTTCTCCATTTGCTCGTATTGCAAAATCAGCTGATTCACCTGCGCAGGCTGCACACCAGCACCTTTAGCGACGCGCAAACGGCGCTGCCCGTTCAAAAGCCGAGGCGCACGACGTTCTTTCGCCGTCATTGAGTTAATAATCGCAATCATCCGCCCGACTAACTTGTCGTCCATCTTGCTTTTCAGCTCGGACATCGAAATTTTGCCAGGCAAGGCTACGGGGAGTTTGTCCAGAATATTAGCCAAGCCGCCCATGCTCTGCATTTGCGTTAAATGATCACGGAAGTCCTCAAAATTGAAGCCTTTGCCCTCGATAATCTTATTCGCCAACTTCTCCGCTTTTTCACGGTCAACACCGCGCTCGACTTCTTCTACCAAACTGAGCACATCGCCCATACCTAAAATGCGCGAAACCACGCGGTCGGGGTGAAATGGCTCCAGAGCATCTAATTTTTCGCCAGCACCGACGTATTTAACCGGCCGCCCGGTGATATACCGGCAGCTCAAGGCCGCGCCGCCTCGGGCATCGCCGTCGGTTTTGGTCAGGATTATGCCGGTCAAGGGCAACGCGTCGCTAAATGCTTTTGCGGTATTCGCCGCGTCTTGGCCGGTCATGGCATCAACCACAAACAGCGTTTCAATCGGCTTGAGCGTGGCGTGTAGGTCTTTAACTTCCGTCATCATCGCTTCGTCAATGGCTAGACGTCCGGCGGTATCGACGAGCAGCACATCAAATAACTTCATTTTTGCGTAAGCGACTGCCGCTACCGCAATGTCATGCGGCTTTTGACTGACATCAGACGGGAAGAACTCAACGCCCACCTGTTCAGCAACGGTGCGCAATTGCTCAATCGCGGCTGGCCGATACACGTCACAGCTGACGACCAACACTTTTTTCTTGTTGCGCTCTTTCAGTAACTTGGCAAGTTTCGCCGTTGTGGTGGTTTTACCGGAACCCTGCAAACCCGCCATCAAAATAATGGCCGGTGGTTGAGTTGCCAGATTGAGCTCACTTTGCGTTGAGCCGAGCAGCATCGTAAGCTCATCTTTCACAACTTTGACCAACATTTGCCCAGGCTGGAGGCTTTTCAGCACATCTGAACCCAGTGCCTTGACCTTCACGCGCTCCATTAACGCCTGTACGACCGGTAAGGCGACATCGGCTTCCAGCAGCGCAACGCGGACTTCGCGCAATGCTTCACGAATATTGTCGTCAGTCAAACGGGCTTTGCCGCGCAGACGGCCGATGGTTTCGCTTAAACGCTGGGTCAGGTTTTCAAACATGGGCAGGCAACTAAAAGAATGATGGGCGCGAGTATAGCGGTCTAAGCGATGAAGTTCGCCCTGCGGCATACCCGAGGCGCTTAAAAACCTTCATTTAAGTGCGCCTTGGCAACGCCCCTATGTTTTTTGATTGACGCGTGCCGGTTGCTTCCATCGTGCTAGATCTTTAACTTGAGCCAACCAATAAATGTGAAATCACGTACGCATGATCCGTAGCGCGCGTACCCATGGTTCCCGGTTGTACGCCGGTAAGCTCGTTACCATGCAAAATTTCAAACTTATAGCGCCCGGCAACGGCCTGGCGCTTGGCCACAATCGCGTGCATCAAGGTGTGCAATTTACCCCTGTGGTTATAGTCATAGCGCTGCGCGCGTGGCACGGTTTGCATTAAATTGGTGCTTGCTTGCCCGCACAGTGTTTTCAGGGTTTCACTAAAATCAAAATCATTGAAATCCCCGGTGACGTAATAGTCCAGGCCTTGCGCTTCTAGCTGCTTCAAAACTTCTCTAATTTCACTTGCCTGTGCAATGCGCTGCGTTTCTTTTGGGTCGAAACCAGGTTGAATCGGTGCAAAAATACTATTTTGGTGGCGTTTAGAGGCCAAATGCACATTGATAACCGCCAATATTTGACCGCTGGTATGCACACGAAACTGCGCCATCAGCGCTTTGCGCGAACCAATAAATGCAGAGTGGTCCGAGCCAATTAGGCGCAATGTTCCGGCAACTACGCTGACGCGCTGCGGGTCGTATAGAAATGCGTTGCGAATATTGCCGCCGGGTTGACCACCGTCACTGGCATTTTCCGGCGCAATATCTAGCGATTGATAAAGCGGGCCACCGAGTTTTTGACACGCGTGAATCAAACGCTCGTAGGTGTAGGTCGCATCGGTCGCCGCACTTAGTTCCGCGCCATCGTTGTCTTGGATTTCCTGCAGCGCGATGATCGCCGGGGCCCCGGCTTGTTCGACAATGACGGCGCCGAGCTTTTGAAAGCGTAAATCTTCCACGTCATTATCGATATCGCGCCGCGGATCATCAACCAATTCCGGGCGCTCGAACTGTTGATCTAAATTAAAGGCATTAAGTGTCAGTACGGAGGTGAATTCGGGCCCAGGCGATTTCGCATTGCTAACCAGTTGACGCGCAATTTGCTGAATGCGCAGCGGGCCGCGCGCCAGTACTTGGTAGGAGTTCGCGCGATAGTTCAGCGGGCCAATCACATCTTCAAGCAAGACATCGCCAACGTTCACCACCGGGGCAAACTCGGCACGATTAATGCGAAATCCTGGCAGCCAGCGATCCGGGTTTTTAGGATCTAGCACTGCGCTGCCCAGCTCGCTTAACGGGATTGAGCCTGCCATATCATTAGGCAACACCACATAGTCGCCAAAGGGGTTGCTTGGCGCGCTAAAAATCGCGCCGTTGCGAATACCAACCCGCATCGCTTCCAAATTATTTAGCGCTCTTGCCAAGGCCTCTGGCTGCTCGGGAAGCGTGTTGGCATTGAGCCAAATCGGGCGAATATCTTCGCCACGTTCTGCCAGAACGGAGAATTCCTGTAGCTCGATTTGGGTGGTCGGGCGTTCGTTCTCATCGCGCGCAAAATCGAGCACTTTGCCGATAATTTCGATGTGCGCGCCGAACGCCGGGCGTTCGTTGGCAAATATGAAAATTGCGCTTGATGCGGGCTGGCTTTTTTGTGCCAAATCCTGCGAGGCCGTTTCGAGTGGAGCTGGGTCTTGGATAAAAAAACCGTGCCCAGTTTTACCGGTGACGACGCCTTGAACGCGAACGACCGTATTGCTCAGCGGTGAATAAAGTGCAGTTCCTTGAATCGTTTGTATTCGGGTCAACGGCAGCATCAAAATTCCTCAGGACAATGGATGAAAATTTACGGGTGAAATTCCCGGCAGGGCCAGCGCAATGCGCCGTAATGGTCAAGTAAAACATGAAACTGATCGCAGAAATTGCTCAACACTAAAAGCGATGCAGGTGAGAATTGTTGCTGCATTGCAGCGAAAATTGTTGTTGCAAGTTCCATACGCCACCGTATAGTCTGCGCCCTGATTCACATCAAATGATGTTTAAACCGAGTCGAAAAGCCTTAACTAAGAAAAAAATTAATTGCACATCCTGGGAGGGATTATGTGGAATAAGACCGTTACAAAACTAGTACTTGCTGCTGTGTTCGCAACCGCAACTCTTGGCTTTATAAATAAGGCCCATGCGCAAAGCACCGGCTACACGCAAACGCGCTACCCCATTGTTTTGGTGCATGGCCTTTTAGGCTTTGATCGTTTGCTGGGTGTCTATGATTATTTTTACGGCATCCCTGGGGAATTACGCTCGGGTGGTGCGCGTGTTTACACCGCAAATGTGTCGAGCTCAAATTTCTCCGAAGTGCGTGGTGAGCAACTAATTCGCTATTTGGACAGCATCAAAGCCGCGACCGGCGCGCAAAAATTCAATCTTATCGGCCACAGTCATGGTGGCCCAACCGCACGCTATGTCGCGGCGGTGCGACCGGATTTGGTGGCTTCAATGACCAGCGTTGGTGCGCCGCATACGGGCAGCAAAACCGCTGACGGCTTGGCAACGATTGCGCCGCGCGGGTCCCTACAAGAACGCTTGACGGCCGGTTTTGTCACCGCACTTTCGGTATTTGTTGAGCTGCTCTCCGGCGACAATGACCCGCAAAATGCCCTTGGTGCATTGACTAGCCTCAGCACGAGCGGTGCGGCTGCGTTCAACAATCGCTTTCCACAAGGCAAGCCCACCAGCAGCTGCGGGCAAGGCGCCGCCGTGGTGAACAACGTGCGTTATTACTCGATGGGTGGTACCAATGTGCTCAGCAATTTTTTAGATGTATCCGATCCATTATTAGGCGCAGCTGGCTTGTTTTTTGGTTTTGAAAGCAATGACGGGCTGGTTGGACGCTGCTCAAGCCATTGGGGTGTGGTCTTACGTGATGATTACGGCTGGAATCATGGCGATCAGATCAACCAAGTACTTGGTTTGCGCAGCCTTTTTAGCTCAAGCCCAATCAGCGTTTATCGGGCTCAGGCAAATCGCTTGAAATTGCTGGGTCTGTAAGCTGCTGCGCCCTTCTTTGAGCGCTGGCGCTGCTGGCGCTTGATTCCTAAGACGCGATACGAGTTTATGAAAACCCGCAAAAAATTATTGCTTGCGCTTGCCGCACTGGGCTTGCTGTTAGGTGGCCTAGTTGGCTTTTGGTGGCCATCGACGCGTTCGATGTCGATGGCTGAGCTGGGCATGACGCAACTACCCTTGCCCGCCGTTTCATCCTCGCCCGGTGTTGCGCCAACGTCTTTGCCCGTAACGATAAGCACCGGTACGAATACCGCGCCACTGCACGCTGTCGAAGCAGTAACGAATGACCCGTCAAGCGAAAATAATTCTCTGCGCGATACTGCGGTGGATGGCGAAATCAGCCTAAACCCAGATGGCAGTGTGCGACTCAATCTTGAGCTGCGTCGCATGTTTGACTACTACTTGTCGCGCGCTGGCGAAATGCCGCCCGCGCAATTAATCGTTTGGATTGAGGCACAGCTGGACGCGAACTATCCGCCTGCGGTGGCGTCGCAACTCAAGAGTTTGCTTGCGCAATATCGCAACTATTTGCGTGTTTTAAATGCTGAAACACCGCGC
>Ga0105044_10014063_pt1 | contig 10843 bp, 7 predicted proteins | sample MAT01_FD_78092 | JGI IMG/M metagenome (GOLD analysis project Ga0105044, IMG submission 78092) | Freshwater microbial communities from Lake Fryxell liftoff mats and glacier meltwater in Antarctica - MAT-01 | ecosystem: Environmental > Aquatic > Freshwater > Ice > Liftoff microbial mat | place... | reverse complement strand
TCGATTGATCGGCTGCGCCGTGCTGTGCGGGCTTCTGGCCAGCGCGGCGTCCGGGCAGAACCTGTTTGATCCGGCCCCGGCCGCGACGGCCCCCGCTGCGCCGGCCAGCGGGCCGGTGCCGATGGGGCCCGACGATCCGTCTACGCCCGCGGGGCCCGTGCCTGCGGGGGCCGGTCCGACGCAGAGCGCGGCGACTCCGGCGAACCCCGCCGCGACGGCGCTGGAGGGCTTGAGCCTGTTCGCCGTGACCCCGCCGCCGCCCAGGCGATACGCCAAGCATGATCTGGTCGAGGTGATCGTCAACGAGTCGAGCGTGCAGAGGTTCGCGCAGACCTACGACAGCAATAAGGATTTCAATCTCTCGGCCCAGCTGTCCAAGTTTCCCTCGCTCAAGAGCCTGTTCGAGGACGCGACGCTCGAGGAAGGGATCGGGAACGTCAAGCCCGGCATCGGCGTGACCAGCGGCAACCAGCACAAGGGCGAGGGCAAGTTCAACCGCAACGACCAGGTGACGGCCCGGATCTCCGCGACAGTGGTGGACGTGAAGCCCAACGGGACGCTGGTGCTCGAGGCCAAGGAGAGCATCCAGTCCGGCCGCGAAGTTACGACGATGGTCCTCTCGGGAACGGTCCGGCAGGAGGACATCACCCGGAACAACACGGTGCAGTCGGGCCAGCTCGCCGGGCTGAACATCAAGATCGAGCACTCGGGCGACGTGAAGGACACGGCGGAGAAGGGGATCATCCCGCGGGTGCTTGAGACCATCTTCAACTTCTAGAGCACGGCAGTTGAACAGTCGGTTCGCGCTTTGACCGGGCGATCGGCACGTGGCGGTGGAGTCGTGCCTCCGAAGTGCATCGGCTTTGGGATCGATACCGGTGCGTTGCGCTTGCTGTGGCTACGCATGCCGGACGCAACGAAGTCGGCTTCAGAGCGAGGCGACTTCGGTAGCGCGACCTGAGGGTCACCTGCCGCCATGTCAGGGCCTTGACGAAGTCCTTATAGGTGCGCGAAACGCGGCGGCGGCGGCACGGCATGGCCGCGTCGAGTGTGGCGAGGGCGACCTCGAAGCGTTGCGTGAGCGTGGACCCCGGGGTCCCAGCTCATGAGGATCGAGCCGATGCCGAGGGTGAGCGGCGACCACCCCGCGCCACCGCACGCTGCCAGCGGCGCCAAGAGCGGGGTGATGAGCCGGACGAGTGCGTGCTGATACACTGTGCGCGAACGCGCGGCATCCATGCCGCCGATCGATGCTCTGAACATCGCGGGCTCCTTGCCTGGATTGTTGACGCGCATCAAACATCGGCTCAGAGGTGCCGCGCACTGGCGCGATCATACAAGTCGGCGCTGGACAAGCACTTACGGCACAACCTCAGCGGCGTAGTTCACGGCGTTTAGTGCCACCGGCCTGTTCTAACGCACTATTGTTTCAAGGCTTGCAGCTTCGTCATCCAGGCGCGGCGGGCGATGTTTACGCTGCAACGACAGGTGGTGGCCAGTCGCCCCGATTGAAGGCGGCCTCAAGTTCGCCGCTGCTAGCTTTACCCTGACCGACCCACCTTTCATACTGTCCCTGAATCCAGAGGTACCGGTCCAACCGCCGACGCTGTGTCTCGATTCCCGCGCCCGCAGCGAGGGCGTTGAACGCGGCCGTGAACGTGATGAACTTGCCGTTCAGACTAGTCATGGATTCGCCGGAGTGTTTGGCAACCATGCGGACGGCGTATCTGTCATAGATCGGGAAGCGGTCCTCATCCACGAAGAAGTGGGCGAACTTAGCCGCGAGGCTGAGGCGTCGGACTTTCCGATTCTCTGTGCCTCCACGGGGCACATCTGCCAGATCGTCGACCAGTTCCGGGCCCGCATTCTGGATGTCGACTCGCTCGAGCACTTTGGCGAAATGCTCGGAAACGCGCACGATGGCGAACACGTTTGTGTAGTAGAGGGCATTGACCGTCGCGACCTTTGCAAGCGTCGCCGCTTGTGAGAAGCCGGGAACGCCCCGCTTGATTTCCAACAAGGCCTTGTCAGATAGGTGCCACGGGACAAGGGTCGCGTGCAGGTTGCACGCGGCGTGAATGAGATCGGGTGACAGCGGGACGGGTTTGGGCATGTCTGTAGCTCAAGTGATGAGTCGAGGCCGCGCAGCGCGTCGAGCAGGAGTGTCATCGCGCTCGAACTGTCCACGATGGGACGAAACGACTCCCAACCATCGAGGCCCCTCGTATCCCAGGGAAGATGGACGCGACAATGGAACTAGATGTTGGACGGTGTTCTGCGTGGAAGCTCCAGCAGGTGGCGCCCGCGTCGTGCCACCGAAATCGATGGGCTCTGGGATCGACGTCGGTGCGATATGAGGACCCTCGCATCATACGCCGGGCACACCGAAGTCGGCGTCAGCAAAAGCCGGCTCGGGTGCCGCGTCCCAAGACTCGAACGCCGCCCTCGCGTCGGATCGGTCAACCAGGCCCGGGCGGGTGTCGAGTGTGGCGTCGAAACGCCGATATTGTGCAGGATATGGGTACGGACGGACAACTCCGGGTCACGGTGGGCGTCGCGGCGGCGTCGTGGCTGTGGTTGTGCGCTGGGAGCGCCGCGCAGAGCCCCGAGCCGGCGACGAGCGATCAGGCCGTGCGGGTGTTCGATTTTGAGGAGCCGGGCAACCCCGACCCGGTGCCCGAGCGGTGGTTCCGGGCTCAGGACGATCCGGCGGGGACGCGGCGGCCGGGGTTCCCGGCGTTCAACCGCGCCGAGTTTGACGCGGGCAAGGCCGTCAGCGGGAAACGCAGCGTCCGGCTGCCCACGCGGGGCGGGTCGACGACGCTGCGGCTCATGCCCGGTGATCTGGCGGTCTTCCCGGATGCCGACTACAGCGTCGTTGCGCAGGTCAGGACCACGGAACTCAAGCACGCGCGGGCGTTCGTCTCGGCGCGGCTGCTCGACCAGCAGCTTGGCGTGATTCCCGGCTCGGAGGTGCGTTCGGCGCCGGTGCTCAGCCCCGGGGTGTGGACGCCGGCCCGGGTGACGGTGCCCGGGCGGTTCCCCGCCGCCGCGTGGCTGCAGGTGGAGCTGGAGGTGCTCCAGCCGGCGCAGTTTGCCGCGGCGCGCGAGGACGACCCGATCGCGGGCTATCGCGTGTGGCACGAGGACGTGGAGGGCGACGCGTGGTTTGATGATGTGAGCGTGGGGCTGCTGCCCAGGACGCGGTTTGAGTCGATCAACCCCACGGGCATCCTGATGGCCGGGCAGGCGGCGGGGCTGTTGATGCAGGTGCGGGACTTGGGCGGGCGCGAGCTTGTGGGCGCTGTGCGGGTGCGGGACATCGATGGGCGAGAGGTCTGGCGGCGCGAGATGACACTGCAGCCGGACAACCGGCCCGAGCGGGTCGAGCCGCGGCTGCCGGGCTTCGGGTGGTACCGCGCGGTGCTCGAGGTGAGCAGCGAGGGGCGGCCGGTGAGCCGGCACGAGGCGCATCTTTTGAACCTTCCGGCGCGGAGCGGCGGCGGCGTGGAAGCGGGTCCGGGGAGCGACTGGGATCGCGCGGGGATCATCGCCGATCGCGTGCCTGAGGCGGTGCTCCCGGCGGCGGCGGCGACGATCCGGGCCGCGGGGACGCGGTTTGTCGTGCTGCCGGCGACGGACCCGTCGGTGGACGCGGCCGGGGCCAGGGGGGCGCTACAGCGGCGGCTGCCGACGCTCACGGCGCTGCTGGGCGTCGGGCAGCAGGTGACGCTCGCGGTGACCGGGGTGCCGTCGAAGATGGCGTCGGAGCGGTCGATCGATGCGGGCGACATCCTGGCGATGAGCCAGAAGGACCCCGAGGCGCTGCTGGGCCTGCTGGAGCCGACGCTGGACGTTCTGGGGCAGCGGATCGCGCGGTATCAGGTGGGGACCCTGGACAGCACGCAGGCGCTGCGGACAGACCCGTCGGGCGGGGCGAGCGCGCTGGAGCGGGAAATCGCGCGGCTTGCGCCGGGGCCGATGATCGTGCTGCCGTGGCGGGCGGAGTTCTCGCTGCCGCTGGTGCGGCGGGTGGATGCGGGCGCGGACAATGCGGCGGCCGGGACGGGGAACGTCGCCCCCGGGCCGCTGGTGGACGCCCTGAGCGTGCGTTTCCCGCTGGGGTTCCCGGCCTGGTCGATCCAGGACCTTGCCGAAAGGAGCGCGGCGGAGGCGCCGGGCGTCGAGCTGACAATCGTGCCCGAGCTTCCCGGCGCGATGGCGTTTGGCGAGCGGGCCCGGGCGACGGAGGCGGGGCGGCGGATCGTGGAGTTCTGGCGGAGCCTCGGCGAGACAAAGGGGGGGCAGGTTCCGGCCCGGATCGCGCTGGATCACCCGTGGACGATCGAAGCGGACAGCGAGCCCGCGCGGCTGAGGCCGGGGGTCGAGATCGCGGTGCTGGCGGGCGTGATGGACCGTCTGGCGGGGCGCCGGATGATCGGGGCCGTGCCCGCGCCGCCGGGCGTGCGGGCGTACCTGTTCGCGGCCCGGCGAGGGGAGCAGTTCAGCCGCGGGCTGGTGGCGGCGTGGAACGAGTCGGCGCGTCCGGAGGACGCGGGGCTTGATCTGATGCGGACCGACCGCGAGCTGGAGGTCTTTGATACGTTCGGCAACCGGCTGCCGGCGGGGCCCGAGACGCCCGGGACAACCGGCGGCGGTCTGGTGCGGATCGCGGTGGGCGAGAGCCCGGTGTTCGTCGAGCACGTGGACCCGTACCTGACGATGTTCGCGGCGAGCCTGAAGATGGAGCCGGGCTTCGTGCCGGCGGTGGTGAGCGAGCACGAGCACCGGATCCTGCTGAACAACCCGTGGCCGATCCGGCTGACGGGACGGCTGCAGATCAAGCAGAACGAGGGCGAGCAGAGCGTGCGGGCCCGCTCGGGCGACTGGACGATCACGCCCAGCGTGACGGATTTCAGCGTCGGGCCCGGCGAGACGGCGAGCATCCCCGTGACGCTTGCCTTCGGGCCCGGGCAGCTTGCCGGGAGCAAGGACCTGTGGATCGTGGCCAAGCCGGTTGCGGACCGGACCTATCCGGCGGTGCGTGTGAAGACGACGCTGGAGGTCGGCCTGCCGGACCTCGAGCTTGCGCCCGAGGCGCAGCTGAGCCCCGACGGGCGGGACGTGGTGCTGCTGGCGATCGTGACCAACAAGGACACGCGGCCGCGGAGCCTGCGATTGGAGACGGCGGCCCGCGATGTGCCCTCGCAGCAGGCCCAGGTGAGCGACCTGCCCCCGGGGCAGACGGTGAACAAGCGGTTTGTCTTCCGCGGCGCGGCCAAGGCGCTTCGTGGGCAGCGGATCCTGGTTTCGCTGAGCGATTCGGAGGGGGCCAGCCGTCTCAACCGGGCCGTCACGGTGCCCTGAGACGACCGGGTCGGCGGAGGGAGCGGGGGTAGCATGGGCCGATGACAAGGCCGCGGATCCTGCGATTGCTGGTGGTGTGCCCGTCGTGGGTCGGGGACGTGGTGATGGCCACGCCGGCGCTGCGGCTGATCCGGTCGGAGCTGCCGGGGGCGTTCATCGGCGGGCTGGTGCGGCCGGGGCTCGACGAGCTGCTGGCGGGCTCGGGGCTTCTGGACGAAATGCACGTTGACCGGGCCGTGGGCGTGATGGGGCCCAAGCACGTCGCGGGGCGGATCCGACCCCGGCGGTACGACACGGCGGTGCTGCTGAGCAACTCGTTTTCTGCGGCGCTGATCGCGCGGCTGGCGTTCATCCCGCGGCGGGTGGGGTACGACCGCGACGCGCGGGGGCTGTTGCTGACCGACCGCTTGTCGCCCGAGCGCCGCGGGGTGCTGGGGACCGGGGGATTCTGCCCGGTGAGCGCGGTGGACTACTACCTGCGGGCTGCGCGGGCCACGCTGGGCGACCTGGCTCAGCCCGTGCCGGCGAGGCTGGAACTTGGCGCGACCAGCGAGCAGGAGCGGGCCGGGGCGGAGGTGCTCGCCCGCGCGGGCGTCGGGGCCGGGCAGAAGTATGCGGTGCTCAATCCCGGGGGGAACAACCCGGCCAAGCGGTGGCCGGCGGAGCGGTTTGTCGCGGTCGGGCGGCATGTTTGGGAAACCCGCGGCTGGGCGGTGCTGGTCAACGGGGCTCCGGGGGAGCAGGAGCTGTGCGCGCAGATTGCCGCGGGGATCGCGGCGGGTGGGGGGCGTGGCGCGAGCCTGGTGGACGCGGGCGTGACGCTCGGGGCGCTCAAGCCGATCGTGCGGGGCGCGGGGGTGATAGTGACCAACGACACGGGGCCCAGGCACATCGCCGCCGCGATGGGCACGCCGGTAGTGACCTTGTTCGGGCCGACGGACCCGCGGTGGACGAGCTTGCCACCGGGGGGCGGGCCGGTGGTCGAACTCGTGGCGAACCCGGAGTTGCCGAAGGACCAAGTGGCCGACGAGCACCCCGAGGCATGCCGGATCGAGCGCATCGGGGTGGGGGCGGTGATCGCGGGCGTCGAGCGGGCGCTCAGCCCAGGAGCTTGAGCCCGGCGATGCCGCCGAGGATCGCGGCGATGCAGAGGATGCGGAGGGCGGTGGCGGGCTCTTTAAAGATGACGATGCCGACGATCGCCGCGCCGACGGCGCCGATGCCCGTCCAGACGGCGTAGGCCGAGCCGATCGGGAGCGTGCGGACGGCGTGGCTGAGCAGCAGGAACGAGACGGCCATGAGGCCGAGCGTCGCGAGGCTGGGCCACAGTCGAGTGAAGCCCTCGGAGTACTTTAAGCCCGTCGCCCAGCCGATCTCCAGCACGCCGGCGATGGCGAGGATGATCCACGCGGCGGTCGGGCTGGGCGGCTGCGGGGACCACCAGCCGCCGGGCGGATTCACGGGGCCACCAGGAAGAAGCGTGCGATACGGACCTCGAACACCTCGGCCCCAAGGCGGGCGACGACGTACTCGCCCTCCATGGTGCCCCAGGGCGTGCGGAGCTGGACGTAGGAGCTGTACTCGAAGGTTGCGCCGGGCTCGATCTTGGGCTGCTGGCCCACGACGCCCGGGCCGCGGACTTCCTCGCGGTCGCCGTGGGCGTCGACGATGACCCAGTGCCGCTCGCGGAGCTGGACGGTGGTGTCGCCGGTGTTGCTGACCCGGATGCGGTAGGTGAACAAGAACTGGCGGCTGTCGGGATCGGACTGCTCGGGGACATACTCGGGATGGACGGCGACGACCACGCCGTGGGTCTGGGCGGTGCTGCCCTTGCTGGCTCGCTGTGTGGTGGCTTTGGTGGGCATGGGTTGGTGTGCGGTCGAACGAACATTAGCAGCGGGTGTGCGGGGCGGGGCCGGGCGTGGCAGAAAGGCCGGGCCGAACAGGAACGCATGCTCAGGGGTTCGTCGGCGCGGGCTCTTTGGTTGCGGGCTGCTGGATTGGCGGCGCTGGGGGAACAAAGCGCCAGCGGTTCCACTGCGTGGAGTAGCGCGTCAGGCCCTGACGCCAGCCGTTCTCCCAGAGCGTGATGTATTCTGCCTTGTCCTTCACGCCCGCGGGCACGCCCAGCTCGGCGGCCTTGCGGACGATCGCCTTGCTGCGGGCCGCGAGCTCGACGGGCAGGCCTCGTAGAGATAGCACGCCGGGAGCAGCTCGACGACGCTGGCGAGCTTGGCGGAGTCCTTCTGGTCGGCGTCGTTCCAGACGCCGGCGAGCTCGGTGCCGCGCTGGGCGTGGTTGGCGAGAAGCTGATCGAAGTCCAGGGACGTGAAGTACGCTTCGACGCTGGGGACGCCGCGGAAATCGTCGCGGAGGGCGACGGCATAGCCGATCCAGGGGCCGCCGTCGAGGGCGAGGTCGTCGGCCTTGGTCGCGTCCAGGAGGGGCTTGAGAATCTCGACGTGGGCCGCGCCCTCGGCGTCGATGACGGCCATGAGCTTCTTGGCGCGGGTGAGCACCTCGGCATCCGGAATGTCGTCGAACGGCGGCCCCGCGTCGCCGGCGGCCCGTCGCAGGGCGGCGTAGGTGCCCGCGTACCAGACCGGGGCCGCGTAGTCGTACTCGTCGAGCCCCGAGGGCGTGAGCATGCGTTCGGCGGCGTCGACGGCCTGGGCGGGAACGGTGGTGCGGAGGGCTTCGACGAGGTCAAGGGCCTCGCTGACGCGGCGCGGGTTCGGGAAATCGTTGTAGCCGCGGAGGACGCGGAGATACGCCGCCTCGTGCCCGGCGGCGAGCAGGGCGGCGTGGGCGTCGACGCCGGCCTTGAGCGGGGTGCGCTGGTCCTTGGCGCCGTGGAGGATGACGATGGGCACCGTGCTCTTCGCGAGTGCCCGCTGTTCGAGCTCGGCGCCGTGGACGACCAGGCCGTCGGTCAGGGCGGGGAAGGCGGCGGAGAACGAGGCGGCGAAGGCGCCGCCCTCGCCCATGCCGTAGAGGTAGATGCGCTGCGTCGGCAGGGTGCGGGAGAGCTCGAGCACCACGTCGCGGAAGCGGACGGCGTTCTCGGCCGAGGGCTCGAAGCGGCGGAGGCGCGGCGAGCGCTCGTCGACGGTGAGGCCGTCGACACTCACCAGGACGTCCGAGGGGCGAAAGACGGCGCGGCCTGCGGGCAACTCACGCTCGGCACCGGGAGCGACGCGGGCGTGGGCGAGCATGCCCCAGCGGAAGTCGCGGGCCTCTGGATGGAGGATGAGCACGAGGTTGTAGGCCTTGCCGCGTTCATAGCCGGGCGGCAGGCTCCAGGCGTAGCGGTAGCCTTCGGAGGTCTTGGCGGTGTGCCAGACGCCGGGCGGAGCGCTGGGCGAGGGCTCGAGCCGCGGGGGGTCGGCGGGGAACCACTCGTTCATGACCGCGGCGGCCTCGGGGGCGACGGGGACGGCGCCGGGGTCCTCCTCGGGCGTCGGGCGCGGGCGGTCCTGTTTCGGGCGACCGAAGGTTGGCTGGGCGAGGGTAAACTCGACCGCGGGCCCGAGCGCAAGCACCGCGGCCAGCAGCATTGCGCGGACGGGCCGGGGACGCGGGGAGCTTGCGTGGGGCGTCGGGGGCATGCAGGGGTCTCCCAGCCGCGGGCGTGCTTGGCGGGCGGGGGCCTGCCGCGGCGTCACTTGACCTCGGTCTTGCCCATGACCGGCTTGGCGTCCTCGTTGAAGAACTCGCGTCGGAAGGCCGGCGCGCCGGGGGGCTCGGGGAACCAGACGTCGAAGGCCGATTGGCCGGGGTCGGAGCCCTCTTCGAGCCCGCGCCGGAGGCGGCCGCGCTCGAGAAAGACGTAGGCCCGGGCCTGGAGGTCGGGCGGGGCGCGGCGGAAGATCATCGGGCCCTGGGGAAGGCCGGCCATCTCAACAATCTGGGCCAGGACCTGCGAGGCGTAGAGGTCGAAGGGCGGGAAGCCCATGCGGCCGGTGCCCGAGGTGCCCGTCTGCTGGGTGATCCAGGTCTTGAATCCCTGGGACTCCTGGTACTGCTGGTGGAACACGCGGGCGTAGTTGAACTCGTTGTTGAAGCGGGCGGCGTCGTTGACCAGCAGGCCGTTGACGTACGCGGCGTAGAGCGAGCCCGAGATCTCCTGGAGCGCGACGACCGGGGAGGTCTCGCGGCTGTCGTCGACGATCTCCTTCTGGACCCACTCGTCGAGCGGGAGGGAGAGCTTGTACTCGCGCTCGGGGTCGTTGCGGTTGGCCCGCTCCCAGGTGAGCAGCTCGACGCGGTAGCGCTGGGCCGTGTCTTGGTCGCCGCGGCGGTACATGTAGCGGATCGCGTCCTTCATGAAGTTCTCGTACCCGGCGGAGTAGAGCGAGAACGGGCGCGAGGGGTCGTCGAAGCGCGAGCGGGCGCTGAGGGTTTCGAGGATGCGCTTGTAGGTGTCGATGTACTCGACGTTGGGGAGCGTGAGATAGAAGCCGGGGTTGGTGATGTCGAACGTCAGCGAGCCGGTGCGGAAGAGCTCCTGGATCGCCTGGACGGTGAGGCGGTCGGTGTTGACGAGGTCGAAGTCGGTGCGGTTGGCGGCGGTGATCTTCAGCAGCAGCGACTCTTCGGAGCCGCGGGCCGACCAGTACACGGCGTGGGCCGCGGGGTGCCGCCAGTCCAGCGGGCCGTAGTACTCCGTGTAGCGGAGCATGCGGTCGGGCTCCATGTTGTACTCCTCGCGGAGCACGCGCTTGCGCGTGAAGGCCAGCACGGCGCGGCCGACGGCCTCGGGGTACTTGCCCGACGCCATCAGGCGGCCGAACGGATCGTTCATGATCGTCGGCCCGATGCCGGTGGACTGCGTGACCCCGACGATCGACGAGAGCACGGCGTGGCGCTCCAGCAGCCGCTTGTCGAGGTCGAGCCCGGCCTCCTTCTTCAGGTCGGCGACGAGGCCGCGGGCCTGCGGAAACTTCTCGTAGAGCTGCTCGATCGTGTCGGGGGCCTCGACGATCGGGCGGAGCCACCGCGTGGCATAGGCCTCCTTCATCGGTCCCGCGGCCTGGTCGTCGAGCCGCTTCTGCGGCGGGGCGCCCATCACGATCGTCCACTCCATCGCGAACTGGGCTTTGTAGTATCGGTGCGCGTCGTCCATCACGCCCGCGACCTTGTGCAGGTGGATCCACGCCAGCTCGCGGTGGATGCCGATGTCGGCGGGGTTGGCCGGGATGCCCTCGTTGCGGAGCAGGCGGATCCCGCTCTTGACCCACTCCCAGCGCTCGCTGGGCGTCTGAGTCGACACGGAGATGTTGTACGCCAGGTTCCACGCGTGGAACTGCCACACCTTGGGGAACCGCGGCTGAAGCCGCGTGATCGTCTTGGCCAGGTCCACGGCCTCGTAGTACTTGCCCGCTTCCTTCAGGTCGTTGGCGCGGATCCAGAGGTAGTTGACAAACAGCCCGCGGAACGCGCCCATCGCCACGCCCAACGCCACCTGCGGCGGGTC
>Ga0105044_10014062_pt1 | contig 10843 bp, 8 predicted proteins | sample MAT01_FD_78092 | JGI IMG/M metagenome (GOLD analysis project Ga0105044, IMG submission 78092) | Freshwater microbial communities from Lake Fryxell liftoff mats and glacier meltwater in Antarctica - MAT-01 | ecosystem: Environmental > Aquatic > Freshwater > Ice > Liftoff microbial mat | place... | reverse complement strand
CCTGCCGGGTAAGCGAATCCGTAGAAAAGGGAGAGTGTCCGACTCTGACACTTCAGCGAAAAGTGAGGCAGCCACGATTTGGATCGATCTCGACAACACACCGCATGTGCCATTCTTCGAGCCGATCATCGCGGAATTGTCTAGGCGGGGGCACCGCGTCCAGTTGACGGCGCGTGATGCTTTTCAGGTCTGCGAGATGGCCGAGCAGAAGGGGATGAAATACACGAAGGTGGGTCGCCACCATGGGAAAAATGCAATCGCTAAACTGGCGGGTCTTTATCTCCGTGCCATGCAGTTGCGCCCGTTAGCGCAGAAGGCGAAGCCAGTGCTCGGGCTCTGTCATGGGTCACGTGCGCAATCGATTCTTTGCAACCTGCTCCGGATCCCGAATGCAATCATCGCAGATTACGAGCACGCGAAGTTTTTGCCGTTGATGGGCCCGGATTGGGAGATTGTGCCGGACGTCATTCCGGACTCGTCGCTTTATTGCCGGAAAGACCGGGTTCTCAAGTACTCAGGCATCAAGGAAGATGTCTATGTCCCACAGTTCAGACCTGACGCATCGATTCTAGGACAGCTCGGGCTTGGAGATAATCACATCGTGGTCACGGCCAGGCCCCCAGCATCGGAAGCCCATTATCGGAATCCGGAGAGCGACGTTCTGTTCTCGATGTTCATGAAGAGTGCGCTTTGCACTCCGAATGTCAGAATCGTTCTTCTGCCGCGAAATTCGAGGCAGGCCGAGCTATTGCGTGAACAGTGGGCAAATGGGTTTCTGGAAGACCGGATAGTGATTCCAAAGCGTGCGGTGGACGGCCTGAATCTCCTTTGGCACTCAGACCTAGTGGTGAGCGGGGGCGGAACCATGAATCGCGAAGCGGCGGCGCTCGGTGTACCGGTGTACAGCGTGTTTAAGGGGATGATTGGTGCCGTTGATCGGCATTTGGCAAAGGAAGGTCGGCTAACTTTGGTCGAGACTCGCGAAGAGGTGAGACTGAAGATCAAGTTCATCCGAAGGGACAGGCGCGCACAGTCTGAAATCTCCAGCTCTCCAGCGCTATTGAGCATCGTCGGTCACATAGAGCACATCCTCGCCGCCTCCGTACCCAAGAATGGCAAGTAACGACATGCACTTGCAATTGGAATCATTCACACAGTTTGGCCAGGCAGGCACGCCGATTGAATCCGAGTCAGGTTCAGAATTGCCGGGATTGTCCAGCATCGCTCTTCTCGCGGTTTCGTCTCCGTCTGCGTGGCTTCCTTTCCTGTGCCGTTCATGACTTCCGGTATGAAACTTCTCCTGGTGTCGGGGGCACGGCCAAATTTCATGAAGATCGCTCCGATCATCCACTGTATCCAGCGTCACAACGCCACGGCGAAGAACGGAACCCCGAAGATCGAATTCTCCCTTGTGCATACCGGGCAGCACTACGATGCGCAGATGTCGGACGTCTTTTTCCGCGAACTCGACATTCCGGCGCCGGATGTCAGCCTTGATGTCGGCTCTGGCTCGCACGCCGTGCAGACCGCCAACGTTATGACCCGTTTCGAACCGGTCTGCGAACGTGAGAATCCCGACTGGGTGGTCGTGGTCGGCGACGTGAATTCAACCGTCGCTTGCACGCTGGTGGCCGCCAAACTGGGAATCAAAGTCGCCCACGTCGAGGCAGGCCTGCGCAGTTTCGACCGCGCGATGCCCGAAGAGATCAACCGAATCGTGACCGACTCCCTGGCGGACCTCCTCCTGACTCCTTCGGCGGATGGGGATGAAAACCTTCGGCGGGAGGGAGTGCCCGACCACAAGATTAAGTGCGTCGGAAACATCATGATTGATGCGCTGGTGGCGAACCTTCCGAAGTCACGGGAGAGCACGGTCATGGCGAGAGTCGGGGTGAGGCCTGGCGATTTCGCTTATGTCACGCTGCACCGTCCATCCAACGTGGATTATCAATCATCTTTGACTGGAATCATGGCGGAACTGGACCGACTGGCGGGACGAGTCCCCGTCGTCTTTCCGATGCACCCTAGGACACGAAAGATGTGCGCGCATTTCGGCATTCTTCTGGATGCCAACCCGGGCTTGAAGGTTGTGGATCCAGTCGGCTACCACGATTCCCTCTGTCTCACCGAGAACGCCCGGCTCATATTGACTGATTCCGGTGGTCTGCAGGAGGAAAGCACTTATTTTCGCACCCCTTGTCTTACGTTGCGACCCAATACCGAGCGCCCTGTCACGGTGACAATCGGCAGCAACCGACTTACGGCGGTTGGGCGGTTGCCGGCGGATATAGACGCCGTTCTCAACGGCGCGGAGCGCAACGGTCAGGTTCCGCCCATGTGGGATGGGCAGACTGCCGATAGGATCTTAGAATGCTTATCGGGCGAAGACGCCCGGCATTAGGGTAAACTCCGGCAAACAGGCTTAGGCAATAGAGTAAAGCAGTCACTGCTCGCAACCATGACGAATGTCCCGATTCAAAAAAGTGCGCTTCCGAGCAACGTAAACGCAGCAGGAACTGCAATAACGTCGCCGGCTAGTGATAGAGTGCGGGGTTTACAGGAAACCACGCTGAAGTTGCTCGCATACTGCGAAGCGAATGACTGGGCCGGTTACGACCCGTACGACGCACTGAACAGCCCGATTTTCAGAGCCCTGCCTTTCCTGAACACCCGATGGCCTCGATTGGTACTCACGCAGGCGTTGAAGCGAAGCCCCTTCAATTTGCGGGGCCTCATGGGAATCCCGAAAACACAGAATCCGAAGGCTCTCGCGCTTTTCCTCTCTTCCTTGCTGAAGATTTCCCGGTTCAAACCTGCGGATGGAGCCGATCCCATCCGAAGGATGATCGAACTTATTGTCGCGCTTCGTTCCGCGGATACCAAGTACTGGTGCTGGGGGTACAGCTTTCCATGGCAGACTAGGACGATTGTGGTTCCCAGAGGGGCGCCGAATCTGGTGTGCACGACATTTGTCGCTGGTGCTCTGCTCGATGCTTACGAGCAATTCGGCGAGACCCGCCTTCTCGAAAGCGCGAAAAGTGCAGGAGAGTATCTCCTTAACGAGCTTTATTACACCAGTGGCAGCGACGTTGCATCTTTCAGCTACCCGTTGCGAAGCTTGGAATCGAAGGTCCATAATGCCAACTTTCTTGCTGCGGCTCTGCTGTGCCGGATTTTCCATTACACGGGAAACGAGCAGTTCCTTGAACCTGCTTTGAAGGCGGCGCGATACTCAGCGTCGAGGCAGAGAAATGACGGTTCGTGGATGTATGGCGAACTGGCAACTCAGCAGTGGATCGACAATTTTCATACCGGCTTCAACCTTAGTGCACTCAGGACGATCTCCAGTTGCCTGGGAATCAGGGAATTCGAGTCGCATATTCGCGCCGGTTTTCAGTTTTATCGGCAGCATTTCATCCGCGAAGATGGAGCTGCGCGCTATTTCCATGATCACACTTATCCGATCGACAGTCATTGTGTGGCGCAGACCCTTTTGACGCTGCTTGAATTTCAGGATCTGAACGAAGCGAACTTGGATCTCGCTCAGTCAGTTTTCGACTGGTCGATGAAGCACATGTGGGACGAAGCCGGCTTCTTCTACTATCGCAAGCTCCCATTTGTAACTATCAAGACGTCCTATATGCGGTGGTCCCAGGCATGGATGCTTCTGGCGCTGTCCACTTTCGCGGGGCATGAGATCTATCAGCATTCGGCGAGTGCTCCACCGAGTCGGCTTTCGGCCTCCGCCCCTTTATGAACCCCGGAGAAATTAATTGAGCGGACTGCCTGTGCGTGCGTGAAGTCCCTCCGCGACGTTCTCGTGACGCCGATGCCAAACGAGGCGGCGTGGATCGAGGATGGACTCAAGCCAGCCACCTCTCAGACGGTGCTGCCAACCCGGTTCAGGGAAAGCCCATTATTGAATACTCATGACTGTCGCTCCAGACATTTCAAACTCTCTTGTAGGCATTGATGCCCAGATTTTGGTGACAGGCGGTGCCGGGTATGTCGGCAAGAAGTTGCTGCAAGCCCTGCAGAGTCGAGGTTTCCGAAATGTGCGGTGTCTGGTTCGGTCGTCGAGCAGTCTTGAGAGTTTGGACCAGTCGTTCAATCATTCGAACCACGGCCCATGCATCGAATTTGTGAAGGGGAATCTTCTCTCCCGGGAGGATTGCGAAAATGCCACGCGCGGCGTCGTAGTCGTTTATCATCTGGCTGCTGGCACGGGAACAAAGTCTTTCGCGGATGCCTTCATGAATTCGGTGGTCACCACGCGCAACCTTTTGGATGGGCTCGTAGCGCATGGCTGCCTGCGCCGTTTTGTGAACGTCAGTTCGTTCGCAGTCTATACGAATGATGGAAAACCTCGGCCCGACGTTTTGGATGAGTCCTGCCCAACGGAGGATCGACCCGACTTTCGCGGAGACGCGTACTGTTTTGCCAAGGTGAAGCAGGACGAACTGGTCGCGGAATATGGGAGAAGGTACGCAATCCCTTATGTTCTGGTTCGGCCGGCGTCGTTTACGGACCAGGCAAACCGAGGATACATGGGCGGGTGGGGTTGGATACTTTCGGGATTTTTCTTCATTTGGGTGGTTCGAATCCGATCCCATTTACCTTCGTGGATAATTGTGCAGAGGCGATTGTCTTTGCCGGGTTGAAGGAGGGGATCGACGGCGAAGTCTTCAATGTTGTGGACGATAATCTTCCATCCAGCAGGCAGTTTCTGAAGCTGTATAAAAAGCAAGTGCGAGGGTTCCACTCCATCTACCTTCCGCATTTTGTCAGTTACTTGTTCTGCTTGTTTTGGGAGAAATACGCGGCGTGGTCGCAGGGGCAGCTTCCACCGATCCACAACCGCCGCGAGTGGACGGCTTTTTGGAAGCGAACCAGGTATTCGAACGAGAAGGCAAAGCGAATGCTCGACTGGAGTCCCAGAGTCTCCATTGCGGAAGGCATGAAGCTTTTCTTCGCTGACTGCCGGGAACACAGGAGCCATGCTTAAGATTGCTGTCATCGGGTGTGGCAAGATTGCGGATGATCATCTGGATCAGATTCAGAAGATTCAACGTGTCCGGGAGTGCGAAGTGGTTGCCGTATGCGACAGGGAGCCGCTGATGGCTAAGCAACTGGCTGGGCGATTTCGGGTCGAGCGTCACTTCGGTGATGCGGATGAGATGTTGAAGGAGTGCAAGCCGGACGTCGTTCACATCACCACTCCGCCGCGAAGTCATCACGGTCTCGGAAAACTCTGTCTGGAGAACGGGTGTCACGTCTATATCGAGAAGCCTTTCACGGTGAACGCGGAAGAAGCGGAAGAGTTGATCCAGCTTTCGAACCGAAAAGGCCTGAAGGTCACGGCCGGCCACGACATCCAGTTCAGTCACGTCGCGAGGCGGCTTCGGCAATTCGTGGCGGAAGGCTACTTGGGCGGCCGGCCGGTTCACATGGAAAGCTATTACTGCTACGACCTGAGCGATCCTCGCTACGCCAAGGCGTTTCTTTCGAACGACCATCACTGGTTGCGAGATTTGCCGGGGATGCTACTGCACAACATCATCAGCCACGGCATCGCGCGGATTGCAGAGTACCTTACGACGGACCACCCCACTGTCTTCGCTCATGGGTTTATGAGCCCGATGCTTCGGGGTCTCGGCGAGAAGCAGATTATCGATGAACTCCGAGTTGTGATCGTGGAAGAACAGCGAACCAGCGCCTACTTTACCTTCTCGTCGCAGATGCGTCCTTCAATGAACGCGTTTCGAGTGTTTGGGCAGAAGAACGGACTGTCGCTCGACCAAGACCGTGAAACTCTCCTGAAACTGCGGGGGGACACCTACAAGAGCTACGCGGAAAAGTTCATACCCCCGACAGAATTGGCCTGGCAGCAGATTGCGAATTTGGCTGGGAACCTGCGCAGGTTTCTCAGGAATGACTTTCATATGAAGGCGGGGATGAAACACCTCATCGAGGCCTTCTACTGCTCGATTCAGGAGAATGGGGCTCTCCCGATTCCCACCCGCGAGATTCTGTTGACCGCACGGATCATGGATCAGATTTTCGAACAGCTTCGCCCGGCGGCAGATCGCAGGCAGGCCTGCACGAATCACTCGAAGGCAGCACGCGAACGGAGCACGGTCGCAGTTTAGAATTCGAGCGTTACCAAAGCATTTATAACTCGTACCCAGCCGGACCATCAAGTTCCACAGTCACAGCGCGCATCATCAAAATTTATTGCGCAGGCTCGGAAGACAAACGGCACCAGTGTGATAGGTTCACGGGTTAGATCCGCCCGGCAACATCGTTTCGATAATCTCTGCATTAATCATTTATAAATTAAACAGGAAATACCAAGGTTTTGAATTCTCCAGTTCACATATCAGTATGCGTGTGCACGTTCAGGCGTCCAGAGCTTCTGAAAGATCTGCTCCGCGGATTAGCCGCTCAGATGAGTAATAAAAATTTCACATATTCAATCGTCGTAGTGGACAATGATAGGAGAGAGTCCGGGCGAAAGACTGTGGAACAATTTCGGAAGGAATACGCGGGAGAGATCAGCTATTGCGTGGAGCCCTTACAAAGCATTGCTTTGGCAAGAAACAGGGCGGTTGCGCACGCGAATGGGCAATTTGTAGCTTTCATTGATGACGATGAAGTTCCCGGAATTGACTGGCTCGCTACAATGTTAAATTGCCTCTTGCATTATCAGGCACATGGCGTCCTTGGGCCAGTCAAGCCGCGCTACTCCGTAGCCCCGGCGCAGTGGGCTTTGCGAGCGGGCATATTCGATAGGCCAAATTCCCAAGAGTATCCGTCAGGGGCGAAGCTTAGTGCGAATCAGACTGGTACTGGAAACGCGCTAATTAGGCGATGCATATTCAATCAAATCCAAGGGCCGTTCAAAAGTGAATTCGGAAGTGGAGGTGAGGATATTGACTTTTTCAGGCGAGCTATGGAATCAGGAAAGGTCTTTGTGTGGTGCGCGGAGGCCGTTGTCCATGAGACTGTTCCAGCCGAGAGAATCCGAGTAGGTTTCCAAATCAAACGTGCATTGCTGCGTGGAAAAGTCGCGCTTGCCGGTCCATCCGGCAGCATGTTAGGGATTCTAAAGTCATTATTGGCCTGCGGCCTTTATATAGTAATTCTACCGCCGTCAGTGCTATTTGGGCGTCACATGTTTTTGAGATATCTGATTAGGCTCTGTGATCACGGCGGAAAACTTCTTGCGTTGTTTGGACTCCATCCAGTGAAACAAACGTACGTATTGGAGTGATAGTAACAATATGTCTGATTGAGGAATTAAAACCCCGATGTCAATTCGACAAGACAGGCGACAAAAGTTTCGCAGAAAAAACTATATGTGTGGAATAGCCGGTATATTGCATTTCGATACAAATCGAAAAGTGGAAACATGCATGCTCGAAAAGATGACGAGGGTACTACACCATCGCGGGCCAGACGGTGAAGGGATATTCGCAAGCAAAAACATTGGAATGGGACACAGGCGATTGGCCGTCATTGACCTTGCTACTGGTCAACAGCCGATGTTTAGCGAAGATAAGAAACTTGCAATTGTCTTCAACGGGGAAATTTATAACTATCTGGAGCTTAAATCCGAACTTGAGGCTGTTGGTCACACTTTTCACACCACCGGTGACACTGAAGTAATTCTTTGTGCCTACCAGCAATGGGGATTTGAGTGTCAAGAAAAGTTCAATGGAATGTGGGCATTTGCAATATGGGATTCCCGGGAGCAGCACTTATTTATCTCGAGGGATCGAATTGGCGAGAAGCCGCTGTTCTTCTCCTTACGTGATAATTCTCTTCTATTCGCTTCAGAGATTAAGAGTATCCTTGCGGCCGGGTACGGATATGACAGGAATGACCGGCTATGGGATATATTCCTTTCGCTTGGTTACGTGCCTGCACCCTACACTTTCTATAAGGACATCTGCAAGCTTATGCCTGGACATTACCTTTCTGTACGAGGTGGTGTGATTTCAGAAAGACCGTACTGGAGTCTTCCGTCTGTCGACGAACGTGAGATGCGTAGAGATACGGGAAAGATATTGGAGGAGTTCGAAGCCCTGTTTTCTGATTCTGTCAGAATTCGAATGCGCTGCGATGTTCCCTATGGTGCCTTTCTGAGCGGTGGGTTGGACTCGTCCAGTGTAGTGGCTGCAATGGCTGCGTCTGGTTCTAAAAGAGTTCGGACGTTCACTATTGGATTTGTTGAGAGGTCATTCGACGAGCGGGAACTTGCTGGCCAAGTTGTGCAGCGCTTCCGCACGGAGCATAGTGAGGAAATCACTGAGGCTGCTGACTTCGATGAGTCGCTGCAGAAGATTCTGTTCCACTTTGATGAACCATTTGGAGATGCGTCAGCAGTTCCAGTAGGATTGGTCTCCCGCCTGGCGCGACGAAAAGTCACGGTGGCGTTGACGGGAGACGGTGGTGATGAGGTTCTTTCTGGATACCCGAGTTATTTGAACGAGCGATTTGCTCATGCGTACCGACGAGTTCCCAGAATTATCAGAGAAGGCGTCTACCGGTCAGCAAGAATGCTTTCCACAGTATCGAGAGGTCAGTTTCGATATCGTGCTAATAGGCTGACACGCGTACTGCGAGCGGCCGGGCAATCCTTCGATAATCGATTTTTATCCAAACTGGCAGCGGTGAGTCGAGGTTCAGTTCGGGAATTGGTCGCGAACGGTGTTCCACAGCTTTCGACCGAAGAGTACTTGGAGGATGTCTTTTCGAGGTGCACATTCCGCGACCCGTTCTACCGATTAATGTATTTCCAATTTATGGTTTCATTGCCTGATGATATGTTGGCGAAAGTGGACCGGATGAGCATGGCTCATTCACTGGAGACTAGAGTTCCATTTTTGGATCACCGGCTAATTGAGTTAACGTATGGTGTTGATAAGCGGATAAAAACTTCGGGCTATCATTCCAAATACATATTGAAGCAAACCTATGCCAAGCGACTGCCGCAGGCGCTGGTAAAAGCGCCTAAGAAATCCTTGAGAGTGCCGTTGCGTGAATGGTTCAAACAAAAGGACTTCGACGGAAGGCTGGAGGAACTGCAGCGAATTGATTTTGGATTGGACCGCCGGATCATCCGGGAGATTGTCGAATCGAACCGCACAGGTAGGGAGGATTACGGCGATTTTATCTGGAGATTATTTGTTCTTCAAAGATGGAGTTGTAGATGAGGGTCATATATCGGGAGGCTTCGCATTGGAGGTAAGGTAATCGAGCTGAAAAGCCGTTCCGCCTTCGGAGAATATTTAAATCGTATAGAGGTTGTGGCAGGAGGGCGGGAGGAGGTCTTTGCGAGCATCTTAACCAAGGCCCCATCGAAGATATTGTAAACGCTGGAAATGGCTTTGAACCTCGAGTGAATTGTGGAAGCTTAGCTGCAGTTGCATTGTTGGGTTACAATAACAAACGTGATTGTTCATTCGAGAGAGTGGGATATGCATTGACAGAATGATTGAATGCATTTTCACAATTGATTACGAGATTTACGGTAACGGGCAGGGCTCTCTGCGCGAATTGGTTTTTGAACCGGCCCGGAAGCTGATCGCTGTCTTTGAGGAATGGAACGTGCGTTTCGTCAATTTCGTTGAAGTTGCCGAATTGCAAAAGATTGAGGCGGCAAGTACGGATGAGGCGAGTGCCGACGTGAGGCGTCAGATTCGCGAGATGTTTATCCGCGGATTTGAGATCGCACTCCATCTACATCCTCAGTGGTGCAAAGCTTCATTCCAGAATGGAACATGGCTGCTCGACTACAGCGAATACAATCTGTGCAATCTGCCGCGGCAGCGGATTGTTGAGATCGTCGAGGGTGCAGTGGCGTATTTGCAAGATGTCGTTGGTGATGACGATTACTCGCCGATTTCGTTCAGGGCGGGCAATTGGCTCCTACAGCCCTCCGGGTGCGCCGCATCCGTGCTTGCCGAGAACGGCATCCGGATCGACTCATCGGTCTTTAAGGGTGGTCTGCAACGCAGTCATGGGCTGGACTATCGTCCGGCACGAAGGAATGGATATTACTGGAACTTTCAGGACGACGTGAATGCGGAAGATGCACTTGGCTCGCTTCTGGAAATACCGATCCACACTGAGATGGTCCCCTTTTGGCGAATGATCACGTGCAAGCGCCTGGGCTTGCAGCAGAAGAGCAACGCAGCCACGCAGGAAGTGAACGGACTGAAGAAGCGACAGAGATTGAATCGAGTTTGGGACCATCTGCGCTTCCGATATCCGCTCAAGTTTGATTTCTGCCGTATGACGCTTGAGGAATTGACGATCACTGTTGATCGCATCATCCGTCTGGACCAAAAGAGTCCAGCCTCATTCAAGCCGCTCGTGGCGATCGGACACACGAAAGACCTGGAGGATTTCGAGACCATTAAGCGCTTCCTAGCGTATTTGAGGCACAAGGGGGTTCGAGTTTCCACTTTGCAGGAGATTCACGAGAAATGCGAGCGTCCGACATCGCTGGGTGAACAAGCGAACTGCAGTTCGGGTTGATGGCTGCAACAACACAACCGCTCACTCAGGAAGTGGCGGTGGGATCCTCGAAAGTGGGTGTGACAAGTCGCTTCGGATTATCCCAAGAAACAATGTTTCGGAACTGGAACAATAACTAATTCTACCTTGTTAGAAATAGTTCTTGCCAAATTCATGAATCAAGCCATGTTGATGCGTGTCCTGCATTGTGCGGGGCGCTTCAGTCAACCAATATTCACCTGCAGGCCGACGAGCGTCGGCCAGATAAAAATGACAAACGGGGCCTGCGCGCCCTAGCTAACCGCATGCTCGCATCCGT
>Ga0105044_10014053_pt1 | contig 10847 bp, 8 predicted proteins | sample MAT01_FD_78092 | JGI IMG/M metagenome (GOLD analysis project Ga0105044, IMG submission 78092) | Freshwater microbial communities from Lake Fryxell liftoff mats and glacier meltwater in Antarctica - MAT-01 | ecosystem: Environmental > Aquatic > Freshwater > Ice > Liftoff microbial mat | place... | reverse complement strand
GCCGACCAGGGCCACGGCGCCGACCACCCGCCGGCCCCGCACGTCGGCCAGGTGACCGCCGATCACGATGCCCACGAACCCCGGCGTGTTGGTCAGCAGGGTGAAGGCGCTGATCTTGGCGGCGGAGTAGTCCAGGTCGTCTCGCAGGAAGTCGTTCAAGAACTGCGACGCGGGGGCGAGGAAGAGCGAGGCCAGGAAGGCGGAGGCAGCCAGGAGCCAGAAGCGCCCGGCGTGGGCCCGGGCCAGCGGGCGCTCGGCGGCATCGACGAACCGCTGGGACTCCGGCAGGCCCCGGATGACCCAGCGGGTGAACGGGATGCCGAGGAGCGGGACGAGGTAGAGGAGGCGCCAGGCGGCCCCGCCGAGGTCGGCCAGGGGCAGGCACATCACCGCCATCCCTGATCCGAGCGAGGCCGACAGGGCGAGAATGCTCACCGTCCACGCCCGGGAGTTCCGGGGCACGAGCTCGGCGGCCAGGATCCCGATGAGCAGGGCGAGCGCGGTGGAGAGGCCCCGGGCGACGGTCTGACTCGAGGCCAGCCAGGCCAGGTTGGGGGCGAAGGCCCCCGTGACCGCCACCGCACAGGCGCCGTACGCGCTGAACCGGATGAGGGACCGTCGGCCCCGTCGATCGGCGGTGGCCACCAGGACGAGGGCGAGGAGGACACCGACCCGGGTGCCGGCGAGGGCGATGCCCTGGGCCCGGTCCGAGGCGCCGAACTCGTCGGACGCGAACGTGATGGTCTGCGAGATGAGCGTGCCGGTGTACCCGGCGATGAGGGTGAAGGCCGCGAGGCAGCTCAGCGCTTGCGCCGTGGCCCCGTCGAACCGGTCCGGGGGCATCCACCAGGCGGTGTCCTCACGGGGACGGGCCAGCATCCGTCGCACGGGCCACCGGAAGATCCAACCCCAGCCGGGGATGGCGAGGTCATAGGTGATGCGCTCGGTGACCTCGACGAAACCGTCGACCGGCCGGTTGGTCACCGTCCGCTCGTAGTCCCAGAACGGCCCCTCCCCGAGCCCGAAGTGGTCGTCGTCGATCGGCACCTCGACGACCAGCGCGTCGTGGCGCGGGTCCCGCAGGCCCGCCAGGCGCTGACGGTCCTCGGGGTCCTCCGAATCGAACCGCTGAACGATCGTGACGGTGCTGACGGCCGGCCCCCGGGTGATGCGGCCCGGGACGGGTCGCGACGGCCGGGAGCATACTGGTGGGGTGAGTTCGCTGATCGTCCGTCCGAGCGGGCCCCTCGAGGGCACCATCCCCATCGGGGGGGCCAAGAACTCGGTCCTCAAACTGATGGCGGCGACGGTGCTGGCCGAAGGCGACTACGTCCTGCGCAACGTGCCCGACATCGCCGACGTGGGCTGGATGGGCGAGCTGCTCGAGCACATGGGCCTCACCGTGGAACGGGGCGACCACGAGCTGAGGATCCACTCGCCCGCCGACATCACCCCGGAGGCCCCCTACGAGCTGGTCGAGAAGATGCGGGCCGGCATCGTGGTCCTCGGCCCCCTCCTGGCCCGCTTCGGCGAGGCCCGCGTCGCCCTCCCCGGCGGCGACGACTTCGGGTCCCGGCCCATCGACATGCACCTGAAGGCCCTGGAGGCCCTCGGCGCCGAGGTCGAGATGGAGCACGGCTACGTGATCGCCCGGGCCGCCCAGCTCATCGGGGCCCGCATCCTGCTCGAGTTCCCCAGCGTGGGGGCCACCGAGAACGCCCTCATGGCTGCGGTGCTGGCCAAGGGCACGACGGTCATCGACAACGCCGCCCGCGAGCCGGAGCTGGCCGACCTGGCCGCCATGCTCAACCGCATGGGCGCCCAGATCCGGGGGGCCGGCTCCTCCACCATCACCGTGGAGGGGGTGGAGGCCCTGCGCCCCGTCGAGCACACGGTGGTGGCCGACCGGATCGAGGCCGCCACCTACCTGGCCGCGGTGGGCATCGCCGGGGGCGAGGTCACCCTCGAGGGGGCCGTCCCCGACCACATGACGATGCTCGTCCAGAAGGTCGGCGAGATGGGCATGCGCTGCTCACCCGACGGCGGCGGGCTGTGGGCCATGGCCCGACCCCCGCTGCGCTCGGTCGACGTGTCGACCCTGCCGTACCCGGGCCTGGCCACGGACTACAAGCCGCTGCTGGTGGCCATGCTCGCGGTGGCCGATGGCGTCGGCATCGTGACCGAGAACCTCTTCGCCGGGCGGTTCCGCTACGTCGACGAACTGGTGCGCATGGGCGCCGACATCCGCACCGAGAGCCACCATGCCGTCGTGCGGGGGGTGCCCCGCCTGTCCGGGGCGCCGGTCCGGGCCCCCGACATCCGGGCGGGTGCCGCACTGGCCCTGGCCGGCCTCGCCGCTGAAGGCGAGACGGTGGTGGCCGACGCCGACCACATCGACCGGGGCTACGAGGACTTCGTCGGCAAGCTCACCGCCGTCGGCGCGGATATCGCTCACATCTGACTGGCCTCGCTGCGCTCGGCACGTCGGGCGCCGCCCTCGTGGAACGTCGTCCTTGCTGCTCCGCTCCGCTGCGCAGCGTTGGGGCGATCAGTGCTCCGGGTCGGGCTGGGCTGCCTTCGGGCGGGCTTGCGCCTGGGTGGCGCGGCGGTTGGCCACGACGAGGAGGACGGCCACCAGGAGCAGGGGGACGGCCACCATGGCGATCTCGTCCCAACCGCCCTGGTGGGCCAGAGTGACCACGTGCACACCGTACGGCGGGAAGCCCGGGGCCCCGTACTCGGTTGGAGCCGGGGCACACGCGTACACTCGCCATGACGTCTCGAGGAGCATCTGTGTCCGACAACCCGCTGGATGGGGAGGTCCGGGAAACCACCGAGGCCATCCGTCCGGCCGTGCAGGCCGATGGCGGCGACATCATGTTCCACGGCATCGACGACACCGGCATGGTGACCGTCGAACTGGTCGGGGCCTGCGTGTCCTGCCCGGCATCGACCCTCACCCTGAAGGCCGGTATCGAGCGGATACTCATGGATCGGGTCGAGGGTGTGACCGCCGTGCGCGACGTGTCCGAGGACGACGAGACCCTCCTCAGCCGGTAACCGGGTGGGTGTGACGGGGGACGAGTCGAAGCTGCTGGAGCAGGCCCGGTCCGGGGACCGGTCGGCCCTGGCGCGGCTCCTCTCGGTGGTGGAGCGGGGCGGTGAGCCGGCTCGGCTGGTCGGCCGGTTGGCCCATGCCTCCGCCGGTTCGGCCCACACCATCGGGATCACCGGCCCGCCCAGGGCGGGCAAGTCCACGCTCACCTCGGCGCTGGTCCGGGTCGTCCGGGACGCCGGCCACCGCATCGCCGTGCTGGCCGTCGACCCGTCCTCGCCGTTCACCGGCGGGGCCATCCTGGGCGACCGGGTGCGGATGGGTGACCACGCCCTCGACCCCGACGTCTTCATCCGCTCGATGGCCTCCCGGGGCCACCTCGGCGGCCTGTCGCTGGCCGCCCCCGAGGCCGTCCGGGTGCTCGACGCCGTCGGCTTCGGCTTCGTGGTGGTCGAGACGGTCGGCGTCGGCCAGGTCGAGGTCGAGGTGGCGGGCGAGACCGACACCACGGTGGTCGTGGTCAACCCCGGGTGGGGCGACGCCGTGCAGGCCAACAAGGCCGGTCTGCTCGAGGTGGCCGATGTCTTCTGTGTCAACAAGGCCGACCGCCCCGGTGCCTCCGAGGCCCGGCGCGACCTGGAACAGATGCTCGACATGAGCGCCACGGGGGAGTGGCGCCCGCCGGTGGTGGACACGGTCGCCACCGACGGCACCGGGGTGGCCGAGCTGTGGGCGACGATCCTGGCCCATCGGGACGCCATGATGGCCAGCGGCAGCCTGACCCGGGATCGGGCCCACCGGGTCCGGATCGAGGTCCGACGGATCCTGGCCCGCCGCCTCATCGAGGCGGCCGAGGCCCGGGCCCAGGGCGAGGACTTCGACGCCATCTGCGCCACGGTGGTGGCCGGCGAGCTGGACCCCTGGGAAGCGGCCGACCGCCTCCTCGCTGAGTAGCGTCGCGCCATGAGCGAGACGCCCGAGGAGCTGGTGCACGTCGAGCGGGGCGACGACGGCGTGGCCGTGGTCACCCTGCGCCACGGCAAGGTGAACGCCCTCAGCGTCGCCCTCCTCCACCAGCTACGGGCGGCGGCCGAGGACCTGACGGCGAACCCGCCCGGCGCCGTCATCGTCACCGGAGGCGATCGGATCTTCGCCGCCGGGGCCCAGATCACCGAGTTCCTCGACGATCCCGGCGCGCTCCCGTCGCGGGTGGCGGACCGCAACCGCCTCACCGCCCAGGGCCACGCCTTCCTGACCACCCTCAATGCGGTCGCCGCCATCCCCCGGGCGACCATCGCCGAGGTGGCGGGCTTCGCGCTGGGCGGGGGCTGTGAGCTGGCCCTGGCCTGTGACTTCCGCATCGCCTCGGACCGGGCCAAGTTCGGTCAGCCCGAGATCCTGCTGGGCATCATCCCGGGCGGTGGGGGCACGCAGCGCCTGGCCCGCCTCGTGGGCCCCGCCCGGGCCAAGAACCTGATCTTCACCGGCCGCCAGGTCGGCGCCGAGGAGGCCCTGGCCATGGGGCTGGTCGACGAGGTCGTGCCCGGCGAGGCGCTGTCGGCCCACGTGCGGGCCAAGGCGGCCGAACTGGCCCGGGGGGCCGTCGTCGCCCAGGCCCTGGCCAAGCGGGCCATCGACGAGGGCCTCGACCGCAGTCTCGGCGAGGGCCTCACCCTCGAACAGGAGCTCTTCCTGGCCTCCTTCGCCACCGAGGACGCCGCGACCGGGATCAACACCTTCCTCGAGCACGGTCCCGGCCAGGCCGCCTTCACCGGCGCCTGACCAGCGTCGGCGTCGCTGCCGGCTGTCAGACGTTGATGGTGATCGCCGTCACGGCGCTGGTCCCGGCGGCGCTCACGGCCCGGACCTCGACGCGGCGGAGGCCCTGGGGCAGGTTCTGGAGCGTGAAGCGGGTCTGGCCCCCGAGGACCCCGTGGTCCCGACCCAGGGACGGCACCGCGACGCGGAAGCGGGTGATGGCCGTCCCACCGTCGAAGACGGGAGGCCGCCAGGTGATGCGGAACGAGTGGCCGGAGACCCGCTCGGCCCGCACGCTGGTCACCCGGTTGGGCGCCGAGTCCGGGTCGAGATAGGGGTTGATGAAGCCCGTGTAATTGGCGAGGCGGGCGTACACGCCGGGGAAGTTCGCCCGGGCGCAGCCGACGCCCCAACTGACCACCCCGACCTGGATCCAGCCGCTGCCACCGTCGGGCACGAAGAACGGCCCGCCGCTGTCGCCCTGGCAGCTGTCCTGGCCGCCGCCGATCTCGCCGGCGCAGAGCATCTGGCTCACGATGTAGGTGAAGTTCCGGTAGGCGTTCGCACAGTCGGGGTTGGTCCGGATCGGGACCTCGACTTCGTAGAGGTTGGGGGGGAAGCTCGAGCCGTTGGCCGAGCGGTTGCCCCAGCCGATGACCGTGCCGATGGTGTCCGGCTCCCACAGGTCGGCCTGGCCGGCCTGGACCGTCGGGATGATCTCCTCGGGGCGCTGGACCCCGAGCTGGACGATGCCGACGTCGTTGGCGTAGGTGTCCAAGTCGAAGCCCGGGTGGCTCCGGATGCGACGGGCCGGGAGGCGGGCGCCACCGCCACCGGGTGCCAGGGTGTGGGTCCCGACGAGCACGTCGATCTGCCCGGCGGTCATGGCCTCGAGGCAATGGGCCGCGGTGAGGACGGTGTCCGGGGAGATCAGGGCGCCCCCGCAGAACTGGGCCTGATAGCGGTTGCCGACGGCTCGCCGCAACAGGGCGACCTGGAACGGGTACTCGCCCGGGGCCGCGGGTTGGCCACCGACGATCTCAGGATCCGCGCTCGGGGCCGGGGCCACGGGCGGTTCGCCCGATGCGGCGGCCGCGGGGAGGAGCAGCCCGAGGACCAGCAGGAGCGCGAGGACGAGGCGAGAGCGACCGGTCATGGCGGTGAGCATGCCAGGAGGGTCGACCGAAGTCCGACCCCCCTATAGCGATCAGACGGTGATGTACACCGAGCGCGCCGTGCTCAGCCCCACCTCGTTGACCGCCCGGACCCGGACGAGGTGCCGGCCGACGGGGAGGTTGCGGAGCGCCGCCTCGGTCCGGCTGCCGTCGACCGAGAGGGAGCGGCCGAGGCCGGGCAGGTCGATGCGGTAGCGCAGGATCCGGGTGCCTCCGTCGAAGAACGGGGCCCGCCAGTCAACGAAGGGCGTGCCGAAGGCGGTCCCCCGGTGCAGGTTCCTGACCCGGTCGGCGGCGCTGTCGGGGTCCAGGTAGCGCTGGACGAAGGGGTAGGACGCCACCTCGGTGTAGAGGCCCGGGAACCGACGACGGGCGCAGTCGGTGCCGGTGCTGACGATGCCCACCTGGACCCAGTCACCGCCGTCGGGGACCATCAACGGGCCGCCGCTGTCGCCGTAGCAGGAGTCCTCGCCCCCGTCGACGAGGTCACCGGCACAGACCATTCCCGGGAAGAGGCCCACGGGATAGGCCGTCGCGCAGTCGCCGTCGGACACGATCGGCACCTCGACCTCACGGAGGTGGAACGGGTAGTCCTGGGTGTTGCGGGCGATGTCCCGGTCGCCCCAGCCGATCGTGGTGGCCATCGTGGCGGCGGGGTACAGGCCGAGGTCACCGGGGATCGCGGGGCGCACGGTGGCAGAGGGCAGGTCCTGGCCCAACTGGATGATGGCGATGTCGTGTTCGAGGGTGTTGTCGTCATAGCCGGGATGGAGGCGGATCTGGCGGGCCCGCACCCGGATCCCACCCCCTCCGGGGGACAGCGAGTGGGTGCCGGCCAGGACGTCGATGTCGGCGGCCCGGGCGCCGACCACGCAGTGCCCGGCCGTCAGGACGGTGTCGGGCGAGATGAGGGTCCCGCCGCAGAACTGGGCGTTCCAACGGGTGGCCACCGCGTGCTGCAGGAGCGCCACCTGGAAGGGGTACTCGCCGATGTCGGCGTGGTCACCGCCGATGATCTCCCCGTCGGGCGCGGACCCGGGCGCGGCCTCCTGGGCCGATACGACGGCCACCGGCAGCAGGGCCATCGTGAGCGCCAGGGTCGCGAGCAGTCGTCGGGCCGTCATCGGAGATCCCGTCTGGAGGGGCAGTGGTGACGGACCCTACGCCGGTCGCCGGGCCCGGCGTAGGGTCAGACCGACACCCGGGCCGCGACGGCTGGTCCGAGGCCGATGGCGTTGCTCGCCGCGACGCTGACGGTCAGCGCGAGGTCGGCCGCCACCCCGCGGACCCGGACCTGGGCCCACGGGCTGAAGGGGTTGGGTCGCCCGTCGACGCTCGGGCTGGGCCCGACGACCACACGGCGGTTGCCCGGCTGGATCGTGATCACATGGGCCCCGATGGCCGCGCCACCGTCGAAGAGCGGCGGGCGCCAGGAGATCAGCAGGGACTGGCCCAGACGGCCTCGGCGCAGGGCCGTGAGGTCCTGGACGGGCCGGGGCACGGTGTCGGGGTCGAGGTAGGGGCGGAGGAACGAACGGACGGCGGCCACCTCGGTGAAGACCGCCGGGTAGTTCGGGTCGCCACAACGGAACCCGCCGAGGACCAGCCCGATCAGCACCGGCCGGCCACCGTCGAGCACGGTGAGCGGGCCGCCGCTGTCGCCGTAGCACGGGCTGACATCGCCGCCGCCCGGACCGATGTCACCGACACAGACCATCGTCCGGCCGCGGAAGAACTCGCCGTCGTACCGGGCTGCGCAGTCGGCATCGGCCACGATCGGGGCCTCGGCCTCCTGGAGCCGGCTGATGGGCACGCCCCGTTCGTCGACCCCCCATCCGGTGAAGCGGGCGGTGTCACCCGGTTCCCAGAGAGGGGCATCGGCCGGGGCCACGATGTCGATCGGGGTCACCGGGACCGACGGCGGCACCACGAGCTGGATCACGGCCACATCGAAGACGAGGCTGCGCTGGCGGTTCTGGGGATGGACGCGGATGTTGCGCACCGCGAGCCGCTCGACCTCGGCGGGGAGCAGGTTGATGCTGCCGACGACGATGTCCACGTCACGGGGTAGGGCCCCGGCCACGCAGTGCGCCGCGGTGACCACGGTGTCGGGGGAGATGAACGACGCCCCACACACCAGGCCGGCGAAGGGATTGGGCGTGTACCGCTCGTCGAGGACGAGGGCGGCCATCCAGGGGTCCTCACCGGGATCCGCGGGCTCGCCGCCGATCACCTCGGTCGGGCCGTGCTCGGGGAGCGACGCCTCCTGGGCGGCGACCGGCGTCGGGCCCAGCAGGCCGACGAGGACGAGGGTCGTGAGCAGCAGCGCTCGCATGATGGTCACTCCAGGGTCGTCGATCGCTCGGGATCAGGGCGGTCGGGCGTCACCCGGACCCTACATCCCGGGCGGGTCATCGGCGGGTGGGGCCTCGGCGGCCGCCAGGTTGAGGGCGTTGTGGATGAGGCCGAGGTGGCTGTAGGCCTGCGGGTGGTTGCCGAGGGAGCGCCCGGTGTCGGGGTCCACCTCCTCGGACAGCAGGCCGGTCTGGCCGACCGCGCCCACCAGCCCGGCGAACAGCTCGCGGGCTTCGGCGACCCGGCCCGTGGCCAGGTAGGCGTCGACCAGCCACGAGGTCATGAGGTGGAAGCCGCCTTCGGTGCCGGGGAGGCCGTCGTCGCCCCGGTAGCGGAACACGGTGTCGCCCTCCCGCAGTTCCCGCTCGACGGCGGCCACCGTGCCCAGGAAGCGGTCGTCGGCGGGCTCGACCAGCCCGTAGAGGCCGATGGCGAGCACCGAGGCGTCCACGTCGGTGCCGTCGTAGGCCGCGGTGAAGGCGCCGACGTCGTCCTTCCAGCCCCGGGCCAGGATGTCGTCGCGGATCTGGTCCCGCAGCCGCTCCCAGTCGTGATGCTCCCCGTCCACGAAGTCGGCCGCCACCCGCACGGCCCGGTCGACGGTGACCCAGCCCATGACCTTGGAGTGGACGTGGTGGCGGGGGCTGCGCCGGATCTCCCAGATGCCGTGGTCGGGCTCCTGCCAGCGCTTCTCGACCGCCCCGACCATGGCCTGCACCAGCTGCCAGTGCTGGCCCGACAACGGTGCCCCCTCGGTGGCCAGCAGCCAGATGAGGTCCACGATCGGGCCGAAGACGTCGAGCTGGACCTGCCGCTCGGCGGCGTTGCCGACCCGGACGGGCCGACTGCCGGCGTAGCCGGCCAGCTCGGCGATGTCGGCCTCCGGCGGGAGGTGGCGACCGGTGACCAGGTAGAGCGGGTGCAGGCGCTCCGGGTCGTCGCGCTGCTCGAGGATCCCCAGCACCCAGTCCAGGTACGCCATGGCCTCGCCGAAGCTGCCGAGGCGGACCAGCGCCCCCGCCGTCAGGGCCGCGTCCCGCAGCCAGCAGTAGCGGTAGTCCCAGTTGCGGATGCCCCCCAACGACTCGGGCAGGGAGGTCGTGGCCGCGGCCAGGATGGCGCCGGTCGGGCCATGGCAGAGGGCTTTGAGGGCCAGAGCGCTGCGGCCGACCAGGTCGGTCTCGACCGGCGGGAGGGTGAGGTCGTCAGCCCAGCCCTGCCAGAAGGCGAGGGTGTCGGCCCGCCGTTCGTCCTCGGTCCGGGAGTCGGCCTTGGTGCTGGCGGTGCCGTAGCGGAACTCGAGCACCACGGGCTCGCCGGTGAGCTCGATCTCGGCCCGGGCCGTGTGGTGGCGGCCGTCGTCGGTGAGCTCCCACGCCACGCCGGAGGAGCGGAGCACCATGAGGTCGGCGGTGTCGACCACCTCCACGCCGCCCTCCCGGATGGCCAGACGGGTCAGCTGGCGGCCGAAGTCCAGGCGGGGGGCGAACTCGACCAGGACCCGGCCGTGGCCCTCGAGGACCCGGAACAGGTCGCTGCGGCCCGCGATGCGGTCCGGGCGGCCACCCGAGGCGTCGAGGTAGTCGGTGACGGTGATCCCGTCCCAGCGGGTCTCCAGGACCATGGTGTCCTCGACATAGCGCTGGCCGGTCGGCTCGCCGCGGTCGACCGGGCCGACGGCGAAGAAGCCCGCCGCCGGGCCGCCGACCAGCTCGGCGAACACGGCCGCGGAGTCGATGCGGGGCGCGCAGTACCACGTGATCCGGGCGTCCGGGGTGACGATGGCCGCGGTGCGCTGATCGGACAGCATCGAGTGGTCGGCGATGGGCACGGCCCCGGAGCCGGTGACCCACTCGGTGCGCAGTCCGGCGAGGTGGGCCAGGGCTTCGGCGACCCCGGCGGTGTCGGTGACGTGGTGACGGGCCGCGGTGTCGGCCTCGCCGACGCGGACGCCGACGTCGGGGCCCCGCAGGGTGGCGAAGGCGTGCTCGTCGGTCGGGCTGTCGCCGAAGAAGAGCACGGCCGAGGCGCCCACCCGGTGGCGGAGGGCCTCGAGGGCCCGACCCTTGTCGGTGTCGACCACCAGCAGCTCGACGGCCTCGTCGTTGTGGTGGGTGTGGACCCCGTCGAGGGCCGCGGGGCCGGCCTCGATGTCCTCGAGGGCGTGGCGGACGTCGGCCCGGTCGGCGCGCCGGTAGTGGAACGTCACCGCCGCGGGCTTGACCTCGAGCTCGGCGCCGGGGGTGCGGCCGGCGATCTCGGTGAGGTCGGCCTTGATCCTGGCCCGCAGATCCAGCTCGCGGGGCGAGAGGCGCTTGCCGAAACCGAGGTCGAACTCGCCGCCGTGGCTGCCCACGAGGTGGATCTCGGTGGGCAGGCGGGAGAGCCCGGCCAGGTCCCGCAAAGAGCGGCCCGAGATCACCGCCACGTGGGTGTTGGGCAGGGCGGCGAGGGCCCGCAGGGCGACCACGGTGTCGGGCCGGGGGTGGGCGGCCATCGGGTCG
>Ga0105044_10014051_pt1 | contig 10847 bp, 8 predicted proteins | sample MAT01_FD_78092 | JGI IMG/M metagenome (GOLD analysis project Ga0105044, IMG submission 78092) | Freshwater microbial communities from Lake Fryxell liftoff mats and glacier meltwater in Antarctica - MAT-01 | ecosystem: Environmental > Aquatic > Freshwater > Ice > Liftoff microbial mat | place... | reverse complement strand
TATGACTCCAGGCTGCCGAACCCAACGCTCTGTGCCGGAGGCGCGCACCCCGTGGCTACATGGCGGGGCCGGATCCATCCCTTTGGGGGAAAGGCGTGTCCACCACGGGGCCAAAGCTGGTGCGCCTCCGGCGCGCGCGGGGCCCGGCTGCCTGGAGTCAGCCGCTCCGGTCGCACCCCGCGACCGGCATCACTTTCGCGAGGCTCAATAGCGCTTCCCAGAGACGACCCGCCGATGCTGCGCGTGCGCCAGGGCCGCGTCGGTGATCTTGCCCATGCGCCGCTGCAGGACCGCGAGATTCAGCCAGGCATTGGGATGGTCCGGTGCGACCTCGACGGTTTCGCGGAGCGCATTCACGGCTTCCGGGAAGCGCTTCTCTTTGGTGAAGAGCAATCCGAGATAGAACCAGGCGCGGGCGCTTTTCCGATCGAGCGCGAGGCATTCCTTCATGGCCAGCTCGGCGGCGGGGTAATCGCCCAACTTACCCTTGGTGTAACCCAGCAAGTAAAGGGCATGGCCGTACCCGGGGCGTAACTTGAGCACGTGGAGCAGTGACTTTTCCGCCTCGCGGAACTGGCCCTCCACCACCTGTCTTTCGGCGAGCATGATCCAGGCGGGTAAATCTGCGGGCCGCTCCTCGACCGTCCGGTTCAGCGCCTCGATCGCGCTCGAGCGTTCCCGCCCATCCCGGGCCACGAGATGGTCGATGCCGAGTTGAAACCAGTATTGCCCCACTTCGGGGTCGATCGCGACGGCCTTGCGATTGCAGTTCAACGCTTCTTCCTTCGCCCCGGCTTTGGTGCAGGCGAGTCCGAGCAGCGCCCACACCTCCGCGCTCCGTGGGTACACCTGGCGGAGCCGCAGGAGTTGGCGCGCCGCAGTCGCAATCCGGCCCTCGGATAAGTCCTGGAATGCCGTAAGGAAACGCTCGTCCTGCACGACGCGATTGATGGTCGAGGACTCGAGACGCGCGAGCGGACGCACCGGGCTCTTCAGCCCACTCTGCACCGGCGCGGCCACGGCGGCGGCCGACATGCCAAAGTTCACCCAGTTCTTCGCCGGCACGCGCAGCGAGACGATGCCCACGGCTTCGCCGCGCTCGTCGATCACCGGCGATCCGGGCTCCCCGGGGGAATCTTCACCGCGCAGATTGAGCCATCCTTCCCCGGTCTGTGAACCGTCCGGGCGCGCCACCGCATCGGCGAGAATGACGCCGCGATCCTCGTGCAAGGCGAGGATGTGGACGGCCAGGGGCTTGGACAAATCCCGCTTCGGGTCGAGCGCGAGGAACGGGGTCTCGATCGCGTCGGTCTTCAGAATCACCAGCCCACTGCGAAGGTCCTGCCAGCGAAAGCCAGTCACGCGGTGACGACTGCCGTGACCCGTGAGCGCGGTGATGTATTCGATGCGGCGCGCGTGCTCCGGCCGGACGAGCGAGAGATCCGCCAGCACGTCGCCATCCGCGCTGATGAAGAAGCCGCAACCGCGGGCCAACTCGACCCCGTAGCCATCCCAGGCCCGCAACCCGACCACGCGACCGGCGGTCTGCGAAGCCAGCGCGACCAGCTTGGGGTCCGCCGGCGGCGCAGCGCGCTTGCGCGGGGCCTGCGCCTCGCCCATGAGCGGCTCGTTCAGCGCCTTGTCGATCATCTGTCGCAATTCCGGGCTGACCGGGTCCGGCTGCGCCTCGGGTGCTCCGGGAATGGCGGAGAAGGGCAGAAAAAGCGGGGAATCCTCGGGGATGATTCCGCGCTGCTCCGGGAGGGGCGGCGCCGGAGGCGCATCGGCCGCCGGCAGCGAAGCCTGCCACGAAAGTCCGAGCGCCAGCACGGCCAACGCCGGAACGCATCGCCCGCGATGGCAGGAGTGGAGCGGGGCTGGAGTCATCGGCTTTCTTGCGTCGCGCAGGGCACGGCCTCGCGGCAAGGGGAAAACTCCGCCGTCACAGAAACGTCACATGGCATAAAGTGGCGGGCTCCTGCCGGCTGGGCGGGCTCTGCGCGTGGCCCACTCCACCCTCTTCGTCACCGTGCGGACGCACCAAAGTCATCGGATCTTCGCTTATCGTTGGGTGCTGCTTCGCTAAACTAAGAGCTTAGCGTGACCGGTTCACCTATCTCCGCAGAACACCCTCTCGCCGCGCGCCACTGCAGGCCCGCGCCTTGAGGTTGGATGCAGAGCCGGGCACGCACTTTTTTCCAGCGCCATGAACCCAGCCGACTCTCCACCTTTCGACACTCGCACATGGCTCCGATGGGCAACCGTGATTTCGGTGATGATGCTGTTATTCCTCTGGTGGCCATACCAGAAATGGGCATTTGCGGAAAAGGTCAGCGTGTTCACGGGTTGGGCGCGCGTGATCGCCGCGGATCAGTCGGGGGAGTGGATATTCTGTCCCTTCGTTCCGCTGGTCAGCATCTGGCTGGCCTGGCGCAGCCGGGCGCGACTGAAGAGCCAGCCGCTGCGGGGGCACGCCAGCGGGCTTGGGGTGCTCATGCTGGGAGCGTTCGTCTTTTGGGCGGGTTACAAAGCCGGCACCGGTTACCCGGGGTTTGTCGCGACCCAGCTCATGCTGGCGGGCTTGATCGTCTGGCTCTGCGGTTGGGCCTGGATGCGGGTACTGATGTTTCCCTGGCTGTTCCTGCTTTTCATGTGGCCGAGCTTTCCGCTGGAAGCTCAAGTCGCCGTACCCATGCGCCTCCTGGCGGCCAGCCTGACGGCGAAACTCCTTGGGCTCATGGGCATCGCGGCCGTGAATGCAGGCACCGCGGTGTTGTCCGCGGCTGATCCGGGGAATGGCCTCGCCGAAGGAGCGCGCTTCAAGCTCGATGTAGCCGCCGCATGCAGCGGTATTCGTTCGCTCTATGCGTTGCTCATGCTCGCCGCGTTCTCAGGCTACATTCTGTTTCGCCGCTGGTTGCCGCGGGCGCTGCTCTTCCTCAGTGCGCTGCCGCTGGCCTTGATCGGGAACATCGTGCGCCTGATGCTGCTCGCCTTGGGCACGCTCTGGATGGGGGAGGAATTTGCCATCGGCAGAAAGACCCCGGATGGCCAGGAAACAAGCTGGTTCCATCAATTCGCGGGCCTGGCCGTCTATGCCGCGGCTTTGGGCGGGATGTTTGGCCTCTGCTCCCTGCTGGAGCGTTCCCGCTGGAGTCGCAAACTCAAACCGGCCAGCGACGCAAGCGACCGGACCGGAGACGACACCCTCCGCATCACCGCGCTCCGCTCGCTGGTGGCCGTGGTTTTCAGCGGCGCGGTGCTGGGATGGTGTGCGCTGGCCGGCAATAACCACGCCGGCACCGAAGCCGGTGTGAATCCGGATCTCCCGCGCCACTTCGGTGCGGCACAAGGAACGGAACTACCCATGAGTCAACGTGAACGGCTCCTCCTGGACGCAGACGTCACGCTGAATCGCATGATGTACACCAGCCCGACGGCCCTGGAGACGCAGCTGACCGTGGTGCTCGACGGGGCGAGTGGACGCGGATTGCACCAGCCGGAGGTTTGCGCGGTCGCCCAGGCGTGGCGCATCCTCGACCAGCGACGGATCACGGTGCAATGCGGCGGGCGTGCGGTGGACGCCACCATGTTGCGACTGTACCTGGACATGCAGGATCGGGTGACCGGTCGCGTGACACGGCAGCGCGGCATTCATATCTTCTGGTATCAGGGTGCGCGCGGGGTCAGCGCGGCGACCCACTTCGGCCACCTGTTCAAGACTTACCGGGATTCCGTCTTCAGGAACGTAAAGCATCGCTGGGCGCTCATGTCCTTCTCCACATACTTGCCGGGCAGCGCGCCGGTCGCAGCCAATAATCCCGCCGAAGACGCGGCCCTCGCCGACCTGAAGGTCTTCATCGCGGAAATGGGGCCGAAGTTGCTCAAGCCCTGATCAAGCCGGCGCGCGTCACCGCAGCAATGCCAATTCTTCGGGTCGGAGCTTGGTCTCGCGGATCAGTGTCCGCAACTTCCGCGCCTCTTCCGGTCGGCCGGCCGCGGCGAATACCGCGTTGCCCACAGCCTTAAATCCATCGGGTGCGCTGGACCAGTCGATCTCCACCCCGTCATAAATCTTCAGCGCGGCCTCTGGATTCCCCAAGCACAGTTCAAAAAGCGCCGCCGTCGTCCGGTCGGCGAGCGTCGGTGCGGACTGCAGCAGCCCCGGGATTCCGGCGCGCATGGCTTCGTCCACTTCTCCGGCGAGCAGACGGAGATACATGGCCTCGTTCCGCGCGTCTTTGATTTCGGGAAACTCCGCCGCGAAAGCGCGGGCGATCCGCGCCATCTCTGCGGCGGGCGTGGTCAGCGGCTGGGTGCGCAGGAGGCCCTGGTAACAGGCGAGCTTCGATTCGCGACCGAGGCGACTATCGAGGGACGCGACCGCCGAAAGGTCGGCGAGCAAATGCTGGTAGATGCTTTCCGCTCGCTTCACTTCACCCACTTTTTCAGCGTACTGCGCGAAGATGACCCGCGTGCCAGAGGGCTCGGCCCGCACCTGGATCTGGATGTCCCGCCAGGCCTCGTCCGCGTCAAACGGTTCGCGCATTTCCGCGCGCGCCCTGAGTCGGAAGAGCGTGCGGAGCGCACCGGACATCGTCTTCGCCTGCCCGCTTTGGCCATCCACCTGTGCGAGCACCGCGGCCCAATCCCCGATGGCGGCGAGCGCATCGAGGTGGACTAAAAACCAATCTCCGGAAACTTCCTTCTGCGGACCTGACAGTTCGAGACCGAGGCGCGCGCGGCCTTTCTGATTCAGCCAGCGCGCCGCCTCGAGACGCTCCGGCAGCGGGGATTCGCGCCACTTGTCGAGGAAGGCGGCGAAGACTTTTACCGCATCTTCCCTTTGACCAACGAGACGCAGATTCCACGCCGACACCCGCAACCGTGCGCTCGCTTTCGGATGGCGCTCCACGGCTGCCACCCACGCGTCGATGTCGCGCGCGGCAAACAATTGCGGCGCGGCCGGATTGCGGGCGAGCGAGACCAGGGCAGTGAGCGCATCGACTGCGGTGGCGTCCGCGCCCAGTGCCAGATCGGCGAGTAAAGCCACGGCACGCTCCGCACTGGGCAGGCGCTCTACGCCGTCGCCGCGATCCGCCGCCTCAAGGAGGGTGATCGCAAGCAGCAATCCCTCCGGCGCCTCTCCATGCGATAGATCGGAGGCCTTTTGCGCCAGCGCCACGGCGTCGTCCCATGAGCCGGCGGCCGCTAGGGCGCGGGCCCGGAGCGCGAGGACGGCGGGCTGGTCCCCAGCGCCTGCGATGCGCTGGACCAGTTCGACAAACTGTTTGCGCGTGTCTGGGGAGCCTCGCAGGCCCGCCAGCCGGGAGCCACGCACCGCATCGTCCACCGTGGCGCGCGCACTTCCGAGAAGCTGAAGATAGGCGACCAGCGCGGCCCCGACTTCCCGGGTCTCGAAATAGTGCGCCCGAGCGCGCCAGGTCAGGGGATGAGCCGTCAGGAGTTTGTAAGCCTCGTGCAGGAGGCGCGCCGCCGTCGCTTCATCGCCAGCTCGCTCCGCTGCCTCGCACTGGGCAACGAGCTTCTCCACCCGCCAGATTTTCGTCACCCGATAAATTCCCCGCGCATTCCAGGCGAGAATCGCGAACGCCACGAGGGCTGCCACCGCCCACTTACCGCGAGCCGAGCGCAGAAAGGGGACAAGATTCTGCAGACCGTAGCGCCGGACTCTCAGCTCGTAATCCCCCAACTCTTCGACTGGAACCGGCGGCGGCACATGTTTCATGGGAAATAGTTCAAGCGTTACGCTCCGGTGCGGCGATGCCGCGATCGCGGAAACACCCCGTGGAGTAAGAGAGAAAATCCCGGCTTGGCAGGACGACATGAAAAATCCAGCGAACCCGATGAGTCGTATTCTCTGGCAACATCGGGGCGGGGTTGCGTGACTGGGTAAATGGAGGGCAAAACACGCGGCACCCTATGCCTGGTCTGCGACATTCCCGTGGCTTGAACGAAACAACTGCAAGACGCCGAATCCGCCGGTCTCCTTTTTCCTGAAGATGACTTCCGGCCGGCACCGCCGTGCAATCTGCGGCGCCAGGCGATCGACCTTCCGCGGCGTACCGCGTCCGACGATCACGATGCTCGCGTCCCCGGCTTCGACTTTGGTTTCCTCACCCCTCGTGGTGCCGCCCTTCCCGCATCGGCACCGATGGCGTGGTGGCGTGCATGGCCGACCGGGAACTCCCAGGGCGGCTCCACCGTCACAGAAACGTCACACAAAAATGCTGCCCTCGCGGCGAGGCGTTCTCCTAGCGTCCGGGATGCGTTTTTTCCTGCTCTCTTTCCGCCGCGCGACCGGCGCACTGCTCTGCGCCGCCGCCCTGGCGAGCGGGGCTCGAGGCGCGGAGATCGACCTGAAGAGCATCCAGCAGCCGGTGCTCGAGCAGAAGAAGAGCAAGTATGGGCCTTATGTCGGCGTCTTTGCCGGCTCGACCACGGGGCAGGATGCCGAGATGGAGATCGATTCCACCGGAAAGACCCTCGAGTACGATGTGCTGGACGACGACGGGAACATCTTCTTCGGGCTCGAAGTCGGTTACTCCTGGCGGACGAAATATTACTTTGAATTCTCGCTCGAGTTTGAGGCGCTCTTCAGCACCACGGAAGTGAACAGCCTGGTGAACGATTCCGGCGGTGGTGGCTCCGGTCTCTCGGACACGGACCTTACTTCGGCGAAGGCCGACCTGAGTTATGCGGCGTTCATGCTGAATGGCGTCGTAACGCTCGATCTGAAACGCCTGCGCCCCTACATCGGGAGCTTTGCCACCCGCTTCCGCCCCTTCTTCGGAGCCGGTCTGGGCGGCGCGCAGATCTGGTATCGGAACCAATCCTCTAGCACGCTCGGGGATGCCGTCGGCACACCCACGGCCGCGTCTTCGACACCCTTTGGGATCGATGAGTTTGTCGGCGCGTATCAGTACTTTGGCGGGTTGGAAGTCACCCTCACCGAAAAGCTCAGTGCTTACCTCGAGTTCCGCCGTCTCTATTTCGCGAAGACGAACGATCTGCGCTCCTTCTCCACCGATGTGTTTCTCGGCGGCTTTCACCTGAGATACTAACTGACCATGCTTCCTCGCCCCATCATCGCCAGCCTGCTCGCGGGTGGTCTTTTTCTGACCTCCTGCTCGACGGAACACGTCGATTCGCCCATGACGCGGAAGTCCGTCTCCGGCAAGGCACCCATCGCCACCTGGGTCTGGGGCAAGTATGTCGATGAAAACTCGCCGCTCGATTACCAGGTCAAGTTCCGCAACCTCGGGACTGAGGTGGTGAGCTTCGACTACACCATCGCCGACAAGCCCGACGTGCCGCATCTCGACCGGAACGGGCCGAATAGCGGCTTCGTGCCCAATCTCTACCCAGGCGCCGAGGTGGCGGTTCCGAATCCGCTCAAGCGCCGGGACGTGATCATCGTGCTGGGCAAGGTTACTTACGGAAAGAAGAACCTCGCCGACCTCCAGAAGATGTTCCCTTCGGATGCGACGGCTTTTGTCGAACCCGAGATGAGCAGCCCGCTCGGGATGGGTGAGCTACCGGCCAAGAACTAATGCGCTGGCTGCTGCTCCTGGCGGTCGCGGGGGCGGTCGCTATCGAGGCCCAGGCCGCGCGGCCGACGGTCGAGGGAGACGTGCGGGCCCTGGAGATGATCCAGGCCGGCGATCGGTTGGCTTTGAAAGGGGACCAAGGCGAGGCCGTGGAGAAGTATCGCGCGATCGTGCGGCTCTATCCGCAAAGTTACAGCGCGCCCAAGGCGCAATTGCAGATCGGAGATCTGCTCGCCGCAAATCGCGAACACGCCTCGGCTTTTGAGGCTTACCAGGCGCTGATCGACCGTTTCCCGGCGTCGAATCTCTTTACCCCGGCGCTGGAGGGGCAGTTTGCCATCGTCCAGCGGATCATGGATGCCCACCACCATGCGGACCAAAAGGGGGTCAAGCCGCCGCGAACCATCCCCGATCGGGAAACGCTGGCGGCGATGCTGCGGCAGATCCTGCAAAATGGGCGGCACGCCCGCTTCTCCCCCCTGCTCCAGTACCAAGTGGCCATCGCCCTCGACCGGGTCGGCGATTCGCGCGAGGCGATTGCCGAGTTCTGGCGCTTCCTGGGCACTTATCCCGAAGATGCGCTGGCGGACGATGCGGCGTTTCAGATCGGCTTTGTGGAGTACCGCCAGGCGCGCGAGCCCAATCGCGAACGCTCGGCGCGCGAGCGCGCCACGGTGGCTTTCGACTACTTCCTCACCCACTATCCGGGGAGCGAGAAAGTGCCGGAAGCCGCGTATCTGCTCGCCTTGATGAAAAGCTGGGACACGACTGCGCAGCGGCAGACGGGCGATCTTTACGAGCGCACCGGCAAACCCGCGGCGGCGCTCAAGACCTACAACGACGCGTTGAAATCTGCGCCGGAAGACGACGAGGCCCGCAAAGTCTCGGAACGCATCGAAGCGCTGAAGAAGCGGATGCGGTGATCGGGGGCGCGCGACGCGGCGCGCGGGACCGCTAAACCAGGAGATCGTGGACGACGTGGCCGTACACGTCGGTGAGGCGAAAGTCGCGGCCGGCGTAGCGATAGGTGAGCTTTTCGTGATCGAGGCCGAGCGCGTGGAGGAGCGTGGCGTGGAGGTCGTGCATGTGGACTTTGTCCACGATGGCGTGGTGGCCAAATTCATCGGTCTCTCCGTAGGTGACGCCGCGTTTGAAGCCGCCACCAGCGAGCCAGATCGAGAAGCCGGCGGGATTGTGATCGCGACCGGTGCCGTTCTTTTCGGCGTAAGGTGTGCGGCCAAATTCCCCGCCCCACCAGACGATGGTGTCGTCGAGCAAACCGCGTTGTTTGAGGTCGGTGAGCAGGCCGGCGACGGGCTTGTCCACGGCCTTCGCGTGGTCGCCGTGTTTCTTCAGATTCGAGTGCTGATCCCACGCGGGGTTATTGGAGTTATCCGCGTAATTCACCTGGACGAAACGCACGCCGGACTCGCACATCCGCCGGGCGAGCAGGCATTGCCGGCCGAAGTTATCCGTCTCCTTCTCGCCGACGCCGTAGAGCGCCAGGGTCTCGGGCGATTCGCTGGCGACATCCAGCACCGGCGGGGCGGCGCTCTGCATTTTCCAGGCGAGTTCGTAGCTGTTGATCACGGCTTCGAGTTCGCTCTCGCCGGGCTTGGCGCGGAGCTGCTCGGCGTTGAGATCGCGCAGGAGATCGAATTGCCGCCGCGCTTCCTCCGGCGAACGCGCCGGCTGGAGATTGCGGATCGACGACTCGACGGCCGGCACACCCGCCCGACCGATCGCGGTGCCTTGATAGACGGCGGGCAGAAACGCGTTGCCGTAGTTACGCGGCCCGCCATTCCCGAGGGCCGGGCTGAGCGAGACAAAGCCGGGCAGGTTTTCATTCTCCGTGCCGAGGCCGTAAGTCACCCACGAGCCCATCGACGGACGGATGAAATTCGTGGTGCCGGTGTGGAGGAAGAGCGTCGCCGGGCCGTGCGCGATGCCTTCGGTGTGCATCGAGCGGATGAGGCAGAGATCGTCCGCGTGCTGCGCCATCTCGGGGAAAAGATCCGACGCCCAGAGGCCGCTCTGCCCGTGCTGGGCAAAGTTCCAGAGCGGCTTCATCACCCGCTGCTGCGGGCTGGTGCCGGTCTTGGCGAGGCTGCGCAGATCGGCGAAGTCCATCATCTTGCCGTCGTCGCGATCGAGCCGCGGCTTGTAGTCGAAGGAGTCCACATGGCTCACGCCGCCGGACATGAAGAGGAAGATGATGCGTTTCGCCCGCGGCGGAAAATGCGGCGCCTTGGGCGCGAGCGGATTCGCGGCACTGGCGGCGCGCGCTTTTTCCTGCGCCGCGAGTCCAGCGAGGGCGAGGGAGCCAAAGCCACAGCCGAGAGTCTGGAGCGCGGAGCGGCGGGTGAAGAGGTTCATCGTTTCTGGCGTTTGGCGGTGGGTTTGGGCGCGGCGAGTCGTTGGGAAAACTCACGGTAGGCGCGGCTCTTCATCGCGCTCTGCAGGGTCGCGAGCACTCCCTTGGGATGGCGCGCGAGCGCCGCCCGCACATCAAGCACGAGTCCGGGAAAGACGCGGCTCGCGACCCGCCCGCGGGCGTCGGCCGGCAGTTCGGCCGTCTCCCCCTCGGCGAAATGAAACCACACGATGCGCTCCTCCTCGGCGAGCCACACGAGATACTCGCGCACGCCGTGCCGCCGGTAGAGGCGGAGCTTTTCGTGCATGTCGATGGAGACGCTGCTCGCGGCGATCTCGACGACGAGTTCGGGCGCGCTCACGAGATACCCTTCGCGATCGAGGCGCTCGCGGCCATCGGCATCCAGCTCGAAAAACATCAATGCATCGGGTTGCGGGACGTTATCGACGTCGAGCTTTACCGTGCTGTTGCTCGCAGCGATCAAGCCCGGTGTGGAAGCGGTGTACATGAAGAGCCAGCCTTGGATGAAGTTGTCTGGCTCCCCGTGTTGGGTGACTCGAACTGGAGATGGCATAAGGACGATTCCTTCGATGAGTTCTGCTTTTCGCACGTCGGGCATGGCGCCGTAGCGGCGGAGGAATTCCGCCGCCGAAAGGCGCGCGCCATTTTCCAGCGGCGGCGGCCCCTTGAAACGCTCCCGGAGACGCGCCTTGAACTTCGGGTTCGCGGTCATGGCGCGAAGATAGCGGGCGCGGGCGGGATGGTCAAAGCGGCCTTCAGTCGAGGTAGCGGAAATCGACGCTGGCGAAGAGCGCGTGCTGGAGTTGCGCCCAGGTCTCGAGGGTCGGTGCGGGGCCGGTGGTGAGGAAGCGGCGGCACTTTTCCAACTCCCCCGCCGACGG
>Ga0105044_10014047_pt1 | contig 10850 bp, 10 predicted proteins | sample MAT01_FD_78092 | JGI IMG/M metagenome (GOLD analysis project Ga0105044, IMG submission 78092) | Freshwater microbial communities from Lake Fryxell liftoff mats and glacier meltwater in Antarctica - MAT-01 | ecosystem: Environmental > Aquatic > Freshwater > Ice > Liftoff microbial mat | place... | reverse complement strand
TTATTTTGCCGATCGCCTATTACAAGTAGGAGGCTTCATTGCTATAGATGATATTTACATGAAGACTACTGCTGAATCTATTAAGTATTTAGTCAAAGAATGTAAATATGAAATTGTCAATTGCCAGCCCAATTTGCGAAATCTCATCCGCTTCCCAAAAATTAGTGCTCGTCTTGGGATTTCCTATGCTACGGATTTATTATCAAAATCTGTTGATGCTTTAGTTGTAATGAGAAAGACTCAAGAATATTATGGCGGCTATTAACAACTAGTGTTTAGTTTGCTCTGGAGAATTAGTGTAGAATATGCGAATTTTTATAGCTGTACGGCACTCTGTTTACCCAAAATTCTACTATGGAGGGCTTTGGAGTAGTAATTTTTATCCAGCATTACAACAACTAGGGCATGAAATTGTTGAATCACAAGTTGACTTGATGTCAGCTAGTAGATTTATGCAGATTGCAGATAACTTCACTTCACAAGAAGAAGAAGTCCGCGCTCAAATTACTCAAAAAATTCTGGATGAAGTTCGAGACATTCATCAACAGAAGCCTATTGATTTATTTTTGAGTTACTTTTATAACTCCCACTTCGATCCTGCTGGGTTTGAAGAAATTCATCAACTAGGCATTCCTACAGTTAACTTTTATTGCAATAGTATTTACCAATTTGAACTGGTAGCGCAAATAGCTGCCAAGGTTAATTTCTCTTGGCACGCAGAAAAAGATGCTAGAGAAAGATATCTCAAAGTTGGAGCTAACCCAGTTTGGGTTCAGATGGGAGCCGACCCAGATGTTTATCATCCGATCGCTAATGTCAATCGGCAATCTAAAGCTTGTTTTGTAGGTCAGCGTTATGCCGATCGCGATCGGCTTCTTGCTAAACTAATATCTAGCCAAATTCCCTTAGATCTTTACGGTAACGGTTGGCATAATGGGGTATCTGCTAGCGCATCCGTACAGACTGATGTTGAGTCAATGGAATACTTGGGACGAAAATTGCAACAGCCTGGTAGTATCGGTAGCTACGCTCATACAGCATGGAATCTTGTAAAAACCGAAGGTGCGATCGCTGGCTTTAAAAGAACTATCCGTCAGATAAACTATCGACAGCAAAGCCGTAAGTTAGACCCTATACTTGCTAGCGTTGCTTGTGGCTTTTCTGAAAATCTTAACGAGACCTTTTCAAAATATGAAGTAATTCTTAACTTCAGTAATGTCTGGGCTGATGGTCGCTCTGGTTCAAAATTAATTCCTCACGTTCGTCTACGAGATTTTGAAGCCCCAATGTGCCGTACTTGCTATTTAACTGGCTATACAGATGAAATCGCAGAATTTTATGAATTGGGCAAAGAAGTTGATACCTATACTCATCCTGATGAGTTAGCAAATAAAATCAAGTTTTACCTAAACCATCCCTCAGAAGCAGAAAAACTACGAGAAGCTGGCTATCAACGCGCCCGACGAGACCATACGTGGAAAAATAGATTTGAGCAGCTATTTCAAGAAATTAATATATGATTGACAGAATAAAACGCCGTCTTCGCTGGCTTAAACTCAAGTTGGCAGGAGCAAAAATTGATTACGGAATCCAAAGTTTTGCTAATTTTTTTACAGGATATGCTGCTAACTTTGAGTGTGGCAATCTCTACATTTTAGAAGGTAGCAAAATAATAATTGCTTCCCATCAAGGTAAGTTTGGTCACCTAAAGATAGGGAACAGCGTGTTTATTAATTATTATTCAATTATTGACTGTCACTACTCTATAACTATTGGCGATGGAGTTAATATCGGTCCACATTGTTATATCGGAGACTTTGATCACGATATTACTTTGAATGAAAGCACTTCATCTATAACGTCAGATGGAATAGCTTTACCAGTTGTTATTGAAGATAATGTTTGGTTGGGTGCGGGTGTCATTGTTTTAAAAGGTGTGACTATTGCTGAAGGAGCTATTGTTGGGGCGGGAAGTGTTGTTACCAAAGATATTCCTTCTAAAGCCATCTTTGCTGGTAATCCAGCTAAATTTGTCAAATTTCGTAGCCAAACGTGTAGCAATCAAATTACTAGGGAACTAAGTAATGAATAGATTATTAGTAACAGGCTCTTCTGGATTAATTGGCTCAGAAGTTGTGGAATACTTCTGTACAGAGGGATGGCAAGTATATGGAATTGATAATAACCAACGCGCTGACTTTTTTGGTGCTTCTGGGGATACGCGCTGGAATCAAAAACGCCTTCTCGAAAAAAATCCAAGTTTTCAGCATATAGAACTTGATATTCGCGATCGCACAGGTATTCTAAACTGCATTAAAGAATTGCGCCCAAACTTACTAGTACATACGGCGGCACAACCTAGCCACGACTTAGCAGCATCTCGCCCATTTGATGATTTTGATGTCAATGCGGTCGGTACTCTTAACCTCTTAGAAGCAGTGCGTCAGTTTGCTTCTGAGGTTATTTTTGTGCATATGAGTACGAATAAAGTCTATGGAGATAAGCCAAATACAATTCCTTTAAAAGAACTAGAGACTCGTTGGGATTATGATTCTCCCACCTATATCGATGGTATTTCTGAAAATTTTTCCATTGACCAAAGTAAGCATAGTCTATTTGGTGCTTCCAAAGTAGCGGCTGATGTGATGGTACAGGAATACGGCCGTTATTTTGATATAAAGACCTGCTGTTTGCGTGGCGGTTGTCTAACAGGTCCAAATCACAGTGGTGTAGAGTTACATGGATTTCTCAGCTACCTAATTAAATGTAATTTAGAAGGCAAACTATATAAAATTTTTGGTTACAAAGGTAAGCAAGTACGAGATAATATTCATTCTTACGATGTAGCTCGATTCATTCATGCTTTCTCGCAAAATCCTCGTTGTGCTGAAGTATATAATTTGGGTGGAGGAAGAGATAACAGTTGCTCAATTCTAGAAGCATTTCATCGCATTGAAACCATAAGTGGCAAAAAAATGCAGTACGAATATGTTGATAAAAACCGCGAAGGAGATCACATCTGCTACATCAGCGATTTGAGAAAGATGCAAACTCACTATCCACAATGGCATCTCACAAAATCTTTGGATGATATCTTTAAAGAAGTCTTTATGAGCTGGCAGCAACGTATAAATTAAGGTAACTTATGATCGAAATCTTGCCTATTTCTGCGATCGTCCCTACTCGTAATCGCAGTGCTTGCTTTGCTCGTACACTTCATAGCCTTGCTCAACAGTCTGTACAACCTATAGAAATGATTGTGGTAGATGGTTCTAATGATGATAGCACTCGCAATCTTTGCAACACAGAAATACCAAACCTTCTCACCCAGATCAAATACGTTAAAGCCATAGAAATAGGCGCGGCAACCCAGCGCAATCAAGCTATGGCTCATACATCTCAAAATGTGATCTGGTTGATGGATGACGATATTTTACTTGAGTCCAAATGCTTAGCTCGACTTTGGGATGCCATGCAGAGCGATCCCATCATAGGTGGAGTAAATGCGATGATCACAAACCAATGCTATCTGCCGCTAGGTAAAATTAGCCGATGGGTATTTCGTTTTTTACATGGTCGTTCAGAAAAGAGCTATGCTGGCAAATGCATTGGTCCTGCTCTAAACTTATTATCAGAAGACAACCCAACCCTGCCAGAAGTAGTTCCTGTCGAATGGCTAAATAGTACCTGCACACTTTATCGAAAGGAGTCTCTCCCAGAACCTTTATTTCCTTCTAACTTTACAGGCTATTCTTTAATGGAAGATGTTACACTTTCTTTAATTGTGGGAAAACAATGGAATTTAGTAAATGCTCGAACAGCTAGGATTTTTCATGACAGCCAACCAGGAGATCATAAAAACAACCAGAGAGTGTTGGCAAAAATGGCATTAATCAATCGTTTCTTTGTTATGACTCAAATACTAGAAAAACGGAAGACTGACGATTACATCAAATTAGCTGTTTTGCAAATATTTGAAATTATCGGCTCTTTACAGTCCAGTAAAGGATGGTTATGCTTACCATCTATATTGCATGGGAAAATCGAAGCTTGTCTAGAATTAATTTCATATAAATAGAAAATTCAACACTTCGGCTAAAATCAATCTCACTAAAAAAATGGGAGCCAACCAACTTCAGTGTATTAAAAAATTTATAGACAAGGATGGAAGTTATATATTTGGATAAACGTATCTTTTTTTATGAATTGTACTATCTATGCTCACAATAATTAGAATTACTGAAGGTTTAGCAAGTCACTGGCGTAATACTTATTATAGAATTCTAGGTGTCAAATTACATGGTTATGTCTGGATGCGGCAAGTAGAAATACCTCGTAATTTTGGAGATATTGAAATTGCTAGTCCTTGTGCAATCGATAAAGGTGTAGTTCTTTTATGTAGTGGTGAACCTTTATCTCATCCTAAAATTTACATAGGCACTCACACTTATATCAATCGCAATTGTTTTTTAGATGCAACTTTATCGTTAAATATTGGAAGTCAATGTGGTATAGGTCCGAATTGCTACATAACCGATCATGACCATGGACTCGATCTAGCTTTTTCACCTCTACAACAACCAATGGTCGCAAAACCCACAAAAATAGGCGATCGCGTTTGGATTGGAGCTAATGTTACTATTCTTAAAGGTGTTACTATTGGTAACGATGCTGTTATCGGGGCTGGTAGCGTTGTAACTAAAGACATTCCCGAAAAGGCGATCGCAGTTGGCAACCCCGCTAAAGTAATTAAGTACCGAAGTTAATCATGACACCAACTCAAAACTTAGCTGACTTAGTATCGATTGGTATTACAACTAAAAATCGTTGGCAAGATTTAGAGATTACTCTGACTAAAATAAAAGAAATTGGTTTAGATGGTATTCCAATAATTGTTTTTGATGACGCTTCTGATATACCCTGCCCGTTCGATATTTATAGCTTATCTTCACAGATTCAAACCCATCGGTTTACAGACTCGAAAGGTTATATTGTCCGTCGTAATGAGATAGCGCGATCAATACAGACGAAATACTACCTTAGCCTAGATGATGATTCTTATCCTGTGTCTAGAAATTTAACATCTGCGCTTGAGTTTGCTGAATCTCTAAGTGACCTACTTTGCCTTAGTTTTCCCATTTTCAATCCTACGCTTGGAGAATATCAAAACCATTCCTTTAGTCAAGAGGTATATCCAGTCAAATGTTTTGTAGGTTGTGGACATCTTCTGCATCGGGAAAGATTTTTACAGTTAGGAGGATATCGTGAAGAGTTAGTTCACCAAGGCGAAGAAATGGAGATTGCTGCTAGAGCTTTTCAAGAAAATTTGTATTGCTATCACTTTCCAAACTTTTTAATTCATCATACTGCCTCAAATGTAGGACGTAATTGGCATCGGATGGACTTCTATGGCGCAAGGAACAATGTACTATGGAATGATTGGTTCGTGCCTCAAAACTTAAAAACAATTAAACAACTAAAAACATTGATCTCACGACTATATTTAGGAATAAGAGTTGGTCGTTTAGGACAATTTCAAGGGGAATGGGCTGGATTTAATGATATTAAACAATTTAAGTCTTATCGTCAGAATATGTCTATGCAATCTTATGAAAAATGGCAATTATTGCCTTATAGCTGAATATGTCTAGTTGGATTTGCTGTCAAATAGGAGCAAGGGAGCATTATGCTGTTCCTAGAGCATTACATCAGAGTCAAAAATTATTTTGTCTCATTACCGATGCTTGGGTTCCCCCCCTGTCGCCGCTCAAAATAGTTAGTCCGTCAGGACTAAAAGAGCGTTTTCATTCTGACTTATCTCAAGTAAAAGTCCATGCTTTTAATAAGTCTCTGATTAATTTTGAAGTAACTCAAAAACTACAAAAACGATCAGGATGGGAACAAACTATTACTCGTAATCATTGGTTTCAAAAACGGGCTATTGATAAGCTCACTCAATTGGCTTCTAATTTTTCAACTCCGCCTATCTTGTTCTCTTATAGTTACGCTGCACTAGAGTTATTTAGATTTGCAAAAAAACAAGGTTGGTATACAGTTCTTGGTCAAATTGATCCAGGCATTTCTGAGGAACTTATTGTCGCTAAGGAGTGCCAACGATATCCTCACTATCAAACAGATTGGAAGGCTGCACCTTCTGTTTATTGGCAAAACTGGCAAGAAGAATGCAATCTAGCAGATTCAATAGTTATAAATTCTGATTGGTCTCGTCAGTTACTTGAAGATTCAGGAATTGCCGCAAACAAACTTAAGATAATACCTTTAGTTTATAATCCTCCAAAAGAGACCCAAAACTTCATTCGCAGTTATCCAGAATCATTTAATCATCAACGTCCATTGCGTGTTTTATTTCTGGGTCAGGTGATATTGAGAAAAGGGATTGTATCTTTTCTAGAAGCTATAAAATATCTAGAAGGATATCCAGTTGAGTTTTGGATTGTCGGAACTCAGCAGATCCAAATCTCAGAATATTTTCAAAGTCATTCTCAAATTCGTTGGATTGGTCATATCAATCGAAGTGAAACATCACAGTACTATCAGCTAGCCGATGTGTTCCTTTTTCCTACTCTTTCTGACGGATTTGGGCTGACACAGCTAGAGGCTCAAGCTTGGCTATTACCAGTTATTGCTTCCAAGTTTTGTGGAGAAGTGGTAGAAGACGGAGTAAATGGCTTATTGTTATCAGAAGTGACTGGACAAGCGATCGCCGAGGCTTTGAAATTGTGCTTAATTAATCCTGAAAAGCTAAAATTTTTGGCTGAAAATTCAACTATCCATATCAAATTTAGCTTTGCTCGCCTCGAACATAGTCTTCACAATTTATCATGCTTCGATGTTTAAAACTGCCATTTAAGTAGCTATTAAAACAGTTAACTTATTTACAAACTCGTCAAACATACTACTCAATCTGAGCAAATATGCTGCAATTAGACTCTGATAAAATACCAAATGTACCATCACATATCCACCTAGATAGGAAATATACGATTTATCCCATTTTAGGTATAGTGGCTACTGTAATTGGTACGTCATCAGCCCTAATTCTAATACCAGAAGACCCCTATCCTGCTGGCGCACTTTTCAGCTCAGCAGTCGCCATGACGATAGGCATAGCGTTTGCCCCAGCTCTTGCTACTTTTCGTAATGCTCAGACAGCTTTACGCGCAGAACATATAATAGTTTTATCCCCAATCTACTGGTTATTGCTAGATCTACTGCAAAGCGCATATGCTTTGGAAAGCGTTACCAAAGAAGGAATCAATGGTGGGTTTATTGCCATTGGTTTGTTTGTTTGTAGTATCTGGGGAGCCAGCCTATTGCGTCCTTGGTCGCTACCTAAATCACTGAAATCTGCTGCTTCTCATGCTATTACCACAAAGACTCTATTCAATCTGATCTTAGTGTTTTTTACACTAGGAATATTTAAGTATGCATACCCTTGTGATTTCAATCCGCAGACCATGATCTCCTATGCCTTGCAAAATCGATGGGCTGGACCTTGGGCTCGCGGACAGTTAGGTGGATGGGATGCTTTTTTAGATCATGCAGGCTATTTCGGCTACTTATTGCCAACTTTAACTGTGTTGTTGACTTCAAAAATCGGTTGGTTTAAACCAAAGACAATTATTTCTATAATTTTGACATTAATTATGGCGTTATTCTTAGCACAAGGGGGAGGGCGAAGAGTAATAGGCGTAATATTTGGTGCAGCTATTATTTGTTGGACTATTGATCAGAGACAGCTAAATATTAGGAGAGTCATAGCGGTAATGCTCAGTATAGGTACATTACTTTTTTCAATGCAGTCTATTTTAGAGTATAGAAACACTGGGTTTGAAGGTGCTTTTTATGAAGACAAACCCACAAGCCATTATAGCTATCTACATGTTGATGATAATTTTTTGCGGCTCAGTCAGATAATTGACATAATCCCCCAATACAGTCCTTATGTGTACGAAAAACAGATTTTTTTTACATTGGTTCGACCTATCCCTAGGGTTTTTTGGGCTGACAAACCAATAGATGCTGGATTCGATTTGCCAAGTACTCTGGGCAAGAGCGGTGTTTCACTCAGTAGCTCTGTAATTGGAGAATGGTATATTAGTATGGGTTGGCTGGCTGTATGCTTTGGTGGTTGGTTTTATGGTAGCTTAGCTAGAATGGCAAGCACCTTACTAATTCGAGATTTAGAATCATCAGGTAGGCTCGTATATAGTTTGATGCTAATGATTTTGTTTGCTGGCGTGAGATCTATGCAAGATCTAATTATAATGAGTTATTCTTTGTTGGCTTGGATGTTAATTTCTAAGATAGTTCTGCCCAAAGTCAATCATTCTTCTAGTCGATAGAATTCTTGAATTGTTAACCATTTTTAGCAAGTACATAGATGTCAGACAGGCAAAAAATACTTATATTCACTCATTTTACTTCTCCGTATCAGATTGAGCTTTTTGATGCGATCGCTGATAAATGTATATTCGATATTACAGTTGGGTACATGTATGAAAGTTCAAATGAACGTCTATGGCAAAGAAAAGAAATAAACCACAAACACTTTTTTCTTGATGATGATGCCCAGAATTATAGAAACGCGGAAGAATTGATGAAATCTACTGATTTAGTTATATTTAACTATTATCAGCATGATTTAATAAGTAAACTAATCAATTCTCGCGCTAATAGTCAACAACCTTGGTGCTTTTGGGGAGAACGAACTGGATATCGGTTTCCTCGCATTGGTAATTATTACAGGAAATGGAAGTTGTCGGTTTTGCATAACTCAGATGTTCCAATTTGGGGGATTGGTGATTGGGCGGTTGAGAGTTATCGCAAAGAGTTTGGTAGCGGTCGAGAGTATTTCAATATGCCATATTTTTCTGATCTGACCCGTTTCAATTTTAACAGGAGTAATATTTGTGTTGATGGACAATTGAAACGGTTTCTTTACTCTGGTTCGCTAATTCACCGTAAGGGGGTAGATTTGTTAGCATCGGCTTTCAGCAAACTAGCCGACGAGTTCCCAAATGTATTTCTAAGTTTTATGGGCGATGGTAATATGCGTGCATACTTAGAGAAGAAGTTGGATAAACATAGAGATAAAGTAGAATTCTTAGGATTTAATTCTTGGGAAAATTTACCTGAATTTTATAGGAAAGCTGATATTCTTTGTGTACCTTCACGACATGATGGATGGGCTTTAGTAGTTCTAGAAGGTTTGGCTGCTGGATTGCCAGTAATTGGCACTAATGATACAGGCGCTACATTAGAATTTATAAAAAACAAAGAAAATGGATGGTTGATTCCCTCGAATAATTATCAAGCTCTATATGATGCCATGAAACAAGCTACGATGCTTTCTCATAGTGAACTGTTAATATATTCTCAAAATGCTCGTAAAAGTGTTGAAAATCACTCGTTGAATAACGGAGCGGAAAAATTTAATAGCATAGCAATGCAAACGATAAATAGTTTTAAAATTAGGTGACGACATAACTACATATTTTTGTACAAAATAATTGGGTATATTCGTTTTCAAAATACATGACCCAGATCTTACAGGGAGTCTATCCCCATCCTTTGATATATAAATCAGAATCTCTACGTCAAAAAACAATTGATATTTTTGGTTTCAAGAAGTTTCAAGAAAATTTAGCAAAGCATTTAAAATCACACTTTTCCCTATAAAATCAAACTTTAATTCCTCAAAAATAGCTCAGTCAAATAAAACCTTAAAAGCTGTAGCGAACGCGCAGCGTTCGCTACAGCTTTTTGGGTTTTAAGGTTTTTTATGCCTAACTATTAATATTGTTAAAAGGTTAATTCTTTATGTGCGGAATTTCAGGGATTCTTCGATTTGCATCCCATGACGATCATCTAGAGACGAGAATCAAGCTGATGCAAACAGTTTTGAAACACCGAGGACCTGATGACGCAGGAATTTATATTGCAAGCGATCGGCAATCTGCCTTAGCTCATACCAGACTTTCAATTCTTGACCTTAGCTCTGCTGGACATCAGCCCATGTCTACTGGTGACGGGAGGTATTCAATTACTTTTAATGGAGAAATTTATAACTTTCAACAACTGCGACAAAACTTAATTTCTCAAGGAGAGAAATTTCAATCTCAAACAGATACGGAAGTAATTCTGAAGCTTTACCAAAGAATTGGTTCGGATTGTGTCCATCATTTACGGGGAATGTTTGCTTTGGCAATTTGGGATGACTGGGAAAAAACTTGTTTTTTAGCTCGCGATCCATTAGGGATTAAACCACTTTACTACTGGCAATCTGGTTCAACTTTAGTATTTGCATCTGAACTCAGAGCGGTTATTGCTTCTGGATTGCCTAAAGTTAAGCTCAGCCCAGAAGGATTATATGGCTATCTCATCGCTGGTTCAGTTCCCGAACCATACACATTAATTGCCGATATTCATTGTCTAGCTGCTGGTCATTGGCTATATTGGCAAGATGGAAATACCAGCAAAAAGCAGTATTGGCAAATTGACTTTACTCCTAAAGAAGTTTCTCCCCTAGAATCACGAGAAATTGTCAATGCAGCATTAGTTGATTCCATTAAGCATCATTTTATCAGTGATGTACCTGTGGGAATTTTTCTCAGCGGAGGCATCGACTCCACCGCAATTCTTGCCTTAGCATCTCAAACCCAACAATCGCAATTATCTACTTATTGCATCACTTTCGCTGAGTCCGAGTGGAACGAAGGAGAATTAGCTCAAAAAATCGCCAACCATTTTGGTTCAAATCATACAGAATTCCAAGTTACAGCATCTTTTGCTAGATCAATATTTCCAAGCTTTCTAGCTGCAATCGA
>Ga0105044_10014046_pt1 | contig 10850 bp, 12 predicted proteins | sample MAT01_FD_78092 | JGI IMG/M metagenome (GOLD analysis project Ga0105044, IMG submission 78092) | Freshwater microbial communities from Lake Fryxell liftoff mats and glacier meltwater in Antarctica - MAT-01 | ecosystem: Environmental > Aquatic > Freshwater > Ice > Liftoff microbial mat | place... | reverse complement strand
GTTTCAGGTGGGCAGAACTGGTGCTGTAACGCCCGTGGCCAAAATTGCACCGGTGCAGGTAGGAGGTGTAACGGTGACAAGCATTTCTGTGCACAACGAAGAATACATTCGTGAAAAAGATTTGAAAATTGGAGACACTATTTTGATGGAACGAAGTGGCGATGTGATTCCGCAGATCGTGAAATCGATGCCCGAATTGAGGGATGGTTCCGAGATCGCCATAATTTTCCCCACGCAATGTCCTGTTTGTGAAGATACATTGTACAAGCCCGAAGGTGAGGCCGTTTGGCGTTGTGTAAACATCAATTGCAAAGCGCAGGTAGTAGAGCGTATCATTCATTTTGTGAGCAAAGATGCCATGGACATTCGCAGTTTCGGCGAGGCCAACGTCCGCAAATTTTATGAAATGGGATTGCTACCAGACGTACCTACGGTGTATCGTCTCAATTTTGATGCATTAAAAAATCTGGAAGGTTTTGGCGCAAAGTCCATCGACAACCTCCGCTCGGCTATCGAAGCCAGTAAACAACAACCACTACACCGACTCATTTATGGGTTGGGTATCCGTTATGTAGGGGAAACCACGGCTAAAACATTGGCTCAGTCTGTATCTAGTATTTTTGAATTTGAGCAATACAACGTCGAGCAATTGCAACAACTGCCCGATGTGGGTATTAAAGTAGCGGCCAGTATTCACAGCTTTTTTAAGAACCAGGATAATATTCAATTGCTGCAGCAGCTAAAAGAACTGGGCTTGCAAATGGAAGCTGGGAAAAAGGAAATGCTGGAAGGTAACCTCAACGCACAAACGTTTTTGTTTACAGGCACACTTGTACAACTCAAGCGCAGCGATGCCGAGGCGATGGTAGAATCGAATGGTGGAAAAATTTTAGGCGGCGTGAGCAGCAAACTCAATTACCTGGTAGTAGGTGCGGATGCAGGTAGCAAACTTGAAAAAGCAAAAAAAATACCTGGCATTAAAATTTTAAGCGAAGAAGAATTTATAAAAATGCTATCGACTTAGTAAAATAAAACATTATATTTATACTTCGCATCTGATAAACGCAAGTCCTCCTTTTGAAAAACATCCTTCACTCAATTTGTAAAAACGGGAAGTTATGATTAAAAAAAATGCCGGCGAGGTATGGAAGCAAATACAATTTGCTGGTTATAAAAACCTTAGGAAAAAATATGCTGTCTCTAACCAAGGTAGGTGTGCCAGTTATGCAGAAGATATTGTTGCAGATGGTAAACTCCTGAATGGTTCCTTAACGTCGGGGTATCGTACACTCAATCTTCATGTAGAGGAAGGCAATGGTACCATTTATATTCACAGAGAAGTGGCCAAATTGTTTTGTACCAAAAAAACTCCCAAGCATAAATTTGTGATGCACATCAATCATACCAAAGCAGACAATGGGTATAAAAACCTGAAATGGGCAACCGCTGAGGAAGTGAGCAGCCACCAGCAGAAAAGTCCGGATAAAATTGCTTACAAAGAGCGTCAGGCCAATCGAAGCAAGGGTTTGAAATTAAGCGCTTCACAAGTTAAAACCATTAAATCTGCCATTGCCAATCCACGAAGAAAACTCACCTACAAACAAATGGCCGAAAAATACGGCGTGAGCGAAATGACCTTGTACCGAATCAAAAGCGGCGAAAACTGGAGCAATGTTTAAAAGAAACTTCTGTCATCTTTTTCATATGCCTTTCGGAAGAAGGCATTTTTTTATGTATATAAATAGGCATTTTTAGCAACTTTGTGTTTCCGTATTTGTTGTTTCACTTTTATATTAGACGTTATGATTCAAGCTAGCACTATTCGATTCTTAAAAGACCTCGAAAAAAATAATGATAAATCCTGGTTCGACGTTTACCGTTCCCGTTATGAAGATGCGAGGGCTGCATTTCTGGAAAGTGTAGAAGCCATGATCAAAGCTATCGCCGTATTTGAGCCTGCCATTGGGGAGCAAACAGCCAAACAAACTGTCTTCCGCATCAATCGGGACGTACGTTTTAGCAAAGACAAGCGGCCTTATAAGAACAATATGTCGGCCTATTTTAATGCAGCAGGCAAAAAAAGCAATCTGGCAGGATATTACGTGCACATAGAACCAGGTAAAAGTTTTGCAGCTGCGGGAGTTTGGATGCCAGAAGCAGCAGTATTGTCGAAAATACGACAGGAGATCGATTACAATTTCGATGAATGGAAACGGATCAATGCTGTAGCAGCCTTTAAAAAATTATTTCCCGAAGGAATTAACACGGATGACAAATTACAACGGCCGCCGAAAGGATATGATGAAAATAACCCTGCCATAGAAACGCTCAAACTGAAGAGTTTTATCGGGTCACGATCCTTCACAGATGCGGAAGTGATGCACAAAGATTTTACCAAAGACTTGAGTAAAACGTTCAAAGCGTTGAAGCCGATGGTAGATTTTATCAATCGGTCGATTGACTAAGAAAAATCTGTAAGGGGGCAAAAAAATGGCCAGTGATAAAAATCACCGGCCTTGCTTACCTCTGAAACCACAAGAAAAAAGTTGAGGTATATATAAAATATATCCACGTGCTAGTAACAGTTATTAATTGATTAATTGGAATATTGGCGAGAGAATATAACTCTCTGAAGCTTTTGTTAAGGATATAAGGAAAACCTGTTTAGGGTTGAGTAGGCGGTAAAAATAATACTTTTCTTTAATTTTTATAATTTATTTTGCTTTTTTTGTAAACTATTTGACATTTCTCGTTGAGCATAGGCCAATAACTGTTTTTTTTTCCTGTTATACCACCACTCCGGAGCCGCCTTTTTCATCAAAGTGTCTATCCCACGCATACCAAACAGTTTCCATACACCATTCATTTTACCAGTAAGTGAGCTTTGCATGGCACGCAAACTCATGGCAAAGCCGGCATCCAGGTATTCCATGTGGTGCCAGTAGCCTGCAGGCATAAATAGGGTATCGCCATGCTCGATGATCACTTCGTAGCCCTGTGCCAGTTTGGTGGCTGGAAAATTTTCGTAATCAAAAGAGTCGTTATAGTTGGCATAATTTGCCAGGCTCAGCACTTCCCATGGTTTGCGGTACAATTTGTATTGTTCTTCGTGCGGAAAGAGCAACACCCTTTTTTTGCCGATAAACTGGGTATGCAGAATATGACTCATGTCGATGTCGAAATGCATATGGGTAATACTACCTTCGCCGCCCACAAACAACATGGGGTAGTTTTTCACAAACCCACCCATGTACATTTCCGGCCAAATGAAGTCTTTGGTAACTTGCGGTGCATGTTGAAAAATATTGAACAGGAAAATTCTAAGATCAAGAGGGCCAGCCTTTACCTTGCGTAAGTAATCACCAAACTTCATATAATCGTCTGCAGTATTGATGGGAGTGTAGGAATCACTTTTTACATTATTGTACACGCCCACTTCTTTTTCACCTAGCATATCGATGAAATAATCCCAGTTCCATTTCTGATATGCCGGCCATTCTTTTGCAAGCCCTTTGATCACCAAAGGTTTTTTAGGATCGTAATACTTCTTTTTGAATTCAGCGGGAGAAATAACCTCCACCTGGTCAACTGGTTTCAACTGCATATGGCAAATGTATTAATCAGACTTTCAAAATTAAGAATAATTTACTTCAGAAAAGTGAATGAAAAACTAATAAGCGTTAGTTTTGTACCAATAACTTATGGCAAAAATTAAAGCAGTAGCCAATGGTTCTAAAAAAGATGCCATTGTAAAAAAGGCGGCAGGGCTGTTCAGGCAAAAAGGTTTCAAAGCAACTTCCATGCGGGAGCTAGCCGAAAAAGTGGGGGTAGAAGCACCGAGTCTTTACAACCATATCGGCGGTAAAAGCGAGTTGCTGCAACTTATCTGCTTTCAGGTGGCCAATGAATTCACCCTTCACCTGCAACAGCTCGAAGAAACACCGCAGACGGCGGTAAAAAAACTCGACCAGCTCATCCGGTTTCACATCAAAATGATGCTGCAGTCTTACGATGAACTGTACGTGGCCAATCACGAATGGAAGCACTTGGAAGACCCTTATCTCTCTAATTTTTTAAGTCAACGCAAACTCTATGAAAGCCGTATGGTGCAGCTCGTGAAAGAAGGGGTAAAACAAAAAGAATTAAAAAATATTCATCCTTATGTGGCCGTACTTACCATATTATCTGCAGTTCGTGGGTTAGAATTTTGGCAGCGGCACAAAAAAGACATTCCCGCCGATGTGCTGGAAAACAACATGGTGAATCAGTTACTAAATGGGTTAATCAAATAATATATGGCAGTTCATTTTCATCCGCTCAAGATCAAGAAAATCAATAAAGAAACATCCGATTGCGTATCGATCAGTTTTGAAGTGCCAGCAGCACTAACCGCTGATTTTGCTTACCAGGAAGGGCAGAACTTAACAGTACGAGCAAACATCGGGGGAGAAGAAGTAAGAAGATCTTATTCTATTTGTACAGCACCCCAGGAGCAGCAACTAAAAATTGCCGTAAAAGCAGTAACTGGTGGACGGTTCTCTAACTTTGCTCAGCAGTTGCAGCCCGGCGACATGTTGGAAGTAATGCCGCCGGTAGGTAAATTCAATGCAAAAGCAGATGCAACAAAACCTGGCAAATTTTTGGCCATCGCAGCAGGTAGCGGTATTACACCTGTGTTGTCTATCATCAAACACACCCTTGGGCTACATCCGCAACACGAGTTTACACTGCTCTATGGCAATAAGAGCCGGAGTTCCATCATTTTCTTCGAAGACCTGGAAGCGCTTAAGAATATTTACATGGAGCGGTTTACCCTCATTAATATTTTAAGCAGGGAAAAAACAGATGCAGCTATTAACTATGGAAGAATAGACGAGGCCAAACTGCAACACTTGCAATCCCTGATACCGTTCAAAGATTTCGACAGCATTTACATCTGCGGGCCAGAAGAAATGATCATTGCCTCCAGCAATTTTTTACAGGGATTGGGCGTTGAAAAAAGTAAGATTCATTTTGAATTGTTTACGATACCTGGCCAACAAAAAGTAGCCGCCCCCACACACCTGATCATTCCAAAAAATGACGGACCAACAAGTAGCATCACCATTAAACTAGATGGAAGGAGTTTTGATTTTAATCTGCCGCAAAACGGACAAAATATTTTGGATGCCGCATTGCAGGTAGGAGCAGATCTGCCTTATGCTTGTAAAGGAGGCGTATGTTGTAGCTGCCGGGCTAAGTTAACAGAAGGCGAAGTGAGCATGGATGTAAATTATGCACTCGAACCCGAAGAAGTGGCGCAGGGCTTTATCCTCACTTGTCAAAGCCATCCCCGTACCCAAACAGTAGTGATAGATTTTGACGTTAAATAAAGGCAGAAGTACTGCCGTTCGTTAAATTGTAAATAAAAAAAAGCTTTATAGGTTAATTAGGCTGAACAAAACTAACGTTTGTTAGTATTTTTTGTATTTTTATGCATTAAATGACACTTTATGCAATTACATGATTTAGAACAAGCGTTTCAGGATAAAATTGATCAGGAGACCAAGATAGAACCCCGCGACTGGATGCCGGAAGCGTATCGTAAAACGAATGTGCGTCAGATCAGCCAGCACGCCCACAGCGAAATTGTGGGAATGTTGCCCGAAGGCAATTGGATCAGCAGGGCTCCTTCGCTGAAGCGTAAAGCCATTTTAATTGCAAAAGTACAGGACGAAGCGGGGCACGGCTTGTATTTATATTCCGCAGCAGAAACGCTGGGCACCAGCCGCGATCAAATGATAGACGACTTAAACAGCGGCAAGGCCAAATATTCTTCCATTTTTAATTATCCTACTTTGACCTGGGCCGACATGGGGGCGGTGGGTTGGTTGGTAGATGGAGCAGCCATCCTCAACCAAGTGATGCTTTGTCGCACCAGCTATGGTCCCTATGCAAGGGCAATGGTAAGAATTTGTAAAGAAGAAAGTTTTCACCAACGGCAGGGTTTTGAATCCTTGTTGGTAATGTCTAAAGGAACAGCGGAACAAAAAGCTATGTGTCAGGATGCCATCAACCGTTGGTGGTGGCCGAGTTTGATGATGTTTGGTCCGAAAGACAGCGAGAGCACCAACAGCGACCAAAGCATGAAATGGAAAATTAAAAGGAAGACGAACGATGAGTTGCGTCAAAACTTTGTAGACATGATTGCAGTGCAGATAAAACTACTGGGCATGACCTTGCCCGATCCCGATCTGAAATGGAATGAAGCCCGCCATCATTATGATTTTGGAGAGATCAACTGGGAAGAGTTTTGGAATGTGGTAAAAGGAAATGGCCCCTGCAACAAACAACGGCTGGATGCAAGGCGCAAGGCACATGAAGAAGGCGCATGGGTGCGCGCTGCCGCTTCGGCTTATGCTGAAAAGCAATCCCAGCACCAACAAAAAGTGGCTTAACCAACATTAACTGTAAACTGGGGTAAACCTTTTATCGCAGTTTTGATTTCCACGATCATCCAAAAAATTATATCATGAATCCTTGCTTTGTCAGAAAATACCTTTACGGAGATATCCCGGAAGAAACAGGTGGATCAACCGAACAGCAACCTACCAGTGCAGCAGCAGGTTGGCCTTTATGGGAAGTGTTTATCCGCAGCAAACAAGGGCTTGACCACAAACATGCCGGTAGCTTGCGTGCAGCGGATGCAGCCATGGCCATCGAAAATGCCCGAGATGTGTACACCCGTAGGCAGGAAGGAGTGAGCCTTTGGGTGGTAGAAAGTAAATTCATTCATGCCAGCAATCCGGATGATGCAGAAAGTTTTTATACCCCAGCCGAAGACAAAATTTATCGTCATCCCACTTTTTATGATTTGCCGGATGAAGTGAAGCATATGTAAGATGGAAGAGCGGAACAATCATCAAGGAAGCGTAGGGGAGGATTACATTTAAAGTATCAATTCATTGCTATATTATCTCCAAAGGTTTATTAAGAGAAACCTACAACCATTAAATAGATGCTTTTGAATGTAAGTGCAGCAGTAACAATTAACTTCAAGGTAACAAAACAAGATAGAAGAGATAGAGCAGTTGTTAATTGGTTCTATCGCTTATTTTAGAAAAAATAATACAAAATGAACGCACACCCACCCATCAACTATTCAACTATTCAACTTGTAAAATATACCCTTCACCTGGCAGACAGCAACCTCATCCTTGCACAACGCAATGGAGAATGGTGTGCGCATGGACCCGTTTTGGAACAGGATATTGCCATCACTAATATTACACTGGATCTTATTGGGCAGTCAAGGAATTTTTATCAATATGCAGCTCAATTGATCAACCAATCAACCGAACAGCCCAACAACGAGGCTACGGAAGACAGTTTGGCCTATTTGCGCACAGAAAGAGAATTTAAAAATTTATTAATCACAGAATTACCCGCTGGCGATTGGGCACAAACGGTGCTGCGACAATTCTTTTACAGTTACTATCAGTTAGGGTTATACGAACAATTGCAAAACAGTACAGATGCACAAATAGCTGCCATCGCAGCAAAATCGATCAAAGAGACAAAGTACCATGTGAAGTGGAGCAGTGATTGGGTGTTGCGTTTGGGCGACGGCACTGAAGAGAGCCACCAGCGGATGTTAAAAGCTTTGGAAATGTTGTGGCAATACACCGGTGAAATGTTTGCGCCTGTTGAGTACGAATTGAATATGGGTATTGATTTCAAAGAGTTAAAAGAGGGCTGGGAACAACAGGTATTCGCGGTGTTGGAAGCAGCCACTTTATTCCAAGCCGGAGACGGTGCCCAATTGAACAGCGCATACATGCAAGCTGGCGGAAAAACGGGGGTGCATACCGAACAGATGGGTTTTATTTTGACGGAGCTGCAATACTTGCAAAGAACCTACCCGGGTGCTACCTGGTAAAGAAAACATACCATTGATGAGCAACTTAAACAACAAACTTTCCCTTGTTTCCAACAACCTGCCTACGGAGGCGGAAGCCGCTGTGTGGTCTATACTGGAAACAGTACCAGATCCCGAAGTACCAGTATTGTCGGTGCTTGACCTCGGGATAGTTCGAGATGTAAAAGTAGCAGAACCTTCTGCGGAACATCCCAAGGGTTTAGCCAGCATCACCATCACACCTACGTACAGTGGTTGTCCCGCCATGGACGCCATAAGCATGGATATTCGTTTAAAGATGATCGAACATGGCTATGGAAAAGTAAATGTTATTTCAGTATTATCGCCCGCCTGGACGACAGATTGGATGACCGAATCTGGAAAACAAAAATTAGCCGATTACGGAATTGCGCCACCATCTCATTCGACGGTAGAAGGAGCTCCGGTAATTTGTCCGCAATGCCAATCCGCCAACACCAAGCTGTTGAGCCAATTCGGAAGCACCGCCTGCAAAGCATTGTACCAATGCAACGATTGCAAAGAGCCCTTCGATCATTTTAAATGCCATTGATAAATCCTCTTATTGCCATCGCTAGTTAGGTTGTTGATTCCAGCGTTCATTATTTGTATCTTTAGCGTTGATCAAAAAATACTCATGGATTTTAAATTATATTTTACCGAAGTAGGGCAAGTACTATTCGCCTTTATTATAGGAGCTATCATTGGTATCGAAAGAGAGTTTCGAAGTAAACCAGCAGGATTTAGAACCATGATCCTCATTTGCGTGGGGTCCTGTTTATACACCATATTATCCAAAGAAGTTTCTGCAATCAGTCCCGATCGTATTGCCAGCAACATTGTGACTGGCATAGGTTTTATTGGCGCGGGCGTTATTTTTAAAGAAGGGATTTCTGTAAATGGATTAACAACAGCCGCTTTAATTTGGGTAACGGCAGCATTGGGAATGGCCATTGGCTACCATAATTATCCCTTGGCGATCGTTGTATCAGCGATTGTAGTGGTGGTATTGTTTATTTTAGAACCCGTTCAACGCTTCATAGAACGCTTTCATAAAGTAAAAGATTTTCGCATCAGAACAGGATCTGTTGGTCCCGCTTTTAAAGCTGAGCTGGAGGAGTATTTAGAGAATTCTAAGCTTGACTTCAGATGTATGAAAACTTCTAAAGAAAACAGCGATGCTATTTATTTGTATCGCATCAGCGCTCCCGACAGAAATTACAGCCTTATTGAAGAATACCTCATCCAGCACAAGGATGTAATAAGCTTTGATATTTAAACTAAAAATTGCGCATATGTCAGCTATAGAATTTACCATCAACCAGCAAGTGGCCGTTATCCGACTCAACAGACCTGAGAAGTTTAATTCTTTTAACAGAGCAATGGCCCTTGAACTACAGCAAGTGTTAGATGATTGTGCTGCCAATAATGAAGTGAGGGCTTTGTACCTTACTGGTAACGGCAAAGGTTTTTGTGCAGGCCAGGACCTGGGTGAACTCATGGGAGAGGAAGCACCGGGCTTTGAGGTGATATTATCCCAACATTACAATCCCATCGTCACCAGAATCAGAAACATCGAAAAGCCAGTGGTATGCGCAGTAAACGGCGTGGCTGCAGGCGCTGGCGCCAATATAGCATTGGCTTGCGATGTTGTAGTGGCAACGGCCTCCGCCTCTTTTATACAGGCATTTAGTAAAATTGGGTTGATACCAGATAGCGGAGGTACGTTTATTCTTCCCCGTTTAATAGGCTTTGCCAAAGCAAGTGCCCTGATGATGTTGGGCGATAAAGTTTCGGCGAGCGATGCAGAAAGAATGGGCATGATTTACAAAGTGATCCCTGATGAAAATTTTGCTGCAGATAGTTTGGCCATCGCCAACACATTGGCAGCCATGCCTACTAAAGGGCTCTCGTTTACGAAAAAAGCGCTAAACGCTTCTTTTGGAGCATCAATGCAAGAGCAGCTTTTGCTGGAAGATACACTCCAACAAAAAGCTGCTGCTACTTTTGATTACAATGAAGGAATCAGTTCTTTTTTAGAAAAGCGGCCCCCAAAGTTTAAAGGAGAATAATTATTGCTTGTTAAATTTTTGAACTTCTGTTTGCACGCCATCAGAATATTCCATCACATACAAACCCTTGTTAAGCTTCGATACATCCAACACAACAGTTTGCGCCATCGCAACTGACTGGTTGAATACTCTCCGGCCAGACATATCAAAAATACTGATCTGTCCGTTGCCTTTAAGACCGTTTATTCTTAATTGGTTTTGTACCGGATTGGGCGAAAGTTCCAACACAAAATTTCCTTTTGTTTTGATGATGATAATGGTAGAGTAAGTGAATTTTCCGCTTTTGTCAACCATTTTGAGGCGGTAATAATTTTTATCGCTTACTAATCCTGAATTGTCAGCAAACTCATGCTGCAAACTTCCGGAAAATACTTCCGTTCCAATTTTTTTAAAATTTATTCCGTCAGCACTTCTTTCTATTTCAAAATGCGACATGTTATTTGAGGGTTTACATTTCCAGTTTAGGATACTATTTCCATTGCTGTGCCGTCCGCTGAACGAAGTAATCCGAGTGGCCAACAAACAGTTTAATGAAACAATTGCTGCATCAAAATTTCCGTAATTACCCATATTGACCTGAAAGCGATAGTTGCCAGGAGGTAATGTTGTATTGCCAGATAAGTAATACCAGATTTCCTGGGCAGGTACTGCGCCATCTGCAATGGTAAACAACCTGGTGCTGGAGGTGCTCACCACTGTACTGCTGCCTAGATCAATAATATCAATACTTGCAGTCCAGTTCGTATAGCCGCTCTGCTCCCGGCTAGAAAAATAACCTCCGAAAGCAACAGGCAAGGTAACGCCCGTTACAGTAAAGTCTTGGTAAAGCGTGCCTCCAGCACTCGTAATATCTATGTATTGGG
>Ga0105044_10014033_pt1 | contig 10857 bp, 8 predicted proteins | sample MAT01_FD_78092 | JGI IMG/M metagenome (GOLD analysis project Ga0105044, IMG submission 78092) | Freshwater microbial communities from Lake Fryxell liftoff mats and glacier meltwater in Antarctica - MAT-01 | ecosystem: Environmental > Aquatic > Freshwater > Ice > Liftoff microbial mat | place... | reverse complement strand
TCTGGACCGTCCTGCTCGGTTTCACCAAAGAGCCCGGCATCCCCCAAAACGCCGGCGGCCACATGTGCCTCATCATCGGCTACAACACGCAGAAAGAGGAAATCCTCTTCTCCGATTCCTGGGCGCCGGCCATGAACTGAAACGCATGTCCGCCGCCGACGCCTGGACCATCACCACCGGCGCGCTGACCATCGAGCCGCTGTGAAAGTGGAGTCGAAGGGCAGGCACTACGCTAACGGTGACGCACTGATGGTTTCGGCGGCACGGCTTTCGACGGCGGCGCGGCCGCGGATTTCGACTGGCTGAGTTCAAAGGCGATCACCTTCGCCAGCGCCTCTTGCTCCGGGCTGCGCTTGTCCGACAGCGGCAGCAGCTTCGCCGCCTCCTCAGCCGTGGCGGCTGCCTCGGTGCTAAGTTTGCTCAGCCGCTGGGCTTGCGCCAGCCGCACGAGAAGCTGCGAATCGCGCGGCAGGGTCCGGTCCAACGCCGAACGCTGCATCAATTCGAGCGCTTTCGGGCAGTTCTGCACGGCCGGATCTTTCGCGGTGAGCAGGATATCGGCATAGCCAAAGACCGCGTTCCTGTAGTCGGAGAGCAGGTTGGCATCCGACTGGTCTTGGGTGCGCAATTCGTCCGCGAGTTTCAGCCGCTCGGCAAAATGCTGGAGCGCCTCCTTGGGCTGGCCGTTCTTCCACAACGCCTTCGCCACGTTGGCCAGGCTGAAGCCAAGGTTGCGCGCCCAGTCGAGGCGCGGGCTCTGCTCACAAAGCTTGCGGCGGATCTCGAGGCTTCGCTGGTAATAGGTGATCGCCGTTTTCCAGTCTTCTGCATTGAGCGCCAGGTTGCCAAGTTTGTTGAAGCTCTGGCCCATGCCGTTGAGCTGTTCCGGATCTTCCGCAGTGCCGTCGGCCAGGCCCGCCTCACGCAACTGGAGCGCACGGTCGAATTCCTCGCGGGCCTTGGCCACCTTGGCTGGCCGGTCATCCGCAAGGTGCAGGGTGCCGAGAAGATCGAGGAACGAAGCTTCCGTCCAACCCAGGTCGGACGCCGCAGGTTGCTTTTCACGAAGGGCGTGAAGTTCGTTGATGGCCTCACCAAAGCGCCGTTCCGCATCCTCCGTGCGTCCGCATTGCAAGGCCGTGTTCGCGAGTGTCCTGAGGCTCCCGAAATAGAGCTGGCGCCATTTAATATCCGCAGGGTGATCCGTCCTCTCGGCGCGCGCGAGTTGCATGGCTTCCTCGTAAACTTTCATCGCGCGATCACAGTCCGCCGCAGACTTGCGGCTCACCCTCTCCACAACGCTCCCGCCCATGATCACGTCGCCCACCAGCAAATGCGACTCATGGAGCAACTTCTTCAAGGCGTCCGGATCGGCATGCCAGGTGACGGCATTCGCGGCCAGTTTCCGGGCGAGTTCGTCGCGGACCAACTGCCGGGCGGCTTCCGCCTGTTCCAGCGCTTTGGCTTCGTTGCCCAGGCGCAGGTAAAGCCGTCCGCAGACCCGCCGCAGACCCGCCAAGCCGATCCGAATCCGCGGATCGTCGCGCACATCGCTCGACAACCCCGCCACCAAGTCTTCGGCACGGTCGAGGATGCCTTGGCCGGCTTTCTGCCCGACCAGCGGGGTGAGGGCCTCGAGCGAAGTGGCGACCTTGGCCTGCGTTTCCACCAGCCGCTTGAGTGCAAACTCCGTCTGCTCCGCCTGGGCCAGGCGATCTTCGTTGGCTTGGCGTTCCCGTTCGGCGGCGAGTTGCGCCGCTTCGGCAGCGGCCCGGGCCTCCCCGGCGGCCTTCCTCTCGCCATCCGCGGCTTTTTTCTCGCGCTCCGCAGCCTCCCGCTCGCGTTGCGCCGCGGTCTGCTCGCGCTGGCTGGCGGCCTCGGCGATGCCGGCATTCCGCTTTGCCTGGAGCGCCAGGCCGACCACGATCGCCAGGACCACCACGGCCGCACCGGCCACCCGGCGGACGCCACGCCAGAAGGCCGCGTGCTGGCGCTGCGCCTCCGCCTCCGGCAAATTTGCGCGCACCCATTTCAGGTCGAAGACGCGCGAGTAAATCCGGTTCCGCGGCTGGAGGTTGCCGTTGAGGACGCGAACGATCCCGGACAGGCGCAGCTCGTTGTGGAGGGGATTGTGGTCGTCGAACCCGATGCGCTCGCCACGGCACACCCGCGCGTAGCAATCGAGGAGTGCGGCGGAATCGAGCTCGCTGCGCAGCAGCCGCTCGCGCACGAACTGCAAATTTTCGTCGCGGCTGCTCCCGTCGGCCGAAAGAAAAATCCGGGTGCAGATGTCATCGACCTCCGCCGCCTTTTGCACGCCCGCCTGCGCCACCTCGGCGCAAAGCCGCTGCGTGAGATAGGGATGCCCGCCGGTCCACAGCAGCACGCGGTCGAGCAGCGCGAGCGCGGTTTCACGATAAGGACTGAGCCCGGCGGCGAGCACCTCCGCCTCGCCGCGGGTAAAATCCGCCAGCTCGATCCCGCGGCCGATGTTGAACGGCGTCACGCGCTGGTCGCTGATCAGGTCCGACGGCGTCGCCACGCCGAGCAAACAAAACGTGACCCGCTGGAGCTGCGGGTCTTCGCTGCGCCGGTTGTAGAATTCGCGGATGCCCGCGAAGAACTCATCGGCTTTGAATTGCCGGAGGCTTCGCACGACGTCGATCTCATCGACGAAGATCGTCAGCGGCTTCTGCTTGGTCTCCAGATACACGTCGCGAATCGCACCCATGAAGCGGTGGAGCGGCGCCCGCCGGAGGTTCGCCTCCCAGTAGGCTTCCATCTCGTCCTCGAGATCGAGCTTGGCGGCCACGGCGCTGAGCATGCTGAAATACCACTGCTCGACATTGAGGTTCTGGCCGAAGGCGGTGAGATCGAGCACCACCACGGATCTTCCCTCCTCGCGCAGTTGCACCGCCGTCCGCACCATCAAGGACGTTTTGCCCATCTGCCGCGTCGTCAGCACATAGCAGAATTCGCCGGCGCGCAGCGCGGCGACGAGGTCGGTGTCCGCGGCGCGCGCCACGTAGCAGCCGGCATCGGCGAGGAGCGCGCCGCCGGTGACGAAGAAGTCACTTTGATTCATGCAGGAGGTGGCGGGAGAGGTATGTCTTGTAGATGTCGCAGCGGAAGCGCGCGTCCGTCGTGCGCGAGCCGCGCATGAGGCCCGCGGCCCGCAGCCGGTTGAACGTCGCCTCGTCGGGCACCCGCTGTCCGGCGAGGGCGAGCCGCACGGCGTCCAGCACCTCCGGCGTGCGCGAGATCAGGACGAGGAAGCGTTTGAGATGATCCGAAAAGGCCCCTCGTCCTGATCCGCAACGGCGACGAGTTCGGCCAGACGTTGCTTGTGCGCCACGAGTTCATTCAGCCCGCGCCGGACCAGATACGGCTGTCCGCCGAGCAGTGCTTGAAAGGGCGCGATTTCCCCGTCGTGCAGCGGGCTGTCGTAGATTTGATTGAGCCGCCGCACTTCCACATCGGAGAAATCCTGGAGCGGAATACGGACGCCGACATTGAACGGCGATTGATTCAAATCGGGAATCAGCAGGTGGGCCTCGGTCGCGTAGCAGAGGATTTGCGTGAGCTTGCCCCACGGCCCCTCGGGGTCGCTCGCCCGGGCGTTGTGCCACGAGCGAAACAAGCCGCAGACTTCGCTGCAATAACTCGTCGAGAAAAGCCGGTCGAGTTCGTCGAGCCCCCAGACGAGGCGCGTGCGGCTCAGGGCCGCGGGCAATTCGGCCACCACCGCCGCCGTATCCTCCGGCCCGCGCCAGAGCGCATACTGGAGCGGGTCGACGATTTTGCTGATGCCTTCCGGCAATGGGCCCTCCCAATTCACCCGCACCGGCAGCAAACGCGGACGCCCTTGTTGCTGCTGCGCGGCTTCGTCGCTCAACTCGAGCTCGTAGGTCAGCATCTCGCTCTGGACCGCCTCGGGTGAAAGCAGCGGAATGACCGCGTCGGCCGCGCGCAGCGTGCGCTCGATTTCCCGCGCCCAATTGAGTCCCACCCGAAGATGCCGGTCGATGAACACCTCGAAGCCGCGCTCCCCCAGCGCCGCCTCGAGCGCGCCCAGGAGGGTCTCGTCCAGCTCGATGCCACGCCGGTAAATCAGCGCCACCCTTCGTCCCGAACGAATGGACGGCGCCCCGTTCTTTGGCTCCGCCACCGCCGCGTCTTTCTTCCCCGCGGTCAACCTTTCCGGCAGCGCCGCGCGTCCCGCGTTTCCATCCCAGTAATTCACCAGCGCCACCCGCAGCCCATGCTTCACCTCGGCCTCGCCGATCTCGTGCAAATGCGGCTGCAGGCTTTCGAATTCCCGCAGAAAACTCGCATGCACCTCCGACACGAGGATGTGTCCCGCGTCGGCGCAATCCATGACGCGCTGCGCGATGTTGATCCCCGCGCCGGCGATGCTCTCCGTGCCGTTGATGTCCGGCACGCGAAAGACCGTGCCGCTGTGCAGGCCCATGCGCAGCCCGAACGTCGCTTCCGCGCGCAAGGCCGCGGTGACTTCCAGCGCGGTGCGGATCGGCGCGCACACGTCGTTGGCGAAAAACACCAGCGCCATCCCGTCGCCGGTCGGGATGCAGATCAGCGAAGCCTCCTCCTTCGCCTGTTTGTAACCCGAGGAACCCCGGACCGCCAAACGCAACTGCTGCACCACCCGCGACTGCACGTCCGAGAGCAGCTTCGTGTAGCCGACGACATCCATGAAGAGCACATGCGCCATCTCGGGCCGCGGCTGCTCCCGCTCGGTTTGCAGAATCGGACTGTCACCCATGGCGCTCACATGGGTGCGAGACTGAGAAGCGCGGCGCGCGTGGTCAAACCTATCTTCCGTGGAAGCGGGAGATCATTGTCGCGGCACTCGATCACCAAAGGAATGGCAAGTGGCGGAGGCTTGCCGCCAGCAGAGTTACAGCTTCGGCACGATCTTCGCGCGCCAGACGGGCTTGGAGAGCTTGTCGTCGGCGGTGTATTCGAAGAGTTTGCTTACGGGGAAGAGCAGGACGCCCGGCAGGCCCTGCGCATTGATGCGCATGTCGAAGTCCATTTTGTCGTCGAGGAAAAAGAGCTTCCCGTGGCCGAGCATGCTGAAGCCTTTGCCCTGCACGACGAGGTCGTCCGTGGAGATCACGCCATCCTTGATGACGAAGGTGGAAGCGGCCTTGCGCGCCACGTCGTGGCCCATGCCAGGGACGATGCCATTGAGGATGCCGCTCAGTGGGCCGAGGAAGGGGATGGCGAAGACATTGCCGTCGGTGAGGGCCACATCGCCGCGGCCTTCCATGGTGCGCGCGTCCTCGCCGCGGCCGGTGAAATCGTAGGTCATATTGAGCCGTCCGCGGGAGTTGTCGTAGTTGAAAAAGAGTTTCGTGAGACTGGCGAAATCGACGTTTTCCACCGCGAGGTGCGCGCTGTGGGAAGGGCGGTTTTTGGCGAGCGAAATCTCCGCGTCGCCGCGCAAAGCGCCGCCCAGGAAGGCGGCGTCAAGATTCGAGATGCGCAAATGATCCGGCGTGAAGAGCAGCTTCCCGGTGAGCTGTGAGAAGCTGAGGTTCTTTCTCAAAAAGGTGTAGTCCATCCCCGCTGGCGCTTTCACGTCGATCGCGAGCCGCGTGGTTTTGCCGCCCTTCGCGTGGATGAGGCCGTCGATGAAAAGGTTCGGAGGCTGTTTCGGGAAGCGGTACGGCAGCACGTCTTTGACGAGCTTTGGCTCAATCCAAACCATGACTTCGGGCGGGTGCACAGTTGCCTTGATTTTGTCGAGCCGCACCTCGTCGCGGCGGAAGTCGAAATACAGTCCGCCGCCGCCGCCGCCCTCGGCTCGCTGGACGCGGAAGGGCGCGAGCGAGAGCACGCGGTTTTCGTAGTGGACGGTGGCGTTGCCGCTCTCCGCGGCGACCCCGCGGAAGCTCGCGGGACCGAGCTTCACCTCGCCGTGAACGACCAGCGCATCGAGCGTGGGCGCGGTGCCGTGGGCTTCGAGGGTGAGCTCGGGCGCCTGCGGAAACTCGAACAGCGCGAGCGTCTCGCCCGCCTGGCCGGTGAGCAGAGGGCGCAGCGCCTTGGGGTTGATGCTGCTGCGCAGCCGCGCGCGGAAGTCGCCGGGCACTTGCTGCACGTCGCCGCTGACCGCGCCGGTGCGATGCGCGATGCGCACGTCGCGGGCGGTCCAGCGCGTGCCGTCGGATGAAAAGTCCGCGCTGGCACTTTCGAAGACCACCGATCTGCACGCGAATTTTCCGAGCGAAACGTGGCCGAGGACCTGCGCCGTGGGCTTGTCTCCGAAACGAAACTCGGCGCGCGCATCGAGCGCCGGCGCGGTGTAGAAGACGGCCTCGTCGAGCGCGGGAAACGCGTCGAAGGCCCGCAGCAGCGCGGGAGTGTCGAGGGTCGAGCGCAGGCGCAGTTGCGCGGATTTCGCGGCCGGCTCGATGACGCCCGTGAGCCGCAGTTCGCCTGCGGAGTCGCGGGCGGTGAGATCCTTGAGATCGAGCACGCCGTCGCGGAAATCCGCGGCGAGGTAGAGGCTTTGGAGGAGATAATTCTTGCGCCGGATTTTCTCGCCCCACGCGGCGAGAGCGACGGAGATCTTGTCGGGCTGGGACAGATCGCCGCTGAAGGTCACGTTCACCAGCGGCGGCTCGGCCTCGAACTGAAGCTCCCCGATTTCCCGCGCGATCGACTCGATCAGCGCGAGTTGCGGCAGGCCCGGCTCGCCGGATTTCGCGCCGAAAACCGGTGGATTGATCAGCCGTCCCGCAGCGTGCACACGGATGCCAAAAACCTCCGCCTCGGCATGCGCCAGATAGATCTGCTGCGGCGGGAGAAAAAGACGCGCGTTCAATTTCGCGATCTCGATCCGCCGCCCGCGCGATTTCGTGGGATCGAGCCGGAGCGAGAGATGCGCGTCGCGCAGATCGAGCGCGTCGAGGAAGGGCTTGCCGCGGGCCAGGTTCGCGTAGTTCACCTGCAGGATCATCTCGTCGATGAAGGCGATGGTCCGGCGGCGCTCCGCAGTTTCATAGACGCGCACTTCCTTCGCCACGAGCCCGCGCAGCGGATCGAGCGTCAGCCGGCGGAGCGAGACTTCGACGCCGCGTTTGCGCAATTCGCGCGTCACCAGCCCGCGCCATTTGCTCGTGAACCCTTTATTGTAAGCATACCAACTCGCGCCCAGCAGCGCGGCGAGGAGCAGCGCGAGGAGGAGAAGGAGCACGCGGCGCATGGGGAAAGTGACAGGCGTCAGGCCGCGGGTGACAAGTGGATTCTCGCGGCGCTGGTTGCGGGGCACGCACGCTGCTTTATTTTTAATCCCGATGATTAAAGCCAATTGTCGGGAACGTTTCACGGCGGCGGATTTCGATTTCGTCGTCCAAACCCTCGCTCGCTCCGAGCGCGATTCAGTGAACCTCGTCGATCTCCTCACCGACGCGGAAGCCCGGGACTCGATCCTCGACAGCCCGCGGCTCGTCGAATCGGTCCTCGCGCAGGACGGCACGCTGCGCATTTCGCCGCAGTTGTACTTCTACGTTTTGATCCGGCATGTCTTGAAAACGACAGGGCTGACCGACCGCCGGGTGAGCGACTACCTGGCATCTTTGCTCGAAACCTTTTCCCAAACCGCACGGATGAAATCGCCCGCCGACGGCAACTCGAACCCGGTCCAGTATGTCTCGGACATGCTCATCGCGCTCCGCAACGCGTCGCCGGCGCAGACGTTCCTGATCCGCGCGCATGTCGGCAATTACGCGCTTTTCATCACGGGAATATTTCATGAAACCGTGGAGCGGAGGAGCCAGCGCGGCGCGCCGGATGTGAGCTTTTACGAGGACGTGGGGAGCGCGAGTTTCAAGGCCGTGGCCACTCATCAGGTCGCGCGGTCGTGCGCGCTCGGCGGTGTATTTGAAACGCTCGCGGACGGATTTCACGAGGCCCGGCTGGCGCTGAACCGGCTGGCGGATTCTCTGCTCCACCTCGATACCGCGCACGCGCCGGCCAGCCCCTTTCTCGCATGAGCGCCACGCTCTTCAGCGACATTCAGCGCCTCTTCGAGCGGACCTACGCGCAGGTCGGCATCAATCTCGAAGACTGCCTGATCGACCGCCAGCGCTGCGGCCAGCTCAGCCGCGCGGCGGGCGCCGCAGCTCGGGAACTCAGCGAACTGGCGCGCACTTTCCTGCGGAAGTCGGACAACCGGCTGCACATCGGCATCTACTATTCGCGCTGGCTGATCGAGCAGCTCGAGCGGAATGATCCGCGGAAGGGATTGAACGACGAAAACATCCGGTCGCTGATCGCTTTCGTGGAGGAGATCAACCATGCGCTGCACGCGGCGCTCCAGTTTCAGCGCGGCGTGCGCGAGATCGCGAGCGAGGATTACGCGCGCAATCTGGAGCTGCAGGCGCAGGTGGATACGTATCTCGTGCTGCTGCTTTTCGTGGCCTTTTTTCGCAAGACGCAGAAGGTCTCGCGCACCGACCGGCGCTGGCTGCGCTTTCACCTTTTCGCCCGGCACGACGCGCACGCCTACGCCGATCCAAATCTGCGCGGACGCTACCTGGAGACGGCCGAGCTGGCCGGGCATTACACGCTTTTTCTCGACGCGCTGAACGGCGCGCGGCGCGTGGATGAAATCCGCATTTTCCACGCGCTCGAGTACGCCGAGAAAAAGCAGCGCATCCTCGCGCTCATGGACGCCCCCAAACCCGGCGCGTAGCGGGGGCTTGCCGCGCGCGGGGACTCCGCTAGCGTCGCGCGCATGAAAAACTTCCTCCTCGCCTCCCTCCTCGCGCTCGCGCTCCCGGCCCTCGCCGCCGATCCCGCGGCCGGTTGGGTATCTCTTTTCGACGGCAAAACCCTCGACGGCTGGAAGGCGAACGAAAAGCCGGCGACCTTCTCCGTGCAGAATGGCGAAATCGTCGTCCGTGGCGACCGCGCGCATCTTTTCTACGACGGGCCGGTGCAGAACCACGACTTCAAGAACTTCGAGGTGAAGATGGACATCCTGACGAAGAAGGGCGCGAACTCGGGCTTTTACATCCACACCGAATTTCAGCCGGAGGGGTGGCCGGCGAAGGGTTACGAGATCCAGGTGAACAACACCCACACCGATCCGAAGAAAGGCGCGGGGCTTTACGGCGTGAAGGACAACGCCACCGCGCCGGCGAAGGACGACGAGTGGTACACGATGTCGATCACCGTCGAGGGCAAGCGCATCGTGACGAAGGTCAACGGCGTCGTGATCGTGGATTACACCGAGGACGAGAGCGCCAGTTCCAAAGGTCGGCGGCTGTCGCACGGCACCTTCGCCATCCAGGGTCATGACCCAGAGAGCGAAGTGCATTTCAAAAACATTCTGGTCCGTCCGCTGCCTTGAGCGGGCGGCTTTCTGTTTGCGACCGCGCGGCGCGCAGCGTGTAATCGCGCGATGTTTTCCGTCACCATCCTGGGCAGCGGCAGTGCGGGAAACTGCGCGCTGGTGGAGACGGCGCAGACCCGGCTGCTCATCGATGGCGGGCTCAGCGCGCGGCAGATCGGCGCGCGGCTGGCGCTGTGCGGCGTGAGCCCGCTGGAGATCGACGGCATCCTGCTCACGCACGAGCACGGCGACCACGCCGGCGCGCTCAATGTCTGGTGCAAACAATTTTCCACGCCGATCTACTGCAACCGCCTGACCGCCGAGGTGCTGCAAAAAGACCAGCCGGAGCTGCGCAAGGACTGGCGGCTGTTCGTGACGGGAAGCGCCTTTACGATCAAGGACATCACGGTCGAGACGTTTCCCGTGCCGCACGATGCGGTCGAGCCGGTTGGTTTCGTGCTTCATCACGGCGCGGATGCGCTCGGTTTTCTCACCGACCTCGGGCAGGCGACGAAGCTCGTGCATGAGCGCGTGCGCACCGTGCAGACGCTTTTCATCGAGACGAATCACGATGAGAAGCTGCTGCAAAACTGTGCGAAGCGGCCGTGGTCGGTGAAGCAGCGAATCATGTCGCGCCACGGGCATCTCTCGAACGCGGCGGCGGCCAGCGTGCTGGCGGAGCTGCTGGGCGGACGGTTGCGGCGCGCGGTGCTCGGGCATCTGAGCCGGGACTGCAACAGCCCGGAGCTGGCCGTGGGCGCAGTGCGCGCGCGTCTCGACGCATCCGGCGCAAACGAGGTGGAAGTGCTCTGCGCCGGCCAGCGCGAAGTCAGTGCGCGGCTGGCGGTGGCAGGTGCGTGAGGGTGATCGCGTGCCGCGAGAGGAGCGGGAGGAGCGCGGCGTAGTCGGGTTCGTCGGGCTCGGCGCCGGGGTGGAAATACAGCTCGCTGGTGCCGTCGGGGAGAGTTTCCAAAATGCGGGCGATGGAGGCAGTGGTCATCCGTCCGGTGTCGCGCAAGCCGAAGACGCGGTCGGCGAATAGGATGCCGTGCCTTTCCAAATGCGGAATCGCGGCGCGGCTGAGGCGCTGGAAAATCCACGGCACAAGGGCGAAGGGGCCGGGTTCGCGGACGAGGCGGGCGGCGCGAAAACCGTGCTCGACAGCGATGGGGAGCGTGAGGCGGAGAATCGTGGGATGCAGATGAAGATGCGTGTGCCCATCCCAGTACGACGGCGCAAAACCGAGCGCGCGGAAACGCTCGAACTGGGCGCCAATTTCGTGCTGGAGCGGCGCGGCGAGCGACCGGGAAAAAGCGTACCGGAGTCCGGCGCGTGTCGGCGAGGCGGGAAAGTTTCCGCTCTCATCCGTAAGTGCGGAAACCGCCGCCGCGCGTCCGTCGCAGAGCGTGAGATGCAGACCGATGCGGAGGGCCGGGTTGCGCCGGGCGATGTCCGCGGCTTTTTCCGCGGCTGGCTCATTCACCATGAGA
>Ga0105044_10014028_pt1 | contig 10859 bp, 11 predicted proteins | sample MAT01_FD_78092 | JGI IMG/M metagenome (GOLD analysis project Ga0105044, IMG submission 78092) | Freshwater microbial communities from Lake Fryxell liftoff mats and glacier meltwater in Antarctica - MAT-01 | ecosystem: Environmental > Aquatic > Freshwater > Ice > Liftoff microbial mat | place... | reverse complement strand
GCGCTGGCCACCATGGACCAGACCCGCAAGCAGGCCAAGGTCGAACTGGCCGATGCCTCCGGCGCCCTCCTCGGCACCGATGGTGGCGGCTGGGCCGTGCTCGAGCAGGTCCTCGACCTCGCGGCAGTGGCCCTTGCGGCCGAACAGGTCGGCGGCGCCCAAGCGTGCCTCGACATGGCCGTGCAATACGCCAAGGATCGCGTGCAGTTCGGTCGCCCGATCGGCTCGTTCCAGGCCATCAAGCACAAGTGCGCCGACATGTTGCTCGAGGTCGAGTCAGCCAAGTCCGCCGCCTACTACGCCGGCTGGGCCGCATCGGAGCTCAACGACGAACTGCCGTCGGTCGCCTCGCTGGCCAAGGCCTATTGCTCGGAGGCGTACTTCCACGCCGCCGCGGAAAACATCCAGATCCACGGAGGCATCGGCTTCACCTGGGAGCACCCGGCGCACCTCTACTTCAAGCGGGCGAAGTCGTCGGAGTTGCTGTTCGGCGATCCCACGTACCATCGCGAGTTGCTCGCGCAGCGCATCGGCATCTGATCGGGTTTCCACCGCTCGGCGCACGGCCCGCCCGCAGGGGCGGGTCGTGGCGCGTCTCGGCCGCCGTGGCGCCCTAGCCTTCCTCGGCCGATCAAAAGGCGGACCCTCCCTTGACCGAGCGACCCAACGTGCCGACAGGAACCTCCATGCGCCGCGACCCCACGTCGAACCCCACGCGCGCGGCCCGCGCCGTGTGGGCAGTGGGCGTGGTCGGCGCGCTCGCACTCGGCGTGCTCGGTGGTCCGGTTTCCGCGCAGGTCGCCGACGATGATCCGCCGCGGACCGAGGCGGAACAGACCCGGGCCGACGCCGCCCTCCTCGAGACGCTTGCCGCCGCCCCTGAATCCCCACGCTCCTCCGATGACCCGTTTGCCGACGTGGTCGCCACCGCGGAGGTCGTCGAAGAGGCTGCCGTTCTCCGCCTCGACGCAACGGCCCGTTCGAATGGCGCGAATGAGGAGGCGCTCGCCGCCGCAACCGACCTCCAATCGGCCCAGGCGAAAGAGGAGGCGGCGATCCTCGTGCGTCAGGACGCCATCGACGTGCTCTCGACGGAGCGCGCTCGCTTGTCGGAGCTGAGCGTGCAGGCCTACATCACCGGTGGATCGCCCGAGACCGAGCAGTTCCATGCTCTCGTCCAAGGCGACACCACAAATGGAGCGGCGGGACGAGGCATCATTTTCGGGCAGGTGCTCAAGCGGCAGAAGGACATCACCGAAGAGGCTCAGGCAGACCTGCGAGCGGCGCGATCGAAGTTGCGTGACGTTCGAGCGGTGGTGGCGGCCGCCGAGCGCGAAGCCGCCCGACGGCTGAGCACTGCCGCCCAACTCACCCAGGTGCGCGCGGCCGCCGAGCAGGCGCACATCAGGGCGATCGCAGAGTCTGAGGCGGCTGAGGCCGAGCTGCGGTCTGCTGGTCGCCGACCCATCGAGGCAGTGCCGCTCGACATCGCCATCATCGGCTTGCCCCGCCTCAGCGCATCAGACCTTGCCGGTTGGTTCGAGGCCAGCCCCTATCGGCCGCGAGTGAGCACCCCCATAGCGGACTACGCCCGTTGGTTCATCGAAGAGGGCCGCACCGAAGGGATCCGCGGCGACATCGCGTTCGCCCAGGCCGTGCTCGAGACCGGCGGGTTTGCCAACAACGACACCGTCAACGCCAACAATTTTTCGGGCATCGGGCACTGCGATTCGTGCGACGGCGGCTGGAAGTTTCCGTCGCCACGCCTCGGCGTACGAGCACAGATCCAGCTCCTCAAGTCTTATGCGGTGAAGAAGCCGAACTACGTCAACAAACTGGTCGACCGCCGTCTCCGCGGCCCGGCCGGCTGCTGCGATACCTGGGGAGACCTGACCACCGTGTGGGCCACCGACCCGACCTACGGACCCAAGGTCATGCTGTTGTACACGTCGTTGGTCGACTACGCCCTCGACCGTCGAGCCCGAGGTGAGGGATTCGATGAGCCGGTGACCGTCCTCGGCGGCTGATCCCCAGACGGGCGATACCCTGCAGAGGTGCTTTGGCTGTTTGCCCTGTTGGGTCTGGTGATCGTCGTGGTGATCGGGCTGGTGGTGGTCGGCCGCGAGACTGCCCGGCTCGCGTCGGCGGGCCGCCCAGCCGTGTTCGAGATGGACGAAGCGGTGGCCTTCATCGCCGACCGCCTGCCGGAACAGACGCAGGGCCGAATCAGCCACGAGGACGTACGTTGGGTCCTTCTCGCCGACGCTGACCTGCTCGAGACCGCCACCTCCGAGTTGCCTGCGGCCAAGATCGCGGAGGCCGCCGTCGAGGTCGTCGACGAGGAAGCGGCCATCGCCCGGATCCTGGCGCTCGCCGACGAGGCGGACCGGGACCTCGCCGACGAGGACGTCGTCGCCGTGCTCGATGCTCGACTGACCTACCTCGAAGCCATCGGTGCCATCGGACCAGAGGCCTAGCTCCGCCGCCGAAGGGTTGTTCGGTCTGTTCGCTGGTCGCGTACCGTGTGCGCATGTCCCGCCCCACGAAGTTCGAGCACAGAAAGTACGTCGGCGACAAGCGGACCCAGGTTGTCTACGACCTTGACACCGCCCCCCAGGAGATCGTCGACGAGCTCATGGAAGCGGGTACGTACCTCTCGTTCGGTCCCGACACGCTCGTCGAGGCCCGCAACCGCGGGTACAAGCCGCACGCTTCTGCGGTGGCCGCCGCCGAGTGATCGCCCTTCGTCGGGCTTGCGGAACGTGGTGACCGGTGGACGTCGAGATCGTCTCAGGGAACGCCCGCCTCGTCGGCTACTTGGCCAACCCGCCCGTGGCCGATGCCGGGCCGCCCACGCTCGTGCTGTGCCATGGCTACCCCTCCACCGTGTTGGGCGCTTCAGCCACCAATCGCTCCTACCCTGAACTGGCCGATCGCATCGCCAACGAGGGGTGGCGCGTCCTCACGTTCGCGTTCCGTGGATGTGGCCGCTCCACGGGAGACTTCGAGCTTGCCGGGTGGCTCAGCGACATCGGCGCCGCAGTGGAACACGTTCGAGCGATGGCCGAGACGCGTGGCACTTGGCTCGCGGGGTTTGGCACCGGCGGGGGTCTGTGCATCAGCGCGGCGGCCCGTCGGCCCGACATCGCCGGGGTGGCGGCGCTCGGAGCGCCCGCCGACTTCAAGGATTGGGCCAATCACCCCAGGCGCTTGGTGCAGCACGCCCGTGAGATCGGCGCCATCAGGAGTCCCGACTTCCCGTTGTCGACGGATCAGTGGGCGCGCGGACTGCACGAGATCCGGCCCGTCGACGACGCTGCGATGGTGGCACCCCGATCATTGCTGATCCTGCACGGGTCCGACGACGAGTCCGTTCCGTCGTTCGATGCGCGGGTGCTCGGCGATGGGCACGGCAGCGCTGAGCTCCGCATCATCTCGGGAGCCGCTCACGACCTTCGCCACGATCCGCGCGCCGTTGCCGTCTTGTTGGGGTGGCTCGACCGAGAGCGCCATCAGCCTCGCTGACGTGCCGTTTTGTTTCAGGACTCAAGCCGTACCCGGCGGTGCCGATAGCTTGGAGGACGGCACCGGTAGCGTCGGGCCACCAACGAAGCCCTGGAGCACGTGTGTCCGAGAGTTGTGAGCTGCTCGTCCTCGACGAGCGCGACGAGTGCCCTGGGTTGCTTGCGGAACTTCGCAGCCTCGGCACGCTCGGCCAGATGTGGACCTTCGGTGTGGTGGTGCTCTGCATCGCTCGAGCCGTCGTGGTGTGGCCCATGCTCTTGGAGCACAACATCAACCCCTGGTGGTTTCTTGTGCTCGACGTCGGCACCGCCCCTTTCTACGGGGTGGGGCAGGCCATGGGGGTCAAGATCATGCGCGACGAGCGGCGCCCCATGCGCCAGGCCATGCCGTGGATCGCCATGGTGCTGTTCTCCTTCCTGGCCCCCTACCTCTACGTTCTGCGATCGGCCGGTCACCTCCCGCCGTACGTGGTGTGGGGCGTCGTGGCGTGGATGGCCGTCTTCGGCGGCCTTGGCGCATGGCGCATGGCCCGCGAGGTTCGGATGGAGCCCGTTGCGGGGTGACCCGCTGCCCGCCGTCGAACGCCCCGTTCTGGTTCACGTACCGTTCACGAAGTGCGAACCAACGAGAAACCGGTCGCGGCCAGGCTCGCCCACGTGAGCGACCTCTTCGACGACTATGACGCCGGGTCGATCCGACGCACCTTCGATGAGATGTTCGACCGCTACGGCCGGGTGCGCGACACGTACCGAGCCGTGCACGACACGCTCGAGCCCCAGACCACCGCCGACCTGGCCGCCCGCGCCGATGGCCTGAGCCGCGCCTACCGGGACCGAGGTGTCACCTTCGCCCTCTCGGGTCAGGAGCGTCCGTTCCCGCTCGACCTGGTGCCGCGGGTGCTGTCGGCCGAGGAGTGGAGGCGCCTCGAAGCGGGCATCCGCCAGCGGGTGCGGGCGCTCGAGGCTTTCCTCGCCGATGTGTACGGCCCCGGTGAGGTGTTCGGTGATCGGGTCGTGCCCCGCAAGCTGGTGCATTCTTCGCCGCACTTCCACCGTCAGGTTCATGGCATCGAGCCAGCCGGGGGTGTGCGCATCCACGTCTCAGGCGTCGACGTCATCCGCGACGACCACGGCGAGTTCCGCGTGCTCGAGGACAACCTGCGGAGTCCGTCCGGCGTGTCGTATGTGATGGAGAACCGTCGCGTCATGGCACGGGTGTTTCCGGATTTGTTCGGTGAGCACGCCGTGGCGCCCGTCGACGACTACCCCAGGCACCTGCTGAGCGCCCTGCGGGCCACCGCGCCGGCGCGGGCATCGGATCCGCGCATCGTGGTGTTGACCCCGGGTGTCCATAACTCCGCCTACTTCGAGCACGCATTGCTGGCCCGGCTCATGGGCGTGGACCTGGTCGAGGGCCGCGACTTGGTCTGTCGCGATGACGTGACCTACGTGCGCACCACCACCGGTGAAGAGCGCGTCGACGTGATGTACCGCCGCATCGACGACGAGTTCCTCGACCCGGTGCAGTTCCGCCCGGACTCGGTGCTGGGATGCGCTGGCCTGGTGCACTCCGCTCGTGCGGGGAACCTCACGATTGCCAACGCGATGGGCAACGGGGTCGCCGACGACAAGCTCATCTACAGCTACGTGCCCGACCTCATCGAGTACTACCTCGGCGAACCTCCCCTGTTGCGCAACGTCGAGACGTACCGACTCGGCGAAGACGACGTGCGCGAGTTCGTGCTCGATCGCCTCGACCAGATGGTGGTCAAGCCGGTTGACGCCTCGGGTGGCTACGGCTTGGTCTTCGGCCCCGACGCATCCGACGAGGAGCTCGAAGACTGCCGCCAGAACATCCTGGGCGATCCCCGTGGCTACATCGCCCAACCGGTCGTGGCGCTGTCGACGGGACCGACGCTCGTCGACGGCCGATTGCGTCCCCGTCACCTCGATCTGCGCCCCTTCGCCGTGAACGACGGCGAGAACGTGTGGGTGCTGCCCGGTGGCCTGACGCGGGTAGCGCTTCCCGAGGGCAGCCTCGTGGTGAACTCCAGCCAGGGTGGCGGCAGCAAGGACACCTGGGTGCTGGCCGACGAGAATTCGTCGTACGGGATGGATATGGCAATGCCCGTACCCAACGCAGCGGCATCGCGCCCCTCCGCCCCCGTCCCGCTCCAGTTCGGCCCTGCCGACGATCACGAGCGCCACCACCAGCAGCAGTTGCAGCAGCAGCAGCAACCCGCCGACAAGACACCGGAGGTGGCGCCGTGTTGAGCCGCATCGCTGAGGCCCTGTACTGGATGGGCCGCTACCTCGAGCGTGCCGATGACACCGCCCGGCTGCTCGACGTGTACGTGCACCGGATGGTGGTCCAAGCCAACGACGACCACGTCGGGGAGTCGCTGTTGGCGGCCATGGGCCTCGACTCCGAGGAGCTTTCCCGGATTCGCGCCGAGCAGGACGGGCCGGTCGACCTCTGGCAGGCCACGGAGTTGCTCGCCTACGACGCCGACAACCCGAGTTCGGTGGTCGGGTCCTTGCGGCTCGCTCGCGAGAACGCACGCGGCCTGCGCGAGATCTTGGCCACCGAGGTGTGGGAGTCGCTCAATCGCACCTATCACGAGCTCGACAACCACGTGCGCGCAGCACGGACGCTCGGGCCCCACCTGCTGTTCCAATGGGTGCGAGACCGCGTTGCGCTGGTGGGCGGGCTCACCGACACGGTGCTGCTCCACGACGACGGGTGGCGCTTTCTCACCATCGGTCGTTGCCTGGAGCGGGTCGACATGACGGCACGATTGTTGGGTGCGGTTCCCGAGTCCGCCGACGCTTCGCGCTGGAGCGGCGTCTTGGTGTCGTGTGGCGCGAACGATGCCTTCTTGCGTACCTACGGCGGTGATATCGACAAGGCCAAAGCGCTCAGCGTGCTGCTCCTCGACCCTGATTTTCCCCGATCGGTCAACTACTCGCTGGCCCAAGCCGAGCAGTGCCTCGACCAGGTCGACGGCGGTGGTCGCCTGCTGTCGAACGGGCGTCGGCAGTCCCAGCCGCGGGTGTCCGCAGCGGCCCGCGAGGTTGGACGGATTCGCAGCGAACTGGCCTACACCGACCCGGTGGCGCTGGCCAACGACCTGCCCGCCACCGTCGCCCGACTTCAGGCGGCCTGCGCCCACGCCAGCGAGCTTGTGACCCAGCGCTACTTCCAGCGGGTGGCGTTCATCGAGTGGAACGTGGACCAGCCGGCATGAGGCTCGTTCCATGACGTGGCGACTCCAGATCACTCACACCACGCGGTACCGGTATTCCTCGCCGGTTGCCCAGTCCTACAACGAGGCCCGCCTCGAGCCGCGCAGCGATCGTCACCAGGCGGTGCTGTCGAGTCGTGTCGAAGTGGAACCGGCCACGAGGGTGATCCGCCACGTCGACTACTGGGGTTCCGTTGTGCACCACTTCGACCTCCAGATGCCTCACCAGGAGCTGAAGGTGACCGGCCGCGCCGTGGTCGAGACCGGGAGCGAACCGGCCGAACCCGGCGACGCCGGATGGGAGGAGTTGCGCGATCGCGAGGTGCTCGATCAGTTCGAAGAGCTTCTTGCTCCGACGCCGACGGTGACCTGGGATGACGAGCTCGCTGCCGTGGCGGCTGACATCGTGGCGGCCTCGGAGACGCCTGCTGCCGCAGCCGAGGCGGCGTCGGCATGGGTCCACGACCGCCTCGAGTACCGCCGCGGATCCACCGGAGTCCAGACCACCGTGAACGAGGTGCTCTCCCACGGAGCGGGTGTCTGCCAGGACTTCGCCCATGTGAACCTGGCGCTCCTGCGGGCCATGGGCATTCCGTCGTGGTACGTGTCGGGATACCTGCACCCCACCAAGGATGCGCCCATCGGCGAGTCGATCGTGGGCGAGAGCCACGCATGGGTGGCGGCCTTCACCGGTGCCGTCTGGCCGCTGGACCCAACCAGCATGCATCCGGTGGCCGAACGCCACGTGCGCGTGGCGGCTGGTCGGGACTATCACGATGTGGCGCCGTTCCGTGGCATCTACGCCGGCCGGGCCGTCCAGTCGCTCGACGTGAGCGTGGAGATCGTCCGCAAGGCCTGAACCCGCTGGTCAGGGGACCGATACATCGTCGTTGGAGATCTCGCCGAAGCCGAGCGTGCCGATGGTCGGGTTGGCGAAGGTTGCGTTCACGGGGTTGCTGAACTGCACCAGCACGTTCTCGGTGCCCTCGAAGTCCGTATCGCCGAAGACCGTGAGGTAGATGCTCTCGGCGGTGTCGCCAGCTACGAACGTGACGGTGCCCGAGCTGACCTCGTAGTCGACGCCCGGGGTTGCCTCCGCCTGCTCGGGGGGGAGGTCGAAGAACCTGGTCTCCCAGTCGACGGTCACGGTGACAGCCGAAGCGGTGTTGAGCCTCACTGGGATCGCCAGCAGCGAGGTGCCTGCGTCGCCCTCGAGATGGTCGCCTCCGCCGGGCAGGACCTGGACCCCGGTGTCGTCATCCAAGATGACCGTGCCGGCCAAGCCCAGCGTGCGACCCTGAAGCTTGGCCCCAACCGGTTCGGAGACCTTGATGACCAACCACTCGTCGCGCTCAGGCGCGGTATCGCCCCGGACTTGCACGGGGATGGTCGTGCGCGTCTCGCCCGGTTCGAAGGTGACGGTCCCGGTGGCGGCGATGTAGTCCTGGCCGGGCGATGCCGCTGCTCGTGGATCGATGGAGGGATGGTCGATGGTCGACCAGGTGGCGGTGACCGTAGTGGCCGAGGGTTCGGAGAGGGCGTACGGGATCTGGATCGTGGATGTTCCGGCGTCGCCCTCGGCCTGGGTCACTGTCCATGCGGCTTGGAGCTCGGGAAGGTCGTCGTCGATGATGACGCCGAAGCCGAGTCCGTACAGCGGAGGGGTGCCGCCGATGCGGGCGTTCACCGGGTCGCTCAGGCGCACCACGATCCACTCGGCGTCTTCGCCGGTGGTGTCGCCGGACACCGTGATCTCGATGACCTCGTAGATGTCCCCCGGTCCGAACTCGACGGTGCCCGATGCGCTGGTGAAGTCCTCGCCGGGTACGGCGGGTGCCGGCGGGTTGGTGTTCGGTCCGAACATGGTGGCCCACGACGCCGTGACCGTCTGGCCCGTCGCCACGGTCAACCGAACCGGGATCTGCAACACCCTCGACCCAGCATCGCCTTCGCTGATGGAGCCGCTTCCCGGACGGATGGCTGGCCGTTCAGGGCCCGTCTGGGCGGTGGCCGGGGCTGCGGCCAACGGCGCGCACAGGATGAGGGGCAGCGCGAGCAGCGGCACCCTCCGGCGTACGCGGTTCCGGTTTCGTGCCTGACCGACGTGTCTGCTCATGATGCGACCCCCGTGTCGTTCGCGAGGCTACCTGGCATCAGCAGGCAGCGCGTCCGACATCCCAGGATGAGGTAGGAGAACGTGGCGGCCTCGAATGGCGCGTCGAGCCATCGTGGGCCCAAGTGGTTGGGACTCAGTTTGCGTCCTGCCGGTAGAGCAGGACGGTGCCGATCGTGAGGCTGGCCAAGGCGTAACCAGCGAAGATCAAGGCGTACTGGGGCCTCGCCAGTTCGTTGGCGATCAGCACGGGGGCCTCGAAGTTCGCGCCGGCGTCGAGCAGCCGGTACCCGGCGCTGAAGGGGAGGGCGTGGCGTACTCCCTCCGGCAGGATCGGGGCGAACAGGCTCTCCACGACGAACGACCACATCAGAAGCCCAGTGATGGCGGCCGCGCTGTGGCGGGCGATCATGCCCACTCCGAGACCGATCAGCGAGGCGAGGACGATGTAGAGCAGGGCCCACAGCGCCCGGCTCGTGAGGTGCGAGCCGCTGCCCAGGTCGACCCCGCCGATCGCCGCACCGGCAAACCCGGCGGCCATCCCGGTCGTTCCCAGGGCCCCTCCGACCATGGCGGCCATGGTGGTCTTCGCAGCGACGATCACCCAGCGGGCGGGACGGGCCACGAGGACGACGGCCAGCGTGCCGTGCTGGGCCTCGCCGGTGAACAGGAGGATGCCGGCGACGGCGGCCAACATCGCAATGAGCGGGAGCGGGTAGATGAACAGCTCGGAGGCGGTGAGCGACGAATCGGTTGCCGTGGCAGCGAGGCCGCCGGCAATGACAGCGCCGATGGCGGCGGTCAGGGCGATGATGACCCTGTTCGCCCGGAGGGCGGTCAGCTTGATCCATTCGCTCCGTAGGGCGGCGGGGAGGGCCCGGATGTCGTCGGACGAGGTGCGGATGGCGGAGCGATCGCTGGTCATGGCCGCGACGGTCGGGGTGATGGTGTTCATGGGTCGGGTCCTTTGGTTCGAGGGTGGTTGATGGGAGGAAACGGTTAGGCGGAGACGTACTCGGCGGATGCGCCGGTCATGTCGAGCAGGGTGTCTTCGAGGGTCGGGGCGACCTCGCTGAGCTCGACGAGGCGGATGCCGTTCTCGAAGGCGAGCTGGGAGACGGTTGCCTTGGTAGTGCCACGGACGACCAGCCGGTCGCCGTCGGCCTCGACGGTGATGTGGGGACCGGCGAGGACCCGGGCAAGCTCGGTCGGCTGAGGCGTCTCGGCGACGACGGTGGCCGTCTGCCGGGCGGTGATCGCCTCAACGGTCTCGGCGGCCAGCAGCCTTCCGGCGCCGACGACGACGAGGTCGTCGGCGAAGATGGCGAGCTCGCCGATGAGGTGGCTCGACACGAAGACCGAGCCGCCGCGGCGGGCGAAGTCGGTGAGGTGGTTGCGCAGCCACCGGATGCCGTCGGGGTCGAGCCCGTTCGACGGCTCGTCGAGCAGGAGGACCTGCGGGTCTCCGAGGAGGGCGCCGGCGAGTGCGAGGCGCTGTCGCATGCCAAGGGAGAACCCGCCGGTGCGCTGGTTCGCAGCCGACTCGAGGCCGACCTCGGTGAGGACTTCGTCGACGCGCAGAACGGCGATGTCGCTCATGGCGGCCATGGCCCGAAGGTGGTGGCGGGCGGTGTGGCCGGGGTGCATGCACCGGGGGTCGAGAACGGTGCCCACGAGCCGAACCGGGTGGCGGAGGTCGGTGTAGCGGATGCCGCCGAAGAGGACCTCGCCCTGGTCGGGCCGGGTCAGTCCGACCATCATCCGCATGGTGGTCGACTTGCCGGCACCGTTCGGCCCGACGAAGCCGGTGACGCGGCCGTCGGCCACGGTGAAGGTCAGGTCGTCGACTGCGGCGCGGTCGCCATAGCGCTTGGTGAGTCCGGTGACGGTGATCATGAGGGTGCTCCTGGTGGGTTGGGTCGGCTTTGGTCGTAGATCGAAGGCGGATGCCCGGTCGCCGTGTCCGGCCCGATCCGG